>ERZ779885.3461-NODE-3461-length-13322-cov-12.646717_pt1 | contig 13322 bp, 10 predicted proteins | sample MGYA00511554_ERZ779885 | MGnify/ENA primary metagenome ERZ779885 (study PRJEB29588, sample SAMEA2160998) | human gut metagenome | biome: human gut; feature: human-associated habitat; material: faeces | place: Denmark | collected 2008/2010 ... | reverse complement strand
CCACCGCCGTGGGGTGGCAGCAAAGCCGCGCCAGCCGCACCGGAATGGGCGAACCGCCACTGCGGCCGTTTTCCAGCGCGGCGTTCATCAGGCGCTCGTCCGCAAAGGCAAGGCGGTGCACGGTGCAGCCGGGCAGCTCCGGCTGGGGATGCAGGCCGTCCCATAGTTCCAGCAGGTGTACGGTGTGCCCGGCAGCACAAAGCACCCCTGCCAAACGCTGTGCCATCAGCACATTGGCAGAGGTTGAGTTTTCCACACTATCCAGTATAAATAAAATACGCATGGTGTTTATCCTGTGCAAAAGGAGTCAGCGCCGGTCTTTTAACATGGTACGGCACACTTTGCGCCACAGCACCGGGCAGTTGATGGTTGCCCACGCCGCCGCGCGGATGGCAAGCGGCAGCCGCGGGTTGCGGCCAAGGTTAGGGTCCTGCAGCCCGGCGCGGATGCCCACCCCCAGCTCGTTGATCTGCACGCGGTAGGCGGCGGCATCGTCCCGCCGCAAAATCATGCTGGCAAGATAGACCAGCTTTTCGTAATAAAAGGCGTTGGCGCTCTGCTGGATGGCCGGGCTGGCATGCTCGCGGATGAACACGGCGGCCTGGCGCTGCTGGTCAATGCTTTCCGGCGGCAGGGCACGGTGGCTGGCCGAAGCCGCGTGCTGCCGGTAATGGTAGCCTGCAAAATCCACATAGGCACAGCCATCTGCCGCGCTGAAAATCTGCCAGTTGGCCACAAGGTCTTCGTTGTAGGCAAGGCCGTTGTCCATGATCTCGGCGGTGATCAGCTCGTGGGCGTACAGCTTGTTCCACAGCCCAAAGTCCACCCGGTGGTCATGCAGCAGGGCATCCAGATGGGCGGGCGGCTGAAACACTGTGGTCTGGCTGGGCGGCGGGCTTTCCGGAGGAATATCCTCGGTAAAGCAGTCATACCGGCAGCAGGCAATCTGGCAGCGGGTGGTTTGGGCAGCGCGGTACAGCGCATCCAAAAACTGCTTGTGGTAGCAGTCGTCCGCATCGCAAAAGGCAAACCACCGGGCGTTCAGGTTCAGCCCCGCGCGCACCCCGGCAGCGCGGGCGGCGGCAACACCGCTCTGGCGCTGGTGGATCACAACAAACCGGGCGTCCCGGCTTTCCCACGCGGCGGCAAGCTCGGCGCTTTCATCGGTGGAACCGTCATCCACCACAAAACAGGCGAAATCGCCAAAGGTCTGCGCAGCCAGGGATGCCAGACACTGCTGCAAAAACGCAGCGCCGTTATGTACCGGCACCACCACGGCAATGGCAGGGCCTTTGAACTGGGGCTCGGTTTCACTCATGGCTGCACCTCCTTTGTATATTTCTGCGTCTGCTCCAGGTAAAATTTTTGCAGGATGCCCGCGCTGGTGTGTACATCAAATCCGGCGGCAATGGCTTTGGCCTGGGCGTTGGGGTCACGGGTCAGGTCCGCCGCGGCAATGGAATCAGCCCAGGCGGCTTCATTCTGCAAGGGCAGGTAGTGGATGTTGCCGGCAAACGCCGCGCCGGGGTCCACCGTATCGGCCACAAAGCAGGGCAGGCCGGCGGCCTGGGCTTCCACCAGCACAACGGGCAGCCCCTCAAACAAACTGGGCAGCAAAAATACATCCATGGCGTGGTACAGCGCGGCCATATCCTTGCGCACCCCGGCAAAAATTACCCGGTCGCTCAGGTTAAGCTCCTGGGCAAGGGCACGGGTGGAATCAACCAGCTCGCCGGTGCCAATCAGCACCAGCCGGGCGTTGGGCATGCGGCGGCTGACCCCGGCAAAAATGCGCAGCAGCCCGGCATGGTTTTTCTGCTCACAAAAACGGCCCACATGGCCAAACAGAATTTCGCCTTCCTGTACGCCAAGCTCAGCGCGCAGAAAGGCGCGGGCGGCGGGATCGTGGAGGGCGAACACATCGGTCATAATGCCGTTGGGCAGCACGGTGAACGGGTGTTTGCCGTACAGCATCTCCCCGGCGCGCTGGCTGCAGGCAAAGCGGTGGGTCAGGTCGTGGTCAAAGCGGGAACTCATCAGCCGGTCCAGCTGGCCCACCAGGTTGTGCTCATAGGCAGTGTTGTGGCTGTGGCCTGCCCGCACCGGCACCCCGCAGCGGCGGGCCACGGCATTATAAAACATACCAAAGCCGCTGTAATGCCCATGGATGACCTTGTATTCTGGGTGCGCGGTAAAAAAGGCGCGCAGGTCATGCAGGTATTTCGGGATATTATTGTCCTGCCGCACCGTCAGCTTGGTAATGTGCCCGCCCAGGGCTTCAATTTCAGCATCATAAAAGCAGGGCTTATCATAGTGGTACAAAAAGTCAAACTGTACCTGGCTGCGGTCCACGGCACGGTAGACATTCATGACAAAGGTTTCCATGCCGCCGGCGTCCATGGCGGGCATGATTTGTAATACGCGGATCGGCGGCAAAGTGTGCCCCTCCTTTTGCGGCTTGCCGGGGGAACATCCACCCGGCAGCGTTTGGCATTATTCCTGTTCCAGCGCTGCCTTGCAGTTCAGCAGTTCGGCCTTTGCATCGTCCGAAAGCACCGGGTATTCGTGGCAGCTCTTCTGCAAAGCATCCAGTACAATCTCGCTGACCAGGTAGCGGGTGTACCATTTCTGGTCAGCCGGGATGGCATACCACGGGCTGTGCTTGGTAGCGGTTGCGGTGATGACTTCATCAAAGGTATCCAGATATTCGTCAAAACGCATCCGCTCTTTCAGGTCGGAGCAGGAGAACTTCCAGTTCTTTTCCGGGCGGTCAATGCGCTCTAAAAAGCGCTTTTTCTGTTCGTCCTTGGAAACGTGCAGAAAGATTTTGACCACGCGGTAGCTGTTCTCGTACAGGTATTCTTCATAGCTGCGGATCTGGCGGTAGCGCTTTTCAAAAAAGTCCTTCTTGCTGTCTTCCAGCACGCGCGGGGCCATCTGGTAGGTCTTTTGCAGGTCGTGGATCTGCACCACCAGAACGTCCTCGTAATAGCTGCGGTTGAAAATGGCAATGCTGCCGCGGGGCGGCAGAGCTTTGTTCACCCGCCACAAAAAGTCGTGGTGCAGTTCCTCGCTGGTGGGCTGCTTGAAGCTGGTTACCTGTACACCCTGGGGGTTCAGGCCGCCCATCACATGCTTTACGGTGCTGTCCTTCCCGGCGGCATCCAGCGCCTGCAGAATGATCACAAGGCCCTCGCGCCCATCGGCGTAAAAGGCGTCCTGCAGGGCGGCCATCTTTTCCAGGTTTTCGGCAGTTTTGACCAGGATATCTTCTTTCTTTACATGGTCATCCTTGCTGTCGCAAGGCAGCTTGCGCAGCGCGCATGGGTGGGAACCATCAAACAAATAGCGGTCAGACTTCATCCGGGCTGCCTCCTTTCTGCAAAAGGACAAAGTTATACTCTCTCAGTATACCCGTTTTGACCCCCATGTGCAACCGCAAGATGCAAAAAAGGCATTGCAGACGCGCGGCCCGCAATGCCTTTTTTCATAATGACAAAACAAAATCAGAACGTCAGATTGCCGAACTCGGAAAGCTTCAGCTGTTCGTTGTGCTGCTCGGCCCAGTTGATGCTCCACGGGCTGCCGAACAGCAGCAGGTGGTTGCCCTTCAGGTCCTCAATGCAGCGGGTGTCGCTGGTCAGGTCCAGTGTTTTGGGGTCCAGCTCGTCCGGGTCGTTCATGATCCAGCGCAGGTGCTCATACGGCAGGGTCTGCATACGGATGTCAACGTTATATTCGTTGCGCAGGCGGTATTCCAGCACTTCCAGCTGCAGCACGCCGACCACGCCGACGATAACTTCCTCCATACCGGAGCCAAGGTCGCGGAAAATCTGGATCGCGCCTTCCTGTGCGATCTGCTCCATGCCTTTCACAAACTGCTTGCGCTTCATCGTGTCCACCTGGGTCACGCGGGCAAAATGTTCTGGTGCAAAGGTGGGGATGCCCGCAAACTGCACATGCTGCTTGCCGGTGCACAGCGTATCGCCAATGGAGAAGATGCCCGGATCAAACAGACCGATGATATCGCCGGCATAGGCTTCGTCCACGATGGCGCGGTCATCAGCCATCAGGCTGGTGCCGGTAGCAAGCTTGATGTTCTTGCCCTCCTGCACATGGAATGCTTCCATGCCGCGCTCAAACTTGCCGGAGCAGATGCGCAAAAACGCAATGCGGTCGCGGTGATTCTTGTTCATGTTGGCCTGGATTTTGAACACAAAGCCGCTGAACTGCTCGCTGCAGGGATCCACCACATCGCCGGTGGGGGCATCCTTGCGGGGCAGTGGCGGCGGGGTCAGGCGCAGGAACTCTTTCAGGAAAGGTTCCACGCCAAAGTTGGTCAGCGCGGAGCCAAAGAATACGGGGCTCAGCTGGCCGTGCTGCACAGCGTCCAAGTCAAACTCTTCGGCGGCACCATCCAGCAGCTCAATGTCGTCAGCCAGCTTCTGGTGGTTGGCCGCGCCGATCAATTCGTCCATTTCGGGTGCGCCCAGCTCGGCGGTGATCTCGTCCACCATCTTCACGCCGTTGGCGCGGCCATCGCTTTCAAAAGCCAGCACCTTGCGGGTGCCGCGGTCAAACACGCCCTTGAACTCTTTGCCGCAGCCGATGGGCCAGTTCATCGGGTAGGTTTTGATGCCCAGGATCGTCTCAATGTTTTCCATCAGTTCAAACGGGTCGCGGGCTTCGCGGTCCATCTTGTTGATGAAGGTGAAAATGGGGATATGGCGCAGGGTGCAGACCTTGAACAGCTTGATGGTCTGGGCCTCAACGCCCTTGGCGGCGTCGATGACCATGACGGCGGAATCCGCCGCCATCAAGGTGCGGTAGGTATCCTCGGAGAAGTCCTGGTGGCCGGGGGTATCCAGAATGTTGATGCACTTGCCCTGATAGTTGAACTGTAAAACAGAGGAGGTAACAGAGATACCGCGCTGTTTTTCAATATCCATCCAGTCAGAAACGGCATGTTTGGCGCTCTGCTTGCCCTTGACGGAACCGGCGGTCTGGATGGCTCCCCCGTACAGCAGCAGCTTTTCGGTCAATGTGGTTTTGCCGGCGTCCGGGTGCGAAATGATCGCAAACGTCCGGCGGCGCTCGATTTCTTCACGCAAAGTTGCCATGAAAGTCAATACTCCTTTATTCCATTGCAATGTGACTTTTTACGGTTGTCTGCTTCCGTCACATGGGGAACACTCCTCTATCACTCTGGTTTTCAGGCGGCACCTGAACTATTACAAGAAAGGTTACAAGACATACCTTTTTATTTTACTATGATTTTTAAGGGATTGCAACGCCTGATACCGGATTTTTAGCCGGTAAGGGGAGAAAAAAGCAAAATTTGATGGAAAATGCGTGGTGGGGGGCCATCATCCCGCCGGGGGAGAAAGGCAAATGTTTGACTGTACGCCACAAATTCTAATAATATGCCGAGATTTTATTCGTAGGGGCGCACATTATACGCCTGCTGCCTTGTGGGTGGGTGACGGGGTAAGATATCCGGCAAGGCGCGTCTGCGGGACGATGCCGAGCATCGTCCCCTACAGATTATTTGTTGGCTTGCAACACATTACAAAATGTTCTGTAGGGAACGGTCTTGACCGTTCCGATGCTTAGTTTTGTATACCATGATATATTGACTGTAAAACCTTAAAATAAAATTGGCTTCCCTTGAGGGCGACAGAAGGGACCGGGCGCTGTTTGTTGCAAAATAAAATCAAAGAGCGAACATACTCGTCAGGACTTACTTATTCGCCTCCGCATGGGCGGTGGCTTCCGCCACATACCCTTCGGCATTTTTTCGGTTGGCTTCCACCAGGGCGGGGCTGGCGGCTTCACGCACCTTGGCGGGCACACCCATGGCCACCATGCCGTCCGGGACCACGGTGTTTTCCAGCACCAGCGCCCCGGCGGCCACCACGGCATTTTTGCCCACCACGGCGCCGTTCATCACCGTGGCGTGCATACCGATCAAAGCGCCGTCCCCCACCGTACAGCCATGCACCACTGCACTGTGGCCGATGGATACATTTTTGCCGATCGTTACCCCCAGGTTTGGCCCGGTGTGCAGCACGGCGTTGTCCTGGATATTGCTGTTTTTGCCAATGCGGATGGCGCCGGTATCTCCGCGCACCACCGCGCCGTACCACACGCTGCTGCCAGCGGCCAGCACAACATCCCCGGCCAGGGTGGCGTTGGGGGCCACAAAGGCTGCACTGCCAACATCCGGCGTTTTGCCGTATACTGTGATAACTGCCATAATTTTACCTCCCTGCCCGGAATAATTCTACCGCCGGGCACTGTTAGTTAAATTGAAAAACAGGCCTGTGTTTGTTATACTTTTACTATATTAAATAATATATTACGTTGCTTCAGGAAAAGCAATCAGGGGGAAACAAATATGATAAAAATGGTTTGCAGCGATCTGGACGGCACCCTGCTGCAATATGGGAAAAAGCTCATTGAGGGCGAAATTTTTGATGAGATCCGCGCTTTGCATGACCGTGGTATCCTGTTCTGCCCGGCCAGCGGGCGGCAGTATACCAGCCTGCGCAAACTGTTCGCCCCTGTGGCGGACGATTGCATCTACCTGTGCGAGAACGGCGCGGTTGTCTACCGCGGTGGCAAAGTAATCGCCAAAACGCCGATGCCCCGCGCCCTGGCAGAAGAAATCGCCTGGGATTTCTGGAACAACACCGAGGACTTAGGCGAAGTGATGCTTTCCGGCGAAAACATGTCCTACCTGATGGAGCGCGGGCACGGCGTGGTGGACCGCATCAAGTTCATTGGCAACAATTATACGGTCATCACAGACCCCGCCCAGATCCCGGAGGATATCGTCAAGGTGTCCGTCTATTTGGTGGACGGCGTGGAGCCGTTTGTGGAGCGCTTTGTGCCCAAATGGCAGCAGGCCAACTGCGCCGTGGCGGGACCCAAGTGGATCGATACCACCGTGGCCAACAAGGGGATTGGCGTACAGAGCATCTGCCGTGTGCTGGGCATTGACCCGGCGGATGTGATGGCCTTTGGCGATAACTATAATGATGTTGCCATGCTGGATTTGGTAGGTCACCCTTACATTATGTCCACCGCTGCAGCGGAGCTGCGCCGGCGCTATGCAAACCATACCCCCCGGCCGGAGGATACCCTGCGTGCCTTCCTGGCCAGGCAGGAAAACTGAAACCGAGTGAATCCACAATATTGTTAAAAACATTTTGTTGATTTTGTGAAAAATTACAAAAAACGACAGGGTAAAATGCAGTGTTTGCATTGACTTTGCTCAACATTGCTGGTATAATCAAATTGTTAAATTCTCCACAGGTTTGTTGAAAAGCTGTGGAACAGAGAGGAAGACGCATCTATGAAGCAGTTTGATTATACCATTCAGGAAGCAGTTGGCATCCATGCCCGTCCGGCCGGTTTGCTGGTCAAAGAGGTCAAAAAGTATAAGAGCACTGTTACCGTCATCAAGGGCGATAAATCCAGCAACGCGCTGAAACTGATGGCTTTGATGGGTATGGGCGTTAAGTGCGGCGATACCGTTACCGTTACCGTGGAAGGCGAGGACGAGGATACCGCAGCACCGGCACTGGAAGCTTTCTTCAAAGAGCATTTGTAATTGAATCCTTTTGTTTGCGGCACCTGCCCCAGCAAGGCCCTTACCCGGCGCTGGGGCAGGCAGCCGCATTTTGTTTTCTGCTGCATTTGGTTGTATAAAATAACCAGTCAGGATCCCATTGAACACCAAAGAAAGGACGCTTGTTATGATCAGTATTCAGGGCAAGGGCGTATCTTCCGGCGTTGGCGTTGGCCCGCTTTATTTCTATCACCGCACCAAAACCGAGATCCCCCGCTATACCGTGACCGATCCCGATGCCGAGTGGCACCGTTTCAAGGGCGCGCAGACCGCCGCCATTGAGCAGCTGGGCGAACTGGCCGAAAAGGCCCGCGCCGAAGCCGGCGATGAAGCCGCCATGCTGTTTGAGACCCACCAGATGATGGCCGAGGATCTCGATTACGAGGAAGCCATCTCCGACCATATCAACAATGAAAAGATGAACGCCGAAGCCGCGATTTCGGATACCGCAGTTCAGTTCGCCGCCATGTTTGAATCCATGGACGATTCCTACATGCAGGCCCGTGCGGCAGATGTGCGCGATGTATCGGATCGCATCCTGGGGATCCTGTCCGGTGCAGTGCAGGGCGGTATTGCTTCGGATGTGCCGGTGCTGCTGGCTGCGGACGACCTGGCACCTTCGGAAACTGTGCAGCTGGATAAATCCAAGATTTTGGGCTTCATCACTGCGGGCGGTTCCGGTTCCAGCCACACGGCCATTCTGGCCCGCACCATGGGCATTCCCGCCATTGTGGGCGTGGGCGATGCCCTGAAGCCGGAGTATGAGGGCCGCTCCTGCATTATTGACGGTGCTACCGGCAATGTGGTGATCGACCCGGACGATATGACCCGTGATTACCTGCTGAAAAAGCGGGAACAGCAGCTGCGCCTGCAGCGCCTGCTGGAGACCCTGAAAGGCCAGCCCAATGTGACCAAGGATGGCAAGAGCATCCGCATTTACTGCAACATTGGCTCCCCGGACGACGTACATGCCGTGCAGGTCAACGATGGCGGCGGCATCGGCCTGTTCCGCAGCGAGTTCCTGTACCTGAACAGCCCGGATTACCCCACCGAGGACCAGCAGTTTGAAGCCTACAAAAAGGTTCTTGCCGATATGGACGGCAAGGAAGTTATCATTCGCACGCTGGATATCGGCGCGGACAAGCAGATCGGCTACTTTAACCTGCCCAAAGAGGATAACCCGGCTATGGGCATGCGCGCTCTGCGTATCTGTCTGACCCGCCCGGAAATCTTCAAGACCCAGCTGCGTGCCCTTTACCGTGCTTCCGCGTTCGGCAAGCTGGGCATCATGTTCCCCATGGTGACCAGCGTGTGGGAAGTGCGCGAAGCCAAAAAGTACTGCGAGGAAGTCAAGCGCGACCTGAAAGCTGAGGGCATTCCCTTTGCGGAGGATGTGCAGGTCGGCATCATGATCGAAACCCCGGCAGCGGCCATCATGAGTGACCGTCTGGCCAAGGAAGTGGATTTCTTCAGCTGCGGCACCAATGACCTGACCCAGTACACCCTGGCCTGTGACCGCCAGAACAATGATCTGGGACGTTTTTATGACCCGCACAACCCGGCAGTGCTGCGCCTGTTGAAGATGGTGACGGAGAATGCCCACAAGAACGGCATTTGGGTTGGTATCTGCGGCGAGCTTGGCGCGGACCTGACCCTGACCGAAACCTTCCTGGCGATCGGTGTGGATGAGCTGTCCGTCAGCCCGCGCGCGGTGCTGCCCCTGCGCAATGCTGTGCGCATGACCGATACCCGCGAAAGCGCACCCCGCCTGCTGGCCGCCATCGATGCCGAGTACCCGGAAACGCTGTGAGGGGCTTTACGGAGGATTTGTGTTCCTTCTTTGAAAAGAAGGAACCGAAGAAACTTTAACTTTAGTTATAATAGAACACAAAAGATAAATAAAGGCGCATCACACAAAACCATCGTGTGGTGCGCCTTTTTGATGTTGGCTTTATAGAAATTGGTACAAGTTGAAAAACAATCTGTAAGGAACGGTCTGGACCATTCCTTACAGAGCATTTTATAATGTGTTGCAAACCAACAGAGCATCTGTAGAGCGGGGGGCCCTCACCCCGCCGCGGAGGAACCATGCCTATCGCGGTAAACGCTGCAATTTATTTGTAGGGGACGATGCTTGCATCGTCCCGCGGAGCGTGTAACGATAAAAATCTACCGCGCACCATCACCCCATCACCCGAATTACCCCCAGCACCAACAAATGCACCGGGTAAAACAGATAGAAAAACCAGTGCAAAAATTTCTTTCCCCGCGCCGCCCGCTGGCCATTGTACAGATACAAGATCACAAATCCGGATGCAGCGATCCCTGCCATGCTGCCGCAGGCCATCAGCAAACACTGTGCGGTGGGGTAAAGCCACACGCTGCTGGTGTAATTCAGCCAGCCAAACAGCGCGGCAGAAAGCGCAAAACTGAACCGCAGTCGTTTTTGGTCCTGGCCGGACCAGCGGAAGAGCAGGGTGAACACCGGGGCCAGCAGCGCCCAGTCACAAAACAACGAACCAAAAATCAGCAGTACGATCAGCACGCCGCGCAAAAAACGGTTCCGGATGGTTTCGATACACAACAAGATGCAAAAACACAGGAACAGCGTGAACATCATGTTGAAATCCTGAAATTCCAGAATGCCGTTTTGGGCAAACGCCATCGAGAACGGCACCTGTGAAACCACACCGAACCCGAACAGCCGTAAGGCATACTGTTTGCGGCTGTGGGTGTACCGGAAGCCCTCTACCAGAAAATAGCACATGGTAATGGCGGTAAAGTAGCCGATATCCACCAGCACCTCGTACCAGAGGGTGCCCGGCACCAGAAAAATATTGGCGATGTGGTTCAGCAGCATGGCGGTCACCGCAATGTATTTGATCACATCGCGGTTCAGCACCCGCCAGCCGGGGCTTTGTGTTTGCTGTTGCAGCATTGGCAGCACTTCCTTTTTTGGGGCTTCACAGCGGCAGCGGTTATTTTTCCCGCTTAATAACAAAGCAGGGCAGGGGAGCGGTATCGGCCCAGTTGGCAAATTCGCAGATCAGCACGGTATAATCGGCCAGCGGCAGGCTGCGGAAAAACTCTGCCGCAGCCTTTTTCTCCGCATTGCCGATCACCTTGCCGCTGTACAGCACCGCGGCAAGCACGCCGCCGGGCTTCAGGGCGTCCAGCCCGGCCTGCAGCGCGGGCAGGGTGGAATCTGCCGTGGAGTGTACATCGTGCGCGGCACCTGGCAGCCAGCCAAAGTTGAACATCACGCAGTCCGCACTGCCCGGCGGGGCAAAGCGCAGCAGCTCCCGATGGTCGCAGCATTCCGCGCGGCCAATGGCAGCCATGCCGTTGGCGGCCAGCAGCGCATTGGTGTTGGCCGCGGCCTGAGGCTGGATATCCAGCCCGATCACCCGGCCATTTTCCCCGGCAACGCTGCATAAAAATAGGGTATCGTGCCCGTTGCCGCAGGTGGCATCCAGATACAGTCCGCCCGGTGCCAGTGTGCTGCGCAAAAAGCGGTGGGTCAGCTCCACTGCCGTCAGGTCCGGCACGCGGCGGCGCACCAGCAGCCCGCCGCGCGGCACAAAACCGAACTTTGCCGCCAGCGCCTGCGCAGCGGTATTGTCGGCATCCGGCAGTGGCGCGGTGAATTCGCTGGGGGCAGTCCGGTCAAAGCCGCCGTTCTGGCGCAAAACCTCCCGCAGCAGATAGCTTCCGTACCCGCGGCTCTGCCATTCCGGGGCAATTTCCAACGCTTCAAAACAATCGGCACAGGTAACGGCATGGCCGATGCAGCCTTTCTCTTTATATAACGAATAGACACAGCGGTTTTGTGCGTCCAGTGCCGTTTTTTCAATCCGCATGGGCAAGCTCCCCCTAATGTTTCAGTCTGCAACTGATTGTACGGCATGGGGCGGATAAAGTCAAACCACAGCCCAAACTGACCGGATTTTTGGAGATTTCACATTTCTTTCACGCAGTCGCGAAACTGTTTTCACAATTAGCGGTTATACTGTAGGCACAAGGTTGAGGGAAGCAAGAAAGACAAAGCAAAAGCTTCCGCCAGACCGTGTATCACCGCCCGGCGGCCCCCAAGCGCCGTGCGGCAGAACAAAGGAGAGATTTTTCATGAGTGAATATGATTATTCGGGTCTTTATAATAATGGCGGCCCGCAGAATAATAACGGGCAGCCAGCGGGCACTCAGCCGGAACAGCCCCAGGCAGAGCAGTCCGGTTACCCCAATGTGGGCAGCAGCGGAATGAACACCGCCAACACCGCACAGACAGATTATTCTTCCAGCCAACAGAACAGCAGCTATAACCCCCAGGGCCCCGTTGCAGGCAATGGCGGCAACGGTGGCAACGGCAATAACGGCGGCTACAATGGCTACAGCTATTCCAGCAACCCACAGCCCCCGCAGAACGAGCCCAAAAAGAGCCACGGCGGCAAAAAGGTTTTGCTGCGTGTGGTGGCCTGCATCGGTGTGGTAGCCCTTGGCTTTGGCGGTGGCCTGGCAGGAACTGTGGTTGCCAGCCGCACCGGCTTGACCGGCGGCCAGGTTGTGGTTCAGCAGGTCCAGCGTGACACCAACACGGATTCTGTATCCCAGGGCAGCACCAACGGCACCAACCTGTCGATTCAGGATGTTGCCGCGCTGGTACAGCCCAGCGTTGTGGCCATCACCACCGAGCAGATGGTCAGCACCAACACCTGGTTTGGCGGCAGCTATGTGCAGAGCGGTGCAGGCTCCGGCGTGATCATCTCGCAGGATGGTTACATTGTGACCTGTGCCCATGTGGTTTCCGGCGCAAATAACATCACGGTACAGCTGGCAGACGGAACAGAGTATACCGCAACGGTCGTTGGCCAGGATTCTACTTCGGACGTTGCAGTCCTGAAAATCGAAGCCACCGGTCTGACTCCGGCTGTGATTGGCGACAGCGACAGCCTGGCTGTTGGCGAAACCACCGTTGCCGTTGGCAACCCACTGGGTACCCTGAGCAACACCGTTACCAATGGTATTGTCAGCGCCTTGAACCGTGAAGTTACCGTTCAGGGCAACGATATGAACCTGATCCAGACCAGCGCTTCCATCAGCCCGGGCAACTCCGGCGGCGGCCTGTTCAATGCAAACGGTGAGCTGATCGGTATTGTCAACGCCAAGAGCAGCTCCAGCGATGCAGAGGGGCTTGGCTTTGCAATCCCCATCAATACCGCCATGGAAATGGCAAAACAGATGATCGAAAAGGGTTATGTTGCCCGCCCGGCCATGGGTGTTACGGTCATCACCATCAATGATGCCCAGACTGCTATGCAGTACGGCGTCAGCAACTATGGTGTGTATATCTACCAGATCGCATCCGGCAGCGGTGCCGAAAAAGGCGGCCTGAAGCTGGGTGACCGCATCATCTCCATTGATGATGTGGCAGTCTCCAGTGCATCCGATGTACAGAAGTATTGCCAGAGCAAGGAAGTTGGCGATACCGTTACCCTGCAGGTAGAGCGTGATGGCAAGGTCATCAGCTGCGAAGTGACCCTGGGCGAAAGCACCCAGTCCACCGCAACGGCTGAAAGCGGGAACTAAGTTCTTTACGGGAGTTTTTTGTCCCTTCTTTGAAAAGAAGGGACCGAAGAAACTTTAGGCAATACCGCATAATTCTAAGTGCCGATACGGCGAGCGAGGTGCGGCA
>ERZ779885.3458-NODE-3458-length-13328-cov-8.279289_pt1 | contig 13328 bp, 8 predicted proteins | sample MGYA00511554_ERZ779885 | MGnify/ENA primary metagenome ERZ779885 (study PRJEB29588, sample SAMEA2160998) | human gut metagenome | biome: human gut; feature: human-associated habitat; material: faeces | place: Denmark | collected 2008/2010 ... | reverse complement strand
CATACAGGCTCTGGATGGTCTGGTGGCCGTCGCCCAGCGGGTCGGCAAAGGGGTCCAGCCAGGAGCTCAGGCGGCTGGCCGCATAAGGCACCAGATCCGGCATGATGACGATGGCCGCCCCGATGGCACCCGCTCCGCCCACACCGGCCAGCACGAACCACCGCAGCCCGGTGCCGCCCACGAACATGAGCACTGCCCCGATGCCCAGGATCAGCACCGTGCCGGACAGGTGCGGCTCCAGCAGCATGAGCACCGCCACCGCGCCCAGTACCAGCGCAAAGGGCACCACCCCCACCGCAAAGCTCTCCATCCGGCTGTGGTTGAGGGAGATGATGTGGGCAAACACCAGCACCACCGCAAATTTGGCGATCTCGCTGGGCTGCAGAGTGCCCAGCCCCGGCAGCACCAGCCAGCGCTTGCAGCCGTTGTATTCCGGCATGAACAGCACCACGACCAGCAGCACCAGCGAGAGGGCCAGCAGCGGCCAGGCCAGTTTGTGATAGATGTGGTAATCCACCCGGCTGGCCGCCCACATGGCCCCGATGCCCATGGCCGCATACAGCAGCTGCGGCCGCACATAGGCCCAGGCATCGCCCCGCCGGTACAGCGCCACCGCGCTGCTGGCACTGTACAGCATTACCAGCCCAAAGCCCACCAGCGTGAGCACCAGGATCAGAAACGGCAGGTCCATGGCGGGCAGCGGACGCAGCAGTCCGCGCCGGGCCCGGGCAGGCACAGCGGCCCTGTGCATCCTCATCACCTCCGGCAGTCCTTTTGGTCTATTGTACGCAGGCCGCCGGGCTGTTAGTCATAGCCGCAGGCCCTGCCCGCATAAACTGAGCCGGAAAAGGAGGTGCTGCCATGTCCCGGCCCGAACCCCTGCGTACCCTGCCGGAGCAGGCGTTCCGCGCCCGTGCCCGGCTGGTGGCGCTGCTTTTGTGCGGCATCTGCTTTGCAGGGCTTATTGCCCGGCTCTACTGGCTGCAGCTGGCCGCCGGGGACTGGTACACCCGGCGGGCACTGGGGCAGCAGCTGCGGGACACCGTGGTGCCCGCCGACCGGGGCCGCATCTACAGTGCCGACGGCGTGTTGCTGGCGGCCAACAGCAGCTGCTGGACCCTGCGGGCCAGCCCGCGGGAGATGCCTGCCGACAAACTGGAGCTGGCCGCCCACGGTCTTGCGCAGATTTTGGAGCTGGACGAAGCCGCCCTGCTGGAAAAGTTCCGGGACCGCGCCTCCAACGACTGTCTGCTGCGCTACCGGGTGGAGCGTTCCATGGCGGATGCCGTGCGGGATTTCTGCGAGGAAAACGGCATCACCGGCATCCGTATCAATCAGGACAGCAAGCGCTGGTACCCGCAGGGGGAGTTTCTGGCGTCGGTGCTGGGCTTTACCAATGTGGACAACGCCGGAGTGAGCGGGCTGGAGCTGGAATACAACGAGCAGCTCACCGGGCAGAACGGCGTGGTGCTCACCGCCGTGAACGCCTGGGGCTACACGCTGGAGCAGAGCTACGAGACCGAGCAGTTCCCGGTGGAGGGCAGCAGCCTGTGGCTGACCATCGACGCCAACATTCAACATTATCTCGAAAATGCGTTGAATTACGCCGTACAGGAACACCATGTGGCCGCCCGTGCCGTGGGCATCGTGCTGGACGTGAACACCGGGGCCGTGCTGGCCATGTCCACCACCCCGGCCTACGACCCCAACCAGCCGCGCATCCTTTACGACGAAGCTGCCCGCGCCGCCGTAGATGCCCTCTCTGGGGAGCAGCGGGCGGCCGCCCTGCAGCTGGCCCAGCAGACCCAGTGGCGCAACAAGGCCGTGAGCGACCTGTACGAACCGGGCAGCGTGTTCAAGCTCATCACCTGCGCGGCCGCGCTGGACGCCGGAGCCATCACCCGGAACTCCAGCTTTTATTGCGGGGAGTCCATCTCGGTGGCGGGCACCCGGTTCCACTGCGCCAACCACAAGCGCCACGGGACCCAGACCGTGACGCAGGCGCTGGAAAATTCCTGCAACCAGAGCTTTATCCAGATCGGAGCGCGGCTTGGCAAGGAGGCCTTCTGCGATTACTTTGCCGCCTTCGGCCTGCGGGAGCCCACCGGCATCGACCTGCCCGCCGAGCCGAAAAAGAGCCTGTACTACACCGCCGACCGCATGGGCCCGGTGGAGCTGGCGTCCTGCGCCTTTGGCCAGAGCAGCAAGATCTCCTACATGGAAATGGCCGCAGCCGTGTGCGCCGTGGTGAACGGCGGAAAGCTCATGCAACCCTATCTCGTCAGCGACATCCTGAACCCGGACGGCAGCGTATTGCAGCACATCGACCCGGTGTGCAGGCGGCAGGTCATCCGGCCGGAGACCTCCCGGATCATGCGCGGCATGATGGAGGCCGTGGTGCTGAACGGCGGCGGACGCTATGCCCAGATCCGGGGCTATCGGGTGGGCGGTAAGAGCGGCACCAGCCAGAAGCTGGACAGCGCCGACGAAAAAGCCCGCATTGCCAGCTTTGTGGCCGTGGCGCCCATCGACGACCCGCAGTTTCTGTGTCTGGTCTGCCTGGATGAGCCCCACAGCTGGACCACCGCCGGCGGCAGCCTTTCGGCCCCGGTGTGTGCCGAGGTGTTGGAACAGACGCTGGTGTACAAAGGCGTGCCCCGCGCCGCCGCAGACGTCCCCGCCGAGCAGACCACTGCCCTGCCAGCAGACGGGGACAGTACGGATGGGGCGTAACCCCTCTCCGTCATCGCCTGCGGCGATGCCAGTTCCCCCCAAGGGAGGAGCTTTTGACGAAACGGGAAACTTCTCCGTACAAACAAAAAGCTCCCCCTTTCGGGGGAGCTGGCAGCCCGGAGGGCTGACTGAGAGGGTTCTGATCAGTTCTGATGGGGCTGCTCGCGGAACACGATCTCGCCGGTCTCGCTGTTCATGGATTCCACGATGGCAAGGCTCTCCAGCTGGATGCCCTTGCTGCGGATGAGCTCACCGCCCTGCTGGAAGCCCTTTTCCACGGCGATGCCGATGCCTTCCACGGTGGCACCGGCCTCCTGTGCCAGCTCCAGCAGGCCCATCAGGGCACAGCCGTTGGCCAGGAAATCGTCGATGATCAGCACATGATCCTCTGCAGTGAGGAACTTTTTGGACACGATGACATTGTAGATCTTTTTGTGGGTGAAGGACTGGATCTTGGTCTCGTAGTTGTTGTAGTCCAGATTGATGCTCATGGACTTTTTGGCAAACACCACCGGCACGTTGAACTCACTGGCCACAATGGCGGCAATGCCGATGCCGCTGGCCTCGATGGTGAGCACCTTGTTGATGGGCTTGCCCGCAAACAGGCGCTTCCACTCCCGGGCCATCTCGCGGAACAGCGGGACATCCATCTGGTGGTTGATGAAGCTGTCCACCTTGAGCACATTTCCTTCGCGCACAATGCCGTCTGCGCGGATACGATCTTCCAGCATCTTCATAAGCAGTCTTTGTCCTCCAGCCTTTTTCCATTCCGGGGCACAAAGCTGTGCCCGCAACCTGTATGTATTTTACCTAGTATAACGGAAGTGCCTGCCTTTGGCAAGTGGCTTTGTGCCCAAATTTGAAAAAATCCGGGCTGCATCTGCGTGGGCTTTTTCCAAAAGCATGCCTATGGCAAAAAGCACCGAAACTCCGCAAAACAGTCCTGTAATTTTTGGCTTTCGGCGCTCTTGTGCTTTGCTGATTTTTGAGTATACTTGGAAGAAAGACCGGTGCCTGTACGCCGATCGAAGGAGAGGGAGAACGGTTATGAAAACGGGACTTGTACTGGAAGGCGGGGCTATGCGCGGCATGTTCACCGCCGGTGTTCTGGATGTGCTGATGGAGCACGGCATCACGGTGGACGGTGCCATCGGTGTTTCGGCGGGGGCCGTGTTCGGCTGCAACTATAAGTCGCACCAGATCGGGCGCACCATCCGCTACAACACCGAATACTGCAAAGATAAGCGCTACGCCAGCTTTGGCAACCTGCTGCGCACCGGCAACCTGTACAGCGAGCAGTTCTGCTATCACACCGTGCCGGAAAAGCTGGATCCGTTTGACACCAAAACCTTTCGGGAAGATCCCATGGACTTTTTTGTGGTGTGCACCGATGTGCGCACCGGCGACCCCATCTACCACAAGTGCCGCACCGGCGACGCCGAGGACATCCAGTGGATGCAGGCGTCGGCCTCCATGCCGCTGGCCGCAAAGATCGTGAAGATCGGCCACTACCAGCTGCTGGACGGCGGCATTGCAGATTCCATCCCGGTGCGCTTCTTTGAGTCCATCGGCTACAAGCGCAACCTCATCGTGCTGACCCAGCCCAAGGACTTTGTGAAAAAGAAAAACAAGATGCTGCCCGCCATCCGGGCGCGCTACCTGCGCTACCCCGCCTTTGTGGAGGCCGTGGCCGACCGCCACGAGCGCTACAACGAGACACTGGAACATGTGGCCATGCTGGAGCAGACCGGCCAGGCCTTTGTCATCCGGCCGCCCATCCCGCTGGAGATCGGCTCCATGGAGCGTGACCCCGCCCAGCTGCGCCGCGTGTACGACACCGGCCGTGCCGTGGCCGAGATCCAGGTGGACAAGATCGCCGCATTCGTAAATGAATCCAAGGCCGCTGCCGAGGAATAACAGCCGCCGTTCAGGGTGATGTCTCTGCACTTGTGCAGGGCACCACCCTGTTTTTTTGCACGGACAGCTTTTGCCGCATGCTGCATTACTGGGATACCGGCCTGCCGATGGCAGACTTTGTAAGCATCTGCTGGAACTTGCGCGCCGCCGTGTTCAGCGGGCGGTGGCGGTCATACACCAGACAGATGCTGCGCTCCGGGATGATCTCCTGCAGATGGAGCTGCACCAGCTCCCCGCGTTCCAGCAGTTCTTTTGCCATGGGTTCCGGCACAAACGCAATGCCCAGTTCGCTTTTGACCAATGTCAGCATCTGGTCGGTGGTGGCGGCCTCGGTGTCCGGCTTCAGCACCGCGCCATGCTCCAGAAAGAACTGTCTGTAGAAGCTGCGGGTCATGCTTGTATCGCTGAGCGAGATCAGCGGATAATTTTTCAGCTCCTTCAAACTCAGGTTCTGGCTGGCAAGGGCCGTAAAAGTCCTGCCGCCCACCAGCACCTCGTAGAATGCTTTCAGCTCCACCATTTTCAAGCTGCCGTCCACCTCTGCCGGGGTGGATACAACGGCAAAATCCACCTCGCCGTTTTTCACAGCCTGCACGGCCTGCGGCGTGGAGTGGTTGGAAATGCGCAGCCGGATGCCGGGGTACTCGGTGTGGAAGGCGCGCAGCTTCTCCGAAAGATAGATGTTCAGGGCCGTCTCGGTGGCACTGATGCTGATGGCTCCGTGTTCCAGCGTAGCGCTGGCGCTCAGCTCTTCCTCCGCATCCTGGATCTGCACCGCCGCCGATGCAATGCGGGAATAGAGCAGCTCTCCTTCCGGCGTCAGGGTAACGCCGCGGTTGGAGCGGATGAACAGCACACAATTCAGCTGGCTTTCCAGCCGGTTCATGGCGTGGGTGATGTTGGGCTGATTGCTGCCCAGCACCCGCGCAGCCTTGGTAAAGTTCTGATACTTTGCCACATAGTAGAAGATCTTATAATATTCCCAGTCCACGTACATGGAGCGCCCTCCCATTTCATGTAAAAAAGATATTGTTGCCATGTGCAGGATTCATTTTACACATCCTGTATCTTCTCGTATCATAACACCAAAATCAAAATTTGCAAGAGGGAAATCCAAAAGCCCCTCAAGTCCGTTTTGAACCGCAGCGTTTTCGGGCCGGCAGGATCTGCCGTGACAAAGTTTCCCGCATGGATATTGACAATCTGCACGATTTCTGCTATCCTATTTCAGGACGGAAATTTTCTGCCGTCCTGAATAAGCTGGTGTGGCGCAATGGCAGCGCAACTGATTTGTAATCAGTGGGTTGCAGGTTCAACTCCTGTCACCAGCTCCAAGAAAAATCCTGCGATATACCGTTAGAATAGCGGCGTGTATCGTGGGATTTTTGCTTTTGTATGCGCTGCAAAATGCCCGGAAAGTGCGACAGATTGGCAGGTTCGTCTCTTTCGGCACAGCAGCTCCCCACAAGAAAATCCCACCAGAAACGGCGAAGATCGTCATCTGGTGGGATTTTTTATGTCATTGTGCCGCTGCGCGGCACGCACTTTCAGCCCTTCGGCAAAGACGGGCATACCCGGCGCTTTCACTTTTGCGGCAATGGGGTCGGTTCAAACCGGCGCAACTTGCTGCCATCCAGTCTGCACAGCGGCTGACCGGTGGCGTGCGCCAGCGTGCAGGCACTGCCTGCCACATCGCCCATGTCAATGACCGTGGGCAGGATGCGGACACTGGCCTGCATCAGGAAGGTGGTGGAAATGCAGCGGCCCACCACGATCAGGTTCTCGGCTTCGTCTGTGACCATGCTGCGGTAAGGGATCTCGTAATAATCGCCGTGCTGGTAGGTGTTCTGGTGGAACAGCCCCTTCTTGTTGGAGTGCACATCAATGTACCAATCCCCCTTGACCAGACCATCCGGGAAGCGCGCCTGCCGGGTGTAGTCCTCCTCGGTCAGCAGGTAGTTGCCCTTGAGCCGCCAGCTCTCGCGCACGCCCAGCATGTCCGCTGTCTGCAGCAGATAGCTGTGCGCAAAGCCCGGCATCTTTGCCTGCAGAAAACGCACCAGACGGCCGATCTTCTCGTGTCCCTCTGCAATGGCGGCAGAGCGGGCCAGTGCATCGGTGTTCTGCTTCAGGCTGGGGAGATGCGGGCAGTTGAAGGCCATGCAGCCGGGCTTATTGGGCAGGCTGAAGCACTGGTAATAGCGCAGGTCCTCCTCGGTGAGCAGGCCCTCGGCTACGCCCTCGCGGAAGATGGGCTCCAGCTTGAAGCTGCGTCCTGCCACCATGGCAGACTCGAAGAAATAGCCGGTCTTGAGGGGAGAGAACTCGTCGTGCAGAGACAGCACATATTCGCGGTATTTTTCCACGTCAATGCCGCCCATGATAAAGCGCAGACTGCTGACCTGATTGTCCCCGTTCTCATCGCCGGAGCTGGTGGGCACGCCAGCCATGCGGGTGAGCACAGCATCACCGGTAGCATCCACAAAGTTTCCGGCTGCAATGGCCTGCAGACCGTTCACGGTCATCACCACGATGTACCGGATGTGCTTGTCCTCGCACACAGCATCCACCAGTGTGGCGTCATACAGCAGCCTGCCGCCGTTGCTGACATACAATTCCTCAAAAGCATCGCTGAGCTGATCCGGTGCAAACCAGATCATTGTGGTAATGCCGTCACGGGTGGTGACGCCGTGCCTGTTCAGGGTCTCCTCTACCCTGTGCAGCACATCCAGATGTTCCACATAGGTAGGCATCATGGGGCAGACCAGCGCACGGGAAGCCGTGCCGCCCAGAAACGCCCCCTTTTCCACCAGCAGGACCTTCTGCCCATCGATGGCGCAGCGGATGCCGGCTGCGGCACCGGCAGCACCGCCGCCCACCACAACAGTATCATAGTGGCCCAGAAGGGGCAGCTGCCTGCCCAGATATTCAATGCTTTCCATGTTGCGCCTCCAACAATTGATGATAGGTGTGGGCAAAGCCGTGCGCGCCGATCTCGGAAAGGGCACGGATGCCGGTCTTGCCCAGACGGAGCGGGCCGATGCTGATCATGGGCACCTGATAGTCCCGGCTGGTCAGGCCCAGCTTGTTCCACTCCAGAAAGTGATAATATTCATGGCTGAGGATCAGGTTCTCCGCTTCCATGCGGGTCATTTTGTTCTGCTGCGCCCACAGGTCCACCGATCTGAGATAGAGGGTAACGCAGTTTTTGCCCGCCACATAGTCGCTGAAATAGCGCTGGTTGCCGGAAACAAAGTCGATGTCCCGCTCCACCACCGTCAGCCCGTTTGCCTTGCAGATGGCAAAAAAGTCCGCACTGCCGCCGCTTTGTGCAAAGACATCCCTTGCCGCGGCGCAGCCTTTTTCCCACGCGGCATCCACGATGCGGGCGCGGTCTGCCTCCGGGATGCGGGGGCAGCACGGGTCGTAGGAAAGCTCTTTTTCCGCCAGATCACGGCCGGGAAAAGGCAGTGCATAAGACGACATGGCAGCCTCCTTTGGTCGGTCAGGAATCGATGCGCAGGGTCGCAGCCACAATCACCGGAGTCTTGGCATCGTAGCCGTTCAGCTCCACATTGGCAAGGCTGTAGATCTGCTCCTCGCTGGACATGCCGGACAGGTCGATGATGCGCTTGCCCAGCACGATGTACACATTGGGGTAGTTGGTGCCGCCATCGTTGTAGACGGTCAGCTCTTCCAGCATATAGGCGACCGCATCACGCCAACTGCTGATATCGGCCTGACGCACCGTGGCGTTGGCCTTCTGCAGGCGGATGACCCCCTCTTCGTCGATCAGGCGCAGCGGATGAGAGGTCTTTTTCATCAGGCCGAACAGCTTTTTCTCCACCTTATCCGCCGTCACTGCGCACATGTTCTCGCTTCTGGCTGCGATATGCAGGGCCTTGGGGTCCATGCTCAGGTTCTCTGCCGCCAGTTCTAGCAGCTTGTCCTCGGTCAGTTTTTCGGCGCTGCGGTTCTTGCTGCGCAGCTCGGTAGCACCCACGGCGATGGCGCGGATCACGTTGCGCTGGGTATCCACCTCCACGGTCACTTCCACAGAACCGGGCGCAGCTCCGTTCCGGATGGCCTTCTGCTCGGCCTCCCGGCGCACACTGATGATGTCATTGTCGGTGGGGTTGGAAACGCTGCGCTCCACCATATCACGCACCATGGCCAATGCCACGCCGATGGTGGAAATGACCGGGCCGTTCTTTGCCAGACGACTCTTGTGATGCATGGTCTCGGCCAGATGCGGCACCACACTGGCAGCGCCACCGCCGCCGCCCACGAACACGGTGTGCTGGGGATCCATGTGGTAGTCCTTCATCAGCTGGGCAGCTACCCTGCTGTTTTTGGCGGCGGCAAAGCCCAGCACCTTGCGGGCAGCTTCTTCCACGGTGCAGCACATGTTGTCTGCCAGCGGCTTCCACGCCTTGCGGGCGGCTTCCACATTGCCATAGGCATAATCGCCGGGCTTGACGTAGCCCGCAATGTTGGCAGCGCCGGACATGGTAAGGCAGACCCTGACGCCGTTGTCGCACTCGATGCTGGCGTACTCCGGGTCGCCGGGCATGGGGCTCACGGGCACCAGACGGGGGTTCTGGATCTTGTCGGCATCGGTGAACACCTCATAGTCCAGACCGGCGATGTGGGCGCTGCGGGGGCCGGTATCGCAGGCCTTGCCGTCCTTCACCTCCACCATGCTGCCGCCGCCGATGCCGACGGTGCGCACATCCAGACTGTTCAGGTAGGTCTTGTGGCCGCCCACCTCGGCGTACTTGATCATCACCTTGCCGTCCTTGACACAGGAGATGTCGGTAGAGGTACCGCCCACCTCAAAGAACAGGCCATCGGTCAGCTTTTCGTACATCAAAGCACCGGCAACGCCTGCGGCAGGGCCGGAGAGGATGGTCAGGATGGGGCGGCTGCGCACCTCGTCCACGGTCATCACGCCGCCATCGCAGCGCATGACCATCAGCGGGCTCTTGATGTCCGCATTTTTGATGCTCTGGTCGGTCATGGTGGCGGCATCCAGCATCTTGGGCATGATGCTGGCGTTGATCACGGCGGTGCGGGTGCGGACCTTCAGACCGTACAGCTTGGAGATCTCGTTGGTCGCTGTGGCAGGCAGGCCCATTTCACCGCAGATCTCGACCACCCGGTTCTCGTTCTTCGGGTCGTCCACGCTGAAGGCCTCGGCGGCAACAAAGGTCTGTGCCCCCTGCTCCTGCAGCTTCTGGATAGCCGCGCGGATGCTGCCGTCCAGATCCGGTGTATTGGTGTCCACATATTCGTTGCAGCTGCGCAGGTACTTGCCCTCAGACAGCTCGATGTCCCCCATGGTGGTATCGCCCTTGCTCTTTGCGCCCTGCAGGCCGCTGCCCAGCGTGATGATGCCGACGGGGGCCACATCACCCTCCAGCAGGGCGTTGGTGGCCTGCGTGGTGCCGTGGGCAATGAAGATGACATCCTCCGGCCGGATCTCGCACTGCTCCATGACCTTGTGCAGCACCTGTACGATGCCGGCAGCAACGCCCTCGGCGGCGGTATGGGTGGTGGGGACCTTTACGCTTCCAACGACCTCAAAGGTCTCGTTATCAATGGCAACGGCGTCGGTGAAGGTACCACCAACATCAATTCCGATACGGACTTTCATAAAGCAAAAACCTCCTGTTTTTCCTTTTTCTTTGCTGCTTTTCGAGCCCGGGCAGATCCGGATATAAGAATGGGCGGTCCCAGCATCTCGCGAAGATGGAACGACAAACGCGCGGGATACTCGGACCGCCCATGCAGCGGACTGCGTACAGCCCGCTGCAGACGGCTTGTGGAGGAGAAAACAACTCAGAAGTAGAGCATCGCGCCCAGAATGACGCCGACGATGGACACTGCCCACAGATACGGCAGCATCTTCTTGGTACAGGTGTTCACGTCCACTTCGCAGAAGTTTGCGGTCCAGACGTTCTGGGTGTTGGTGGGGTCGCCGCCGCACTGGATGCGCTCAGCCGCCAGGAAGGCAGCCATGACAGCCAGCGGGTTCAGAGTGCCCAGACCAATGATCAGTGCTGCGATGCCGGAGCCGAGGCCGAACATGTTCATGGGGCCGCGGTACAGTGCCAGAGGTGCCAGAATGGCGAAGAAGATGATGTAGGGCACGCGGCTGGTGGGAACGATGGCCAGCAGCAGCGGGTTCAGAACTTCCTTGACGCTTGCGTTGGTGACAGCCAGGAACAGGATGCCGATGCCGACCATCAGGATGACGGCGGGGCCTGCATCGGTGATGCCGTCGTAGCAGGTCTTGGTCATCTGGTTCATGGCCTTGCTGAAGCTCTGCGAGGTGAAGAGCAGGCACCAGATGATGCCAACGGTGAATGCAGGCGTGACAGGCACTTTCAGGAAGGCGACCAGCACGATGGGGATCAGCGGGGTGATCATGGCCAGACCGCCGCGCACGCCGGTGAGCTGCTTTGTGGGCTTTGTGTTGTCCACGGGAGCGGAGAATGCGAACTTGATGCCGTTGCGCTTGAACTCCACGATGACCATGATGAGGGTGGCGATGGCAGTCGCTGCCATCAGGTAGATCTCAAAGCCCTGAATGTCGGCGATGTCCAGCGAGAAGATGCTTGCAAAGCTCTTCCAGTTTGCAATGTTGCAGGCAAGGCCGGTGGTGAACGCCATCAGGAAGATGCAGGCTGCGCTTGCAGCGGGCACGCCAACAGAGATAAGGATGGGCAGCACGATGGAGCCTACCATGATGATGGAGCCCAGACCGCTCAGGGTGGTGAACAGGACGGCGGTGGCCACAACCATGATCAGTGTGACTACCAGCGGACGGTCGCCGCCCAGCTCAGCGCTCTTTTTGATGATGTTCTCGGTGACGCCGGTCTTGTTCATCAGCTGACCCAGCCATGCACCAAAAATGGTTGCCATGATGGCGCTGCCCATACGGACGGTGCCGGCTTCAAACACGGTGGTCAGCCAGCCGATCTCTGCGCCGTCCGCGTTTTTGCCGAACATCGGCACACCGGCGATGATGCAGATGACGACAGCCATCAAAGGAAGCGCCAGCAGAGTAGGGATCTTCTTGGTCATCATCAATGCCGCGACGACCAGGAATGCCACAACGATCAGAATGCCTTGTAACATAGTTCTGCTCCTTTTTTTGCGGGGGCAAGCCCCCTTTATTCTCACCGTAAACCACGGCAAGTTTCATTTTCAGGCGTCCGTGCTGCACAGCAGGCTCTGACGCAGATCCGTTGCCATAAAGGCAGGCGTATGGACAGGATCCGGGTTCAGCACCACCGGACGCATCTCCGGGCTTTTCAGCTTCTGCACCACCCCGCGCATGAACGCCGGGCTTGCAGCCGCCGGGCCGGAGAGATACAGCTTCTCGATCACGAACAGCGAGCAGAGCATCCGCGCCACATTGCTCAGCCGCACCGTAAAGCAGCTCACCGGGCTCTGCTCACTTTTCAGCGCTGCCGCCTGCTGAGCGGGCGGTGCAGCTTCAAAGTTCTGCGCCAGCTCCAGCAGAGAGCCGCCTTCGGGCAGCAGCAGACCTGTGATGTCTGCCTGTCCCTCGCTGCGCAGTGCCACCGGCTGTTCCTTCTGCACGATCTGCACCACGGCCCGGTCACCAAGGTCGATGTGTGCATAGTTGGAACCTACCGACTTGCCGGCCTCTGCCAGTGCACGGCTCACGGTATAGACCCGGCTGTATTCCTCCACGATCGGCACTTTGAACTGGGTAAACAGCGCCTCCCGCAGAGAAATGGTCGCCGCGGTATAACCGGTGGAGTACATCACCCGGAACTCGCTGATCTCGGTGTCGTCCTGAAACAGCAGCCCGATGCTCTTCATCTTGCCTGCGTGGAGCTCCTCCATGGAAAAGCCCTGAAAGATCGCATCAGAGATCGAAGTCAGCAGCTCGTTTCCATCCCCGCCGTGGTCGGGCAGCACCGTGCGGAACACACACTGCAAAGCCATGTCGTAGAGATATAAAACCGCATGGCTGCGGCCGATATCCACCACAACGACCCTGCCATAGTCCGGACAGATGGTCAGTCCGGCACGGCTGCGCCCTGCCGTTGCGGCACGCAGGCCGCTCTCCTGCACGACGCCCTCTGCCAGCAGCTCTCCCACCAGCGCCGTGATGGTGCTGGGAGAAAGCCCTGTCTGTTTTGCCAGTTCGATCCGGGAGAGCCCGCCCTCGGTGAGCAGTGCCCGCAAAATCAGGCGGCGGTTCTTCTCCTTTACTGTCCGCAGGCTGGATTTTTTCATAGCTGTGATTCCTTTCAGACCCCATTGTCTTCGCTTATTTCGGATTATGAAATAAGCACTGTCTACAGAATAACACGCTGTTTGGGATACATCAATACTTTTTTCGGATTCCGAAATAATTTAGCGTCCTGAACATTTTCAAGGTATGGTTTTTGTGCATTTTTTCTTTCCGAAAAGTGTCGGAACGTGTTCGGTTCCTGTCACCCGCTCCAACAAGCTCCGGGACGCCTTGATCCTGGGGCTTTTCGCTTACTTCCGTCCCCTGCAAGAAAATTTCCTCAAAAAAACATTGACAAACCCTTGCCCCAGTGGTAATATATACAGGCAGTCTGTGAGACTGCGAATTGAATATGGGCGTGTTCCCGAGTGGCCAATGGGGACAGACTGTAAATCTGCTGCTT
>ERZ779885.3450-NODE-3450-length-13349-cov-1.918159_pt1 | contig 13349 bp, 10 predicted proteins | sample MGYA00511554_ERZ779885 | MGnify/ENA primary metagenome ERZ779885 (study PRJEB29588, sample SAMEA2160998) | human gut metagenome | biome: human gut; feature: human-associated habitat; material: faeces | place: Denmark | collected 2008/2010 ... | reverse complement strand
AAAATTGATTTTAAATATTGATTACTTACAGCTATGAAAAAACACAATTTTAACGCAGGTCCTTCCATTTTACCCCGAGTAGCCATTGAAAATGCGGCCAAAGCCGTTCTCGATTTTGAAGGCAGCGGTCTGTCGCTGTTGGAAATCTCTCACCGTTCGAAAGATTTCGAGGCAGTGAACGACGAAGCGGAGTCCCTGTTCCGCGAGTTACTGAATGTTCCCGACAATTATAAGATTCTGTTCTTGGGTGGTGGTGCCAGCACGCAGTTCTTCCACATTCCCTACAACCTGCTCGAAAAGAAAGCCGGTTACATCAATACGGGTGTGTGGTCGAAAAAAGCGATCAAGGAGGCCAAACTCTTCGGCGAAGTAGAGGTTATCGCCTCTTCCGAGGATAAGAACTTTACGTATATCCCTAAGGACTATAAGATCCCGACCGATATCGATTATCTGCACATCACAACCAACAATACGATCTACGGTACCGAGTACCAGACCGATATCGACTCTCCGGTGCCTTTGGTTGCCGACATGAGCTCCGATATTCTGAGCCGTCCGGTGGATGTTTCGAAATATGGCTTGATCTATGGTGGTGCCCAGAAAAATATCGGACCTGCCGGTGTGACGTTCGTTATCGTTCGTGAAGACATCCTCGGCAAGGTTTCTCGTCCGCTGCCTTCGATGGTCGACTACCGCAACCACATTGCCAGCAAGTCGATGTTCAATACGCCTCCGGTATTTGCCATCTACGTGGTCAAAGAGACGCTGAAATGGTTGAAGTCGATCGGTGGTGTAGCTGAAATTCAACGCCGCAATCAGGCTAAGGCCGAGCTGCTGTACAACGAAATCGACCGCAACTCGTTGTTCGTAGGTACTGCTGTTAAAGAGGACCGTTCGAAGATGAACGTATGTTTCGTGATGCAGGAAAAATATGCCGATCTGGCTCCCGAATTCCTCGAATTTGCCAAGAACAAAGGTATGGTCGGTGTTAAGGGTCACCGTCTGGTGGGCGGCTTCCGGGCTTCGATCTACAATGCACTGCCTATCGAAAGCGTACAGGCTTTGGTCGACTGCATGCAGGAGTTCGAAAAGTTGCACGCTAAGTAGTCAGACCCCTTCCGATGGGATTGATCCGAACGATATGGCCGTCGCCGTTTGAAGTAGGCAAGGCGGTCTATTTTGAAACTTTAGAAAATGCTTTGTTTATGAAAATATTGGTAGCAACCGAAAAACCGTTTGCCAAGGCAGCGGTGGACGGAATTCGAAAAATCGTTGAGGATGCAGGGTATGAATTGGCCCTGTTGGAAAAATATACGGACAAGGCCTTATCCACGGTGATCAGTGTCGTGTTGACCGAAAAATGTGATATCCGCAATATGACGGTCCGGGAATTAATCGGTATGGGCCGTAGTCCTTATACAGGTTTTTGGGGTAAATTAAGCCGGGCTGACGATGAGATCGTGGATAAAGCGATCGGGCTGGTCAATATTCATCCTCTGGCTTCCCGAATGCTTCATACCCTAAGTGACGGTGAACGTCAGAAAGCAATGATCGCCAAAGCTTTGGCTCAGGAGACACCGGTCATTTATCTGGATGAGCCGACCGCTTTCCTCGATTTCCCAAGCAAAGTCGAAATCATGCAACTGCTTCATCACCTGACCCGCGAAACCGATAAAACGATTTTTCTTTCGACTCATGATCTGGAACTAGCCCTCCAGATCGCCGATAAGATTTGGCTGATGGATAAGGTGAACGGTATCACCTCCGGTACGCCGGAAGACCTTGCCCTGGAAGGATACCTCAGTCGTTTTTTCGCCCGCAAAGGGATTACTTTCGACATGGAATCAGGACTTTTCCGCATCACCAACAATTATCGGCAGGAAATCCGTCTGACCGGCCACGGCTATCGCTATGCCATGGTGCGTAAAGCCCTTCAACGAAATGAGATCCTGGCCAATCGCGATATTGACTCAGCTGTTTACATTGAAACCAACAGGCAGCCTGATCAATTCATATTGCATTTTCCTCACCAGGAAGATATTATAGTCCATACAATAGAAGAATTATTAGAAAAACTAACACTGTAACATACAGAGACAGGGGTTTTGTGCTAATTCGATCGACGCATTGTTGGAATAAATACTGTCCTGTCTCAAATAATCCGGTCGAAATATCTATATACAACTCCCTATTTTTAGGGTATTTCTCTGATCAATTTCACTAAAAGAGGGGATTTTCCAACCCGATAGAATCGCGTATTTTCGTTCCGATCTTATTAATTAAAACATGAAATATGAAAAAGATTGGAATATTTTACGGTTCAACAACCGGAACAACCGAATCAGTAGCGGAGCAGATCGCTTCTCATCTGGGGGTCGGTAGCAGTGAGGTGTACAATGTAGGAAATACCGATGCTAAAGTAGCTGAAGAGTATGAACTGCTCATCTTAGGAAGTTCGACCTGGGGATCGGGAGAATTGCAGGATGATTGGTATGATTTTCTGGAACAATTAGCCGGAAAAAATCTAAGTGGTAAAAAAATAGCCCTATTCGGTTGTGGGGATGCCATGTCGTTCGGATCTACTTTCTGTGATGCCGTCGGGATCATCTATGAAAAATTACAGGGTACAGGAGCTACGTTTATCGGAACTGCCGATCCTTCGGATTATACCTATGATGCCTCCACTGCCGAAATCGACGGACAGCTGGTCGGATTATTGATCGACGAAAACAACGAAGCGGATAAAACGGAACTCCGTATACAAAACTGGACCGATGCGTTGAAAAAAGAAATTTAATACCCTGATCATGGATAGTTGCATTTTATCCGGAGACATGAAAATATTCGTACACCATATCTACGAATTACAAAAAGGTATACGGTACATGGCATTGTGTACGATAGACAAAACCGATGAATCTTTTGCCATACAAAGATTAGAAAAATCAGGTCTTGAATATGAAATCTGTCCCATCAATGCCCACCGACTGAACTTGTTTTTCGGAAAAAAAGAATGTATCAATATTGTCCGGTTAATCTGCAACCGTCCATTAAACCTGTTAACCCCCGAAGAAGATTTTATCCTGGGCACCATGCTGGGATATGATGTGTGTCAGCAATGCGAACGTTATAACCATCGTAAAACTTTAATACAAAGTGCCTGATAATTAATCATAAGGACTCTTCAGAAATCAGCATCAGTTCAATTATACACTTTTTTTCTCCCTTTATATAGGAATAACAAACTTCCTCGCATTTTTTCAAAAGAAAGGAGAAAAACGGATGATCGGCCGGTAACATGTTCCATAATTCCCGGGCTAAAGTCATTTCAGAAATGCGGGCACAAATCCCGTCATCACAACCGGCTTCCTTCGCCAAACCGATGATAAAATCGCGGTTCATAACTACATTCCGGCTATGCGTATCCCCATGCCCCTCGGCCAATTTCACCGCTTTGCCGATCATAATCCCCATCGTTACCCGCCCGATACCTTCTTCCTCTATGATTTTCAAGGTCTCTTCGATATAATTACCATAATGGACAAAAGCCTGAGGTATCATTTCAGGGAAACGTTCACGGAGGATCCGCTCACTTTTAGCTCCCGAATTAATGACGATATGCCGGCATCCCAATGCTTTAGCTACCTGTATTTCTTTACGGATGGTCGCAACGAAAGCTTCGGACGAAAAAGGACGGACCACTCCGGAAGTACCGATAATGGAAATTCCCCCGACAATACCTAATTTCGGATTGAAAGTTTTGAGAGCCAGTTCTTCTCCATCGGGTACCGAAATCTCGATGACTACTCCTTGTTTCGGTATACGATGAGCTTCCAGAATTTTTTCTGTCTCGGCGGCCATCATCTTTCGGGGAGTCGGATTTATAGCCGGTTCTCCTATCTCCAAACCCAATCCGGGCAAAGTTACGATACCTACTCCTTTCCCTGCGGCAAAACGAATACCGGTTTCTTTAGAAAGCATTACTTTTGCACAGATTTCCCGTTTATTAGTCACGTCAGGATCATCTCCCGCGTCTTTGACCACCGTGCAGATTATACTCTGTCCGTCCTTCTCTGTACGGCTCACAGGCAATTCGACTTCTTCGCCGTCAGGTAGAGTGATCGTCACCTGATTCAACACTTCTCCCGTCAGCAGAGTCGATAAAGCCGCTTTTGCAGCAGCACAGGCACAGCTACCGGTCGTGAAACCACTATGCAATGGATAAAATCCGGGCAACAGACGTTCTATGCGGTGCCGCAAACCGTTGTTCCCGGTTACGACATAGAATCCCTCGGGCAATGCCGGACGTTTGATCACGACAACCGGAATACCTGATTTCCGGGCAGCTTCGACCTTTTCACGGAAATAACCGGACCGGCCGCTCTCCTTGGTCAGGATAGCATCGGGGCGTAATTGCAATAACAACTCCCTTTCCTCTTTTCCCTCTGCCCAAAAAATCAGCTTCCCTGCCGGGAATCCATATTTTAAAGCTAATTGCCGGGAATCAGGCCGATCGAGTACCCGGAACCAACAAGGATTTTCCAACCAATAAGCCTTCAATTTAGGTATGGTCTGCACACCGGACAACGCCAGTAAATTCCGTATTCCCTGATTTTTCAACCATACACAAGCTTCTGCATACGAATCACACCAGATCAGGTCCGGATCACGGGGAGGATAAATCCGTTCGTAACGAACAACCGGAATATTCAATTCTTCAGCAGCTTGTCCTATATTCTTGTGCAGTTGTTCGGCAAACGGATGAGCAGCATCTACCAACAATTGAATCCCATGTTCCCGGCAGAAATCGATCATCTCTTTCACTTCCATAGCTCCCGCCAGCCGAATGCCGTGTATACACTCCACTTGCTGTCCGTTTCCCCGGGTTGAATAATAATAAGTTTGCCCGGCTTCATCCAAAGTCTCTACTGCAGCCCTACCTTCTGTAGTTCCACCAAATACCAATATCATTTTTACCTTTTTAAAACAAAGGGACGGGGGTAATGTTTCATTTACAAACGATGGATTATACCTAAACTGATCCCTGTAATACGGGCAAGTTGCCGTAATCCAATGTTCGGATTCTGTTTCAATACTTTCAGCACCTGTCTCTGTTCAACTTTAGTTAAAATCTCAAAACTTTTCCCTTCCAACATTTCTTCCAACAATTTCCGGACCTCATGATCTTTAAATTGATATCCCGCTTCCATGAATTCCCCGTCTTCATCTTCTAACATATAGGCCTGAAAATCTGCTTTACTATCGAAAAACAAAGTTAAAAATTCAGTGGAAACAAAAGAATCCACCGGATTAAAATATACCGAATAACTGTTCCACCGGTATTCCGAAATTTCATGACACAAACCTGCTTTCAAGGGATTTTGCAGCACATACCGAAAACAACGCAACAAGTAACCCTGATCTTCAATGACCTCACTTTTAAAACGATCTTGAAAAAGATAACCCTCCCGTTCATATTTATGATTAAACCATATCGCATACGCCGTCAAAATCCGATGAATATAAAAACTCAAGCGACTGGTTTTTACGATAAGATGAATGTGATTATCCATCAAACAAAAACAATACACTTTGAAAAATTCACCAGCCTGTGATTTCAAAAGATCGAGAAACATCCGTCGATCAGCGTCTTCATGGAATATCAACATACGATTAACACCACGTTGGATGACGTGGTATACACCTGTATTGGACTGTTGACGAGCCTGCCGGGACATTTTTTTGCCAATTTAACTACAAGTTAAATTTACAAAAAAAATTCCACACAACAAAATGAAACATTATCCCCGTCCCTTTGTTCCACGAAACAGGTGGGTGAAATGGCTGGAGTAGAGTTTTGACAAACCTTCCCGGTTACCGATTGCTTCGCCGACTACAATCATGGTGGTCAAGATCAAATTGTTCTCTTTCATTATTGCCGCCAAATTACGGAGTTCGCCCCGGAAAATCTTTTCGTCTTTCCAGGTCAGGTGATAACAGGCTGCCACAGGAGTCTCGGGAGGATAACATTCCAGTAATTCACGCTGTACTTCTTCGGCAATCGAAGCACTCAGGAAAATGCACATCGTGCTTTGTGACCGGGCCAACAGATGGAGTTTTTCCTTTTCCGGCATCGGTGTACGCCCCTCTCCACGGGTGAGAATAATACTCTGAACCTTTTCAGGTATGGTAAACTGTGAACGCAATGCAGCAGCAGCAGCCAGGAAAGAAGAGATACCCGGTGTAATCCGGTAACGCATACCGTACCGGTCGAAAAAGGCCATTTGCTCCTGGATAGCCCCATAAATACAAGGATCCCCGGTATGTAACCGGACAATAAATAATCCCCTGTCATAAAACTCTTTCATCAATGCAAATTGCTCTTCCAGAGTCATGGAAGCCGAGCTACGCACAGTCGCCCCCGGCTTTGCATAATAAGTAAGCTCGATTGGCACCAGACTTCCTGCATAAAGAATCAAATCGGCTTTTTCCAATAACCTTTTCCCCCGGACAGAAACCAGTTCCGGATCACCGGGACCTGCCCCGACGATCTCGATAAAACCGCTTCGTTCCGCCTCTCTATCCAGAGCAACGGCAAAAGTAAAATCATTCCCCGGAGTAACCTGTCCCTTCTGCTTTTCCAGCAATAATTTCGTATTCCCGGCACTTTTCAAAGCAGTTGCTTCGGAAACACTATAGGCGCCTGTCACCTCGAATACCTTCCCGGAGGGATTCGGTACTTCTATATCCTTCAGTTCCTCAGGCCTGTAAATCTGCATTTTAGCAGACAGATTCCGAACCAGATCGGCGACCATAGGTTCATCTTTTTTCAACTCAATAGTTGTCACTACCTTAACAGCTAAAGGAGAAAGTCCATGCCGTTTCAATTCATCACCAATATAAGCCCAAATACCGGTCGGGTTACACTGCTTACGGCATCCTACCCCCAAATGAAGTACAGCCGGATGATAATATAAAATCGGTGTTTCACATTCATACAAACAGGGAGTAACAGCAATAATCAGCCCATAACGTCCTGCCGGAATATCCTCGAAATGATAATAGATATCCACATGGGCTGGTCGTGAATGTTCGAGCCGGTCGGTTCCCTCATCGCGTATATCCAACAACAGGGCCGTCGGCCGCTGGTTGACGAAAATGGAAATCAGCTCATTCAAGGAACGCCGGTATTCCATTTTCCAGCCATTCTCTTTACCTAACAAATCCAAAGCCCACAATCCGGTATTATCACTTTGGGTCGTAACCACAGGCTGAGCCCCTAATATACGGGCTAACCGTTCGGTCAGGGCATTTGCGCCACCGACATGGCCGGCCAGAACCGACACAACAAAATGTCCGGTAGCGTCCACATTGACTACGGCAGGATCTGCATATTTCGAAGTCACACAAGGAGCGATCGCCCGTACACAAATTCCCATCGCCCCGATAAAAACAAAAGCTTCGTAATCCCCGAAATGCCTTAAGGTAAAATCAGTGATCGAATCGATCCGGACACACCCGCTCCGTTCCGATACAGAGAACAGGTCCACTTCCTTACCTAGTTCTTCCCGGATAATTCCGGCAGTTCGTGCCCCGGCATCCGAAGCGATTATCATAGCTGTTTTCATTGTATTTATCATCATATTTAATTAGCTACAGTTATAATTCAATTATATTCTCATCCAATAAAGTCATTTTTTCCACACCGGAATCTGTCACTAAAAATGTATTCTCAATCCCCACGGCTCCGATTCCTGCCAACACGAACTTCGGTTCAAAAGCAAAAGTCATTCCCGGTTGTAGTATATCCTTCGAGCGGGTGGTCAATACAGGCAATTCATTTATTTCCAATCCAACGCCATGTCCGACGAATTTTGCCTGAAAACGGGTACCCATAAAACAATCCTCCAACCCTTCTTGTCCGGCCATTGCCAAAGCATCCCGATACAATTCGGCACAGGGCACCCCGGGTTTTGCCGTTCGTTCCATGCGAGCCTGTATTTCCAAAGCGACACGATGCACCCGGTAGGCCCGGTCCGGTAATTTCCCGATTGAAAACACCCGGGTCATATCCGTTTGATAGGCAGTATAGTTTCCCGACATATCCGCCATTACCGTAGTTCCTTCCCTCAACAAAGTCCCGTTCGCTCCCAAAGGCCCCGAAGCATGCATTCCCGTTCCCCCCAAGGCAAAGTCAAAAGGGGAAGGTTCTCCGGCATTTTCTCCTGCCAACAGACTTCCCATAAAGATATCCATATTCGAACCAAAGGCCCGGAAATAACCCAGGGAACCATGTACCCGCATCCGCTTTTCAATTTCGATCTGCAATTCAATATCCCTCATCCCAGGCCGGTAACAGGCTGGAATCTCACGATAGACCGCCTCATGCTTCCTGGCAGAGATACGCATTTGCTCTATTTCCCAAGGCGTCTTGATCATTCGGATGTGCCGTATCAAGGCAGAAGCGTTACCCGTAGCTTCAGCCCGGAATACATGTTGCAAACGGATATATTCATTATAAGAAAGCTCGTCCGCCTCAAGAAGTAGCTTCCGGGGCATTGCCAGATTCAGGTCCCGAAAAAAGTCCGGTATTTGTTCCGGTTTCCGGATAACATGTACCTGATTTGTTTCGGGTATAGTCAGTCGCTTGACAAACCAATAAGGCCGTCCCTCCGCCGGAAGATAAAAATAACCGTTAAACACCTGCCCTGACACATAGTACAAATTCATATTCATCGTCAGCAAACATCCGTCAGCTTCTTCCTGCCGCATAGCCTGCTGAATCCGTCGCCATTTCAACTCCAACTCGTTCTCCATTTGCTTTCTCTCCATCTATCTTCAAAACATACTGATAAATAACATCACATTCAATACGGTCACAATCCCTCCCAAAATATATAAGATCCATTTTGTAGAAGTCCGGTTTTTATATTTACCCATGACTTTCCCGGAAGAAGTCAGATATACCTGCAGGAAAATCGTAACGGGCAACTGAATACTCAGGATCATTTGGGAATAGATGAGTCCCATAAACGGATTAGAAACCAGCATGATAATAATCAATGCCATCACCAGTGAAAGCAATACTCCCCAACGGGAATGACTGTCTTTGATGTCGTAAGGCTCCCGGTAAATGCCGGCAAAGATCGAACCGGCAGCCATTCCCGAAGTAATGGTCGAAGCGATGCCGGCAAACAACAAAGCCACGGCAAAAATCACAGCGGCATTATTTCCTAAAAGCGGTTGCAATAAAGCACTGGCATCCTGTAACTCATTGACCGTACTACCGCTTTTGAAAAAAGTGGCTGCCGCCAATAGGATCATGGCACTATTGATTGCCCAACCGATCATCATGGATAAGAAAGTATCCCAAAACTCATAACGCAACTGCTTGCGAATCACTTTATCGTCTTCCAGATTCCATTGCCGGCTCTGGATTACCTCCGAATGGAGAAAAAGATTATGCGGCATCACCACTGCTCCCAAAACACTCATGATCACGACCATCGAACCTTCAGGAAAAGAAGGAGTCACCCACGCGAGAACCGCTTCTCCCCAATCGATATGTACCAGGGACAGTTCGTAAATAAAAGATAATCCGATAATAGACACAAAAGCGATGATCCAACGTTCGATCACCCGATAGGAATTAGTAAAAAGCATAATACATACGAAAACGGTAGTCAATATAGCTCCGATCCGCACCGGAATACCGAACAACATTTCCAAAGCGATCGCTCCTCCCAAAATTTCGGCCAGGGAGGTGGACACCGAAGCTCCCATAGCCGTCCACAACATCATTTTAGCATATTTCGGCCGGATATAGGTCATGGTGGCTTCGGAAAGACACAGCCCGGTAGCAATCCCCAAGTGAGCCACATTGTGCTGCAAAATGATCAACATGACCGTAGACAACGATACCATCCACAAAAGGGTGTAACCATAATCGGCTCCGGCTGCCAGATTCGAAGCCCAATTCCCCGGATCGATAAATCCCACAGTAACCAATAAACCGGGACCGATATATTTTAAAATCTCCAGTCCTCCTAACCGGGGATGGTGTTTTGCCGTTTTCAACGACTTACGGATAAAGTGAAACATAAACATTCATTTAAATTCAATTTTACGCCTCTGCACAAGCTTTCAATACCGTTATCGGATTGTGATCGTCCACAGCAATCCGGCATTCGTCCGTCAGACGGAAACCGGACCGGACCGCTTCCTGACGAAATAAATTCAGACTCTCTTCGGAAACCGAATTAAAAACGACAATACCTCCTACAGGCATAATACCGGCTAATATCGTCAGGATACGGGCAAGTTTTCCACCGTGTCCACCGATAAAAACAGCATCAGGAACCGGATAAACCGATAAATCGGCTTCTGTAAAATCACCGATAACTCCCGTTATTCCCGGAGTACCGAATTTCCGGCTATTCTTTTCAAGTAATTCACGCCCTTCCTCCCGAACTTCAAAAGCCGTGATATGCAAATGAGGAAATTGCAATTTGGCCTCGACAGACACGGAACCTGTACAAAAACCGATATCCCAGAAGCTATGCCGGTTATGTAAATCCAGCATACTGAGTGTAAGTAAACGGACAGGCATCTTGGTAATCATTTTAGCACGCCCGTCCAACAGGTGAAACCGATTTTCAGGAATACCGAAAGGGCGGCTCCGCAGCCCGGTCCTTTCAAGCATCAGACAATTCGGAAACGCAAAATCCGAACGCAACACCTCAGACAATTCCATCGTCCGTACCCGTTCGGTCACATTTCCCAGCATTTCACCGATATGCATCCGATAGCCGGCATACCCGTATTCCAACATACGCCCGGCAATCGCTACCGGAGTATGCTGACGGTCGGTCAACACCCCGATCTTTTCCTTTCCTGCAATCAAAGCCCGGTCGAACTCATGCCACGGACGCCCCGTAAGGGAAACGACCTCCATATCCTGATAAGGAATGACCAAACGATGAGCCAGCATTTGTAAAGAATTGAACCAGGGGAAGACTTGTATCTCCGCTTCCGGTAAACGGCTCTTTACCGTATTGGCAAATCCGAAAAAAAGCGGATCACCCGAGGCAAAAACCACCACTTCGCAATAAGCGGCATATTTCTCAAAAACCTCCTCCAGAGGTACAGTGATATCAATCCAAACATACTGTTCCGGCAGACGGTCGCGCATCAACTCATAATGACGCTTCCCCCCGGAAAATACCCGATGAGTTGTAATGATCTCCCGAACTTCAGCCTGAAATTCCCTTTGGCCATTATCGTCGATGCCTATGATATAGAATTTTTTCATTTGTCTCTATTTTCATTCCGGATTCATCAGAAAACTATCGGTTCAACAATCGCTGGAATTCCTTCAAATACAATCCGATCTGATAGCCGCTGACAAAACCGTGGTTAACCGATAAAGCCACCGGCATGATCCGCTTACCTTCCCGTTCTTCGATCTTACCGAAAGTAAAAATCGGAATATTCTGGTGAGGTTCTCCGGGAATAGCAAGTTGTACATTTGTAAAACGATACCAGGGATTCACACTGATCAACAAAATATCCCTACCTTGTCCGACCTCATTATGTACCTCTCCTTCTCCACGCTTTGCAGCCTCGATAAGAGGCCGGGCAACAGCCAGGAAATCTTCGAATGTTTCTATCGCAGGCAAACGGACAGAACGATAACTGCCGTCAGCATTTTGTACAGGCGTAAATAAATCGATTCGTTCATAAAGTATGACCTCTTCTCCTACTTGCCGGTAACGAAATTCCTCGATGCGATTAGCCGCCGTTACAGCTGCATGCATATAATACAATGAAAAGGGCTGTTGTCGTTCTTTTGCCTTCCGGTAAGCCGTCGTACAATCCACCTCAACCGTAACAGAAATCATCGGATTAAGAAAAGTGCTGAAAAACAGGTATTCTTCTTTCCGTGTCCAATTTTGTATATCGATTACCTTATCCATCCTACACCATCTTTAAAGGTCTCTCCCCGGCAATAACTGCCCTGCATCGTCGAAACAAAGAATGGCATTCACAATCGTTGCAGCCAGATTGCTCCCTCCTTTCCGGCCTTCGATAATAATTTTAGGAACAGCCGTAAAAGATTTCAGCATATGCTTGGATTCACGTACGTTTACAAAACCGACCGGAGCACCGACCACGCCGACAGGACAAGCCTTTCCTCTCCGCATCAGGGAACACAATTCCATCAATGCTGTCGGCGCATTACCGAAAACATAAAGTGCATCGGGATGCTCTTCCGTAGCCAGCCGGATACCTGCTTGTGTACGGGTAATATTCATCCGGGAAGCCATCTCTGCAACCCGCGGATCGGCCAAATAACACTTCACTTCCAAACCTAAACGTTCGAGTGCCCCTTTCCGGATTCCCGAAGCAGCCATCGTGACATCCGTGACGATAGTCTTTACTTTCCCCCCGCTTAAAGCCCGGTAGATCGAATCCACCGCCCCCTCGTCGGCATAGAATATATTTTCCATATCGAAATCGGCAGTGGTATGTATCGTATGCAATAAAACCCATTTGCGATCCAGCGGGATATCGGGATGCTTCAACTCCGAAGCGATCGTCCGGAAACTACGGATCATGATCTCCTGACCTGGTTTTGAAACAAAACCCCCGTCCCCGTGTTTCATTTTTTGGTAATATCCGCGGGGGGTGATCATTTTTCCTTGCCAGTTATAGGACTGGGAGTTTCCCAAAAGTACTACGGTGAACATGTCTATCTGTTCCGGATCGAAATCGGCCAGGGTGGTCACGGTTACCTCCTGCTCCGGCCGTCCGGCCTGACGGACATAACCCACCGGGGTATTCCCTGCCCGTTGTTGCAGAAAGATTTCTTTCAGACGGTATAATTGCCAATAACGTCCTTCACTTTTGGGGTTGTATACAGCAGTGATAAAATCGGCAGCGGCAGCAGCCTCAATCCGTTTTTCTATTTTTTCCCAGGGAGTCATCAAATCAGACAGCGAAATCACACAGAAATCATGTCCGACAGGTGCTCCGAGCAAAGAAGCCGCTTTCTGAAAAGCACTGATACCGGGTAATACTTCGATTTCGATTTCAGCACCTCTTTCCCGTTTCATCTCCCAGACTAAAGGCGCCATTCCATAGATTCCGGCGTCACCGGAACTGATGACACAAACGGTTTTACCCTGTTCGGCATACCCGAACGCCATCTGAGCCCGGTCCCATTCTTTTCTCATCCCGGAATCGACACACTCTGCCCCTTCCATGACAAAGGGCTGTATAAAAGAAAAATAATAGTTATATCCGACCACGACATCCGATACCGACACCGCTTTCTTCACTGCAGGAGT
>ERZ779885.3448-NODE-3448-length-13352-cov-9.539069_pt1 | contig 13352 bp, 10 predicted proteins | sample MGYA00511554_ERZ779885 | MGnify/ENA primary metagenome ERZ779885 (study PRJEB29588, sample SAMEA2160998) | human gut metagenome | biome: human gut; feature: human-associated habitat; material: faeces | place: Denmark | collected 2008/2010 ... | reverse complement strand
CCGGCGGCTTCAACTTCCACGGCCCCTGCGAGTGCATCACCGCCGAGAAGATGGATCAGGGCGTCGAAATTTTGCTGAATCTGGTCGAGCTGTATAAATAAGGACCCGGAGTTTATTGAAAAGGGATTGAATAAGACATAACAACAGCCCGTGCTTCCCAATCGAAGCACGGGCTGCTTGCCTATATGGCTTCCCCCCTCGGGGGAAGCTGTCAGCGGCCCCGCCCGCTGACTGATGAGGGGCGACCTGCCGTCAAAACTCGCTAACGGATAGCAATGGCACACCCGCCCCTCATCCGGCCCTGCGGGGCCACCTTCCCCCAAAGGGGAAGGCTTTAGGCTCTTACTTCATCTTCCCCACATACACCAGATACGAATACAAATAAATCCACGCGCTGCCGCCAAGAACGGCGGCCAGCAGCACGATCAGTGTAGCAATGTCGCCCAGCAGGCCGCCCAGGAAGGCAAGCACCAACAGGACAATGCCCATAACGACAAAGGTATACCCGCCCATGCGCTGGGTGCGCTGCCAGTTGTGCTCGTCGTTCAGCGCCCAGGGTGTGCGGCAGCCGAAGGTGTAATTCTGCTTGATCTGCGGCATAAAATTGCCCAGGATGATGAACAGCACGCCGATGCCGCCGCAGACCAGGATGCTGACGAGGTTGCTGCTGTCCGGCAGCTTACCGAAAACAGCCAACTCACTCAGCCAGCTGAACGCGGCCATCATCACGGTGAACAGCACTACGCACAGGTTCCATACCTTGCCGAACTTCTCAAAATTCTGGTGCTTGGGGTCGATTTTGCGGATGACCTCAAACAAAATCAACATCGCAAACGGCAGCACGGCCAAAATCAAAACCGTGGACTTCGGCCCCCAGCCGTTGACCTGCCCGCCGGCTCCCCAGTGGGTAGGCACAATGTCCGGCAGGGAAGGGTAGAAGTACAGGTGCGCGGCAAAATTCAGCACGCACACCACGGTTAAAATCCAGAACAGCTTATTCTTTTTCATTGCTATCGTCTCCCTTTACAAGTCCGCAGTCATAAAACCACTTCATCAATTCCTGAAATACGGTCAGATTCACACTGTACACAATGTTCTGGCCGCGGCGCTCATCGGTAATAAGCGCCGCGCTTCTTAAAATGTTCAGATGGTGACTGACGGACGGCTTTGTCATATCAAAATGTGCGGCGATCTCCCCGGCGGTCAGATCGCCCTGTGCCAGCAGTTCTAAAATGCGCCGCCGCGTCGGGTCGGCCAGCGCCTTGAAAGCATCTCCCAAACAGAACAACTCCTTTCCTGATAAACAATTAGATAAACGTCTAACTGTCTATGCCTTTACTATACTCCTATGCACCTGCCACTGTCAATAGATATTTTGAAAAATATCTAACTATCCGCTCCCCTCCGACTGCTTCTCCAACTTTTACCAATGATTTTTCCTGCAAATTCACAATTTGTTTGCAATTTTCCTATTGACATGGTATGTGAATGTGCTACAATATTAGCAGTCGAACAGATAGAGTGCTAAAGAAAAACAAACACACAGAATTTGCGAAAGCGGATTCTTGAACTGCAAAACACAAGCACTTTACGTGCGAGACTGCCAGAACAATGCGCTATCTGCACTAAAGGAGGTACGCACTATGAACATCGAACAAATGACACAGAAAACCCGTGAGGCTTTGCAGGCTGCACAGCGCATCGCGGTGGAATATTCCAACAACGCGGTGGAGCAGGAGCATCTGCTGGCCGCCCTTGCCCAGCAGCAGGACGGGCTTATCCCGCAGCTGCTGCAGACCCTCGGCATTGACGCCAATGCCTTTGCCCAGGCGGCCTTGCAGAAGGTCGAGGCGCTGCCCCGCGTGACCGGCTCAGGCCGTGACCCGGAGAAAATTTACATCTCCAACGATCTGGACCGTGCCCTCAATGCCGCCGAGCAGCAGGCCAAGCAGATGAAGGATGAATACATCAGCGTAGAGCATGTATTCCTCGGTATTTTGCAGCGGCCCGGCAAGGCTGCCAGCGAAATCTTCAAGACTTTCGGCATCACAACCGAGAAGTTTATGAAGCAGCTGAGTGCGGTGCGTGGCAATCAGAGGGTCACGAGTGATAACCCGGAGGACACCTACAACGCTCTGAAAAAGTACGGTCAGGATCTTGTCGAAATGGCAAAGGCGCATAAACTTGACCCTGTGATTGGACGCGATACGGAAATTCGCAATGTCATCCGTATCCTCTCCCGCAAACGCAAGAACAACCCCGTGCTGATCGGTGAGGCCGGTGTCGGTAAGACCGCCATCGCCGAGGGGCTGGCGCAGCGAATCGAAAGCGGAGATGTGCCCGAAAACCTGAAGGATCATACCGTGTTCAGTCTGGACATGGGTGCGTTGGTCGCGGGTGCCAAATACCGCGGCGAGTTTGAGGAACGCTTGAAGAGCGTCCTCAACGAGGTCAAGAAGTCCGAGGGCAAGATCATCCTCTTCATTGATGAGCTGCACACCATTGTCGGTGCGGGCAAGACCGACGGCGCGATGGACGCGGGCAACCTGCTCAAGCCCATGCTGGCCCGCGGCGAGCTGCACTGCATCGGCGCGACCACGCTGGACGAGTACCGCGAGTATATCGAGAAGGACCCCGCGCTGGAGCGTCGTTTCCAGCCGGTCATGGTCAATGAACCTGACGTTGCGGATACGATTTCCATCCTGCGTGGCCTGAAAGAACGCTATGAAATTTATCACGGCGTTAAGATCCAGGACTCTGCACTTGTTGCAGCGGCACGCCTGTCTGACCGTTATATTACAGACCGCTTCCTGCCGGATAAGGCTATCGACCTTGTTGACGAAGCCTGCGCGCTGATAAAAACAGAGCAAGCCTCCATGCCGTCCGAGCTGGACGATATGAAGCATCACCTTGACCAGCTCTCCATTGAGGAAGCTTCCCTCCAAAACGAGAAGGATGAACTGTCCAAGCAGCGTCTTACTGCGCTTGAAAGAGAAATGGCCGAGCTGCGCGACAGCTTCAACAGTAAGAAGGCACAGTGGGAGAACGAGAAGAACGCCCTTGGCAAGGTGCAGCATCTGCGCGAGGAAATTGACGCCGCGAAGATCGAGCTTGAAAAGGCAAGGCGCGATAATGATTGGGGCAAGGCCGCTGAACTGGCGAACGGTAAGCTGCCCGAACTGACCCGTCAGCTGGAAGCCGAGGAAAAGGCTTCCGAAGCCAAGAAAGAATCCAGCCTGCTTCGTGACCGCGTAACGGAAGAAGAAATTGCGAACATTGTCGCCCGCTGGACCGGCATCCCGGTCTCCAAGCTCGTCGAAGGCGAACGCGAGAAGCTGCTCCGCCTGCCGGACACGCTGCATCAGCGGGTCATCGGTCAGGACGAGGCCGTGCAGAAGGTCTCGGACGCTATCCTGCGCTCCCGCGCCGGCATTGCGAACCCGAACCGCCCCATCGGCAGCTTCCTGTTCCTCGGCCCCACGGGCGTCGGCAAGACCGAGCTGGCCAAGGCGCTGGCGCAGGCCCTGTTTGACGACGAGAAGAACATGGTCCGTATCGACATGACCGAGTACATGGAGAAATTCAGCGTCTCGCGTCTGATCGGTGCGCCTCCGGGATACGTCGGCTATGAGGAGGGCGGCCAGCTGACCGAGGCCGTGCGCCGCCACCCCTACAGCGTTGTGCTGTTCGATGAGGTCGAAAAGGCCCACCCGGACGTGTTCAACATCCTGCTGCAGGTGCTGGACGATGGCCGCATTACCGACAGCCAGGGCCGCACGGTGGACTTCAAGAACACCGTCATCATCCTGACGTCGAACCTGGGCTCCGACCTTATTCTGGAGGATCTGGAAAAGAGCCGCGCCAACGGCAGCAACGAACTGTCCGACGAGGCCAGAAACGCCATTGACCAGCTGCTCAAGCGCCAGTTCCGCCCCGAGTTCCTGAACCGTCTGGACGACATTGTCTACTACAAGAGCCTGACCAAGACCGAAATCGGCTCCATCGTTGACCTGATGCTGGCCGACCTGCGCAAGCGTCTGGAGGACAAACAGCTGAAATTGGTTGTCACCGACGCGGCCAAGAACGCCATCATCGACGGCGGCTACGACCCGATCTACGGCGCCCGCCCCTTGAAGCGGTACATCCAGTCCCATGTGGAAACGATGATCGCGAAGGAGATCATCGGCGGCGCCCACACGGCAGGGGACACCCTGACCGTGGATGCGGATGGGAACGGACAGCTGGTGCTGCGCTGAACCCTACAATAATAAATGACGCTCCGGGCGGTATGGAAAAATGTTCCATACCGCCCGGAGCGTTTTTGCTTGTCTTGCGGCGTTGCAGGGACCGCACATCTGCGACCTGTTAGCTTCCGGCAGCCCAGGCGCTTCCGGGGCGATGGCGAGCATCGACCCCCACGCCGTAGGGGCGGATTCCATATCCGCCCGCTCATCCGGGCATTTGCGGGTAAGCCGCGGGCCGGGCGTGCCCGGCCCCTACAGGTACACCAAATTACAGCACACCCAGCCCCGTCAGCAGCGTCTTGACACCGATCAGGATCAGCACAATGCCGCCGATGCGCTCGGCGGGGGCGCGGTACTTGTCGCCGAACATGGCACCGACCTTGACGCCGATGGCGGACAGCAGGCAGGTGATAACGCCGATCAGCCCGGCAGCGGGCAGAATGTCCACCTGCATGGCTGCAAAGCTGACGCCGACGGCGAACGCATCAATGCTGGTGGCGATGGCCAGCGGCAGCATGGCTTTGGCGGAGTAGTCGTCGTCCAGCTGCTCGTCGCCGCCAAAGCTCTCCTTGATCATGTTCGCACCGATGAGCGCCAGCAGCACAAACGCGATCCACGGGCCAAACTTCGTCAGCAGCGCGGCAAACCGGTCACCGAGAAAATAGCCCAGTGCAGGCATCAAAAACTGGAACCCGCCGAACCAAACGCCGCAGATCATAGCGTGCTGCAGACTTACCTTGCGGACGGACAGCCCCTTGCAGATCGAGACGGCGAATGCGTCCATCGAGAGGCTGACGGCAATCAGGATCAGGTCGAATAAAGTCATGATTTTCTCCTCCGTTTTGGCAGGGTGCAGACAATAAAAAAGACCTATCCACCCGTGAAAACGGGCAGATAAGTCTCGTCGTTTAAAGTAAAGCCAGAGCAAACGCTCATTGTGTTGGCAGAACTGCGCGGCGGCTGCTCCACCGCTGCGCTGACTACTCCCTTATTGCTTCGGATAGTGTAGCATAGGTGAGAATGTTTGTCAATGCGTTAGAAATGGCTAATCCGGCAAAAGCCTTCCCCTGTGGGGGAAGGTGGCCGCAGGCCGGATGAGGGCCGAGCTTGCGAGACATCCCCAAAACGGGAAGTATCGGCAAGCTTGGCCCTCATCAGTCAGTGGTCGGGGCCACTGACAGCTTCCCCCGCGGGGGGAAGCCTTTCTTTCCCATCTTGCATAATCCCCCATTTTAGAGTACAATATACACAAATCTGCATTCCGGGGGAGTAACCATGCAATATAAAGTTTTGGCGCTGGATCTTGACGGCACCCTGACCAACACCGAAAAAGTCATCACGCCGCGCACAAAGGCGGCATTGCAGGAGGCGGCCCGCCGCGGTGTCTGCATCGTGCTGGCCAGCGGGCGGCCCACCGTCGGCATTGAGCCGCTGGCCAGGGAGCTCGAGCTCGAAAAGTACGGCGGCTGTATTTTGAGTTACAACGGCGGCAAGATCATCGACTGCCGGACCGGACAGACGCTGGTGCAGCATGCCTTCCCGGCAGACCTGATCGAGCCGGTCTGCACGTTCAGCCGCTATTGGAACGTCGTGCCGCTGACCTACGACAAAAACGGCATCGTGACCGAGGTTCCCGACGCCCCCTATGTGCTGGAGGAAGCCCGCATCAATAAGATCCCCGTGCGCAAGGTGGAAAACCTGCCCGCCGAGGTGACCTACCCCATCAACAAGCTGCTGTTGACAGGTGACCCCGCCGACATGCCGCACGTTGAGGAGCTGATGCAGCAGGAGTTTGCGGGCAAGCTGTCCATCTGCCGCAGCGCACCTTTCTTTATTGAAACAATGCCCCTCGGCGTCGGCAAGGATACCTCGCTGGAAATTCTGCTGCGCGCCAAGGGCCTGACCCCCGCCACCCTGAGGGCCTGCGGTGGGGGCTGGAACGCCCTGCCGATGATACGCCTGGCCGGTATGGGCGTGGCCATGGGCAACGCCCAGCCGCCGGTCAAGGCCGCGGCCAACTACCTGACCGCCGATAACGACCACGACGGCGTGGGCCTGGCGGTGGAAAAGTTTATTTTGAATGAGGAGACCTGACCTGTGAATCTGATCGTTTTCGATTTGGAATGGAACATCGGCTACCAGCCGAAAACCTTCCTCTATCACGGCACGGAACTGACGCTGCGCGGTGAAATCATTCAAATCGGCGCGGCCCGCATCAATGACCGCGGCGACGTGCTGGATACGTTTGAGGTCAACCTCAAGCCGCACATTTTCCGCAAATTGCAGCATCATATCGCCAAGGTCACGGGTCTGTCCCAGGGCGATCTGGACGCGGGCCTGCCGATGAAGGAGGGCCTGCAGAAATTTCTTGACTGGGCGGGCGACGATGCCGAGCTGGCCGAGTGGGGCCTGGACGACGTGCCGGTTTTAAAGCAAAACCTGTTCCTCGTCGGGCTGGATGAAAACTGGCCGAACCGCTGGTACGACCTGCAGCGCATCTTCCTGCAGACTTACCCCCGCAAGGAGGGAGAGGGCCTGACCCTGGAAAGCGTTGTGGACCGCCTGGGCATCCCCAAGGAAGAACCGTTCCACAACGCACTGGACGACGCGCTCTATACGGCCAGGGTCTGCCGCAAGCTGCCGCTGGCCGAGGGCCTCGCGACCTATCCGACGGAGGAGGAGCTGCTGACCGAGGCGCTGCTCGGTGCCGAGAACACGGGCCGCGACGTGCAGCTGTTCATGAACCGCATGGAACACGACGACTACCGCAGCGTGCCCGAGCTGTATCAGGCACGCTGCCCTGAGTGCGGCGCGCCGCTGCAAAACGACGAGGTCTGGCTCAAGCGCGGCAACACGGGCTACTTTACCAGAGCAGCCTGCCCCTACTGCGGGCACTGGTATCTGCGCTTTAAGCTGAGCCGCCGCGATGGCCTGCATTGGAGCTTTGCCCGCTGCATCGACCCGGCTACCCCGGAGTACGATGCCAAATGGGACAAGCAGAAGGCAGCTCTGCTTGAGCGCATGAAGCGCAAGCAGGAGCGGAATATAAAAGAGTGATGGACCCCAAGGCCAGACTGCCGAAAAACTCTTGTAGGGGCGAGCATTGCTCGCCCGCGCCCGTTTGCCTTGTAAGAAAACTATCCCGGAAAATGCGTTGCTGCGGTAAGTTGGCAGGCGACCAATGGTCGCCCCTACACACGCAATAGGGCAAGAATGCAGTTTTTTGACGGTCTGCCCCAAGGCCCCTTCGCTTGCGAGGAGGCCTTTTTATTTTCTTCTACCTTTCCACTCTTGACAAATCCGGCGTTCTGTCTTATGATTGATGAAAGCGTAACACAATTTTTACAAAATTGCAAATATAGCAACAAGAGGTACAAGATGGATACAGAACGCTGGCAGATCTTATTAAAGGCAATCGACCGCGGCAGCCTGCGTGCGGCGGCGGAGGAGATGGGGTTTACGGTCTCCGGCATCAGCCGCAGTGTGGCAACGCTGGAAAAGGAGCTGGGCTTTGCGCTGCTGCACCGCGCCAAAAGCGGCGTGCAGCCCACCGCGGAATGCCGCCAGTTGCTGCCGTCGGTGCGTGAGCTGCTGTTTGCGCAGGAGCGGCTGGAACAGACCGCAGCCAAGGTGCGCGGCGCAGACTGCGGCACCATTGTCATCGGTACGGCGTATAACTGCTACTATGAGTGGGTCACCCGGATGATGGCGGCGTTCCGCACACGGCACCCCGGCGTGGTCATCAAGATCGTCAACGGCACCAGCAGCGAGCTGGCCGAGATGCTGCTGGACCACCGCACGGATTTCTGCCTCATCAGCCACCGTGACTCGCTGCCGGTCTGGCTGCCCATCCGCCAGGACGAGCTGATGGTCCTGCTGCCCAAAATCCACCCGCTGGCGGACCGCGAGTCCTTCCCAGTGGAAAGCCTGAAGACCGAGCCGTTCATCGACAGCTACCCGGGCATGGAGACCGACATCACCCTGATTTTTGACAAGCTGAAGGCCCGCCCCGACGCGCGCTATTCCACGATGGACATCACGGCGACCTATGCCATGGTGTCGGCGGGCTTGGGCATCAGCGTAAACAACGCCATCAACCACCAGGACGGCTATCCCGGCGTCGTGGAGCGCCCGATGAATCCCCACCAGATGATGGAGATCGGTCTCGCCTGCGGCGAGAACCTCGCCCCCGCCGCCCAGGCGTTCCTGGATTTCGTGAAGGAGCGGCTGCCGGAATAAGAATGCCTTCCCCCGCGGGCGGGGGAAGGTGGCCGAGGCCCCGCCCGAGGCCGGATGAGGGGGCGGGTCTATGTTATATCCCGCCAACGGATGATGGCCGTACACCTGCCCCTCATCAGTCAGCGGTCAGGGCCGCTGACAGCTTCCCCCAAGGGGGAAGCCAACAAAACAAAAACCGCCGTGCAAATCCATGCACGGCGGTATATTTTTGCCTCAATACGTGATAATGATGCCCTGATCCTGCGCGTAGAAGCTGCACAGGCCGGAGCAGGGCACGATCTTCACCGGAGCGCCGGGCCACTTGGCCTCAATGCCGTGGTGCAGCAGCTGGGCGGCAGTCTGGTTCCCGCACTCGCTGATCAATACCGGGTGTACGCCGTCATAGCCGTCCTCGTCCATCTGCTCCAGAATCTTTGCCAGCACGCGGGTCTCGCCGCGGGTCTTGAAGTAAAAGTCGATCTTGCCGTCCGGCGTGCGGCGGCCCAGAACGCGCATGTTCAGGCGGCCTGCGATAAAACCGACTACCCTGTTGACACGGCCATTCTTGGCCAGATTGTCAAAGCTCGCCAGTGCAAACAGGATGTGGGTGCTATCGGCAAACTTTTTCAGCGCAAAGCAGATGTCGTCAAATGCCTGATCCTCGCCGATCAGCTTGTTGGCCAGCTCGGCGGCACCGGCCAGCGCACCGGAGCAGCTCAGCGTGTCCAGCACAAAAATTTTCTTTTCGGGGTGCTCCTCCAGCACCATCTCGCGCGCGGCCATGGCGGCATTGTAGCTGCCGGACAGGTTGCTGCTGATGGTGAAGGCAAACACGTTGTCCGCCTGCAAAAAATATTCGGCCCATTCCTCGGGGCTTGGGCAGGCGGTGGTGCTGGCACCGTTGTAGTCGGTCATGGCCTGCAGCATCTGCTGGGTGTTCAGCGTGGCAAGGTCAACATACTCGCGTTCACCAACGCGGATTTTAAACGGTACAAGGGCAAACTGCACGCCCGGTGCCGGGTTTTCCAGCTCGCGGATCTCGCAGGAGCTGTCGGATACGATCATCCATGCCATGGGGCAGAACCTCCGTTCTGTGATGATTGGTCACGTCTATTCTTACTCTTATTATAGGGGTACAGGAGAAAAGCGTCAAGCTAATTTTTGCAAACGTCCCTTTTTCGGTCTGTAAAATTTGCTGTGGCCACTTGTACCCGGTGCGGTTCCGGCGTATAATAGCTATACATGCTTGATTGCGTAAAGAATAGGAGCTTTTATGGCTGATTTTTATACCTACCGCAATGAGGTCGCAGGCAGGCGCCGCAAGCGCAGACTGTTCCTGATCCTCATCGTTGTTTTGGCGGTGCTCTGCATCGGCGTGGGCTACTTCTGGTCCACCCGGCAGAGTGCCCCGGCTCAGACTTCCCCGGCGGAATCCGCTACGCCGGAGCAGGCCGCATCCGCTGCCGCGCCCACCGAGGCCCCCTCGGCAGCACCGGCAGACATTGCCGAGCCGCAGCGCATCCTGCCGGGCGTCGATACCGCCGCGTGGGACAAGTCCGAGGCAGTCGCGGCCACGATCGACACCGAGTACCGCAACACCGATCACCGCATGGTGGCCGTCCCGATGCTGGGCACCGTGACGAACGACTATTTCAACACCGTCACCTTCGCGGGCGACAGCATCGCGTCGGGCCTTGGCATCTACGATACGGGCTACCACAATGCCCACTACGCCACCTACGTCAGCGCGGGCGTGCAGACCTTTGTCAACAATGTCAGCGTCAAGAACGCCGTCACCGGTGCGAACGAGACCCCGATGGAAACCATTGCCGCCAGCCAGCCGGATTATCTCTATATCCTTGTCGGCACGAACAACCTCGTCGTGCAGGGCAGTGAGGACAGCTTTATCGCCTACTATGAGCGCCTCATTGATATGCTGCGTGAGCAGATGAACCCCGGCGTGACGATTTATATCCAGTCCATCCCCGGCGTACAGGAGGATGTGGTCGCCTCCAAGCCCGGTCTGGACAACACCCGCATTGCCACGGTCAACGACCTGCTGGCCAACATGGCGCTGCGCAAGGGCTGCTACTATATCAACATCCGCGAGGCCCTGACCAACCCCGCCGACGGCAGCCAGATCGACGACTACGCCACGAAGGACGGCGTCCACTTCAATGCCGCGGGCTACCATGCCTGGGCCGAATATCTGGCCACCCACACGGTCTGGAACCGCCGCAGCGTCTACAGCGGCGAGAACCCGTACTACATCTACGGGACCTGAAAATAATTTTCGAATTGCACAAATCCCCTGCAAAGTGTAAAAAGAACCTTGCAGGGGACTTTTTTTGTACATTTGTCCGAAAAAACGCCCGATTTATGTCGAACTTGTACAAAACGAATAGGCAACATACGAAAATTTTAGCAGAATATTACACAAAAGACCTTGCATTTCCCGTAAGAAACAGGTAATATAGAGACAGAGATTATATAGAGTCGGTGTACTGTATCCACTACAGCACCGCTCAAAAGGGGAGATTACGTTGAAACAGCGCAAAGAAACGCCCAAAAGCTCCGATCTGCCCATTTATCTGTTCAAGCAGGGCAACAATCAGGAGGCCTATCGCTACTTCGGTGCGCATCTGTGCGAGGAAAACGGCGAGGCCGGCGCGGTGTTCCGTGTCTGGGCACCGCACGCCAAGGCTGTTTCCATTGTGGGTGACTTCAACAGCTGGACGCCCGGCGAGCACCCCATGGAAAAGGTGACGGACGGTATCTGGGAGCGCTTCGTTCCCGGCATCAAACAATTTGATGTCTACAAATACTGCATCACCACCCCGGCGGATGAGCTGGTCTATAAGGCTGACCCGTATGCTTTCCATACCGAGACCCGCCCGTCCAACGGCAGCAAGGTCTATGATATTGAGGGCTACACCTGGGGGGATGCCGCCTGGGTCAGTGACGAGGAAAAGCGGGATGTCATCAACAGCCCGATGTCCATTTACGAGCTGCAGGCCGGCAGCTGGAAGATGAAGGACCCCGAAAACGGCGTGCCCTACAACTATGCCGAGCTGGCCGACGAGTTGATCCCGTACATAAAGGAAATGGGCTACACCCATGTGGAGCTGCTGCCCATCACCGAGTATCCCTTCGACGGCAGCTGGGGCTATCAGGTCACGGGCTATTTTGCCCCGACAAGCCGCTACGGCACGCCGAAGGACTTCATGGCCTTCGTCGACAAGCTGCATCAGGCGGGCATCGGCGTCATTCTGGACTGGGTCCCGGCCCACTTTCCGAAGGATGGCTACGGCCTGTACATGTTCGACGGCGCCCCCTGCTATGAGGACCCCAACCCCCGCCGCGGTGAGCACAAGGAATGGGGCACGATGGTCTTTAACTACGGCATGAAGGAGGTCGAGAGCTTCCTGATCTCCAGCGCCATGTTCTGGGTGGACCGCTATCATGTGGACGGTCTGCGCGTCGATGCTGTCGCCAGTATGCTCTACCTCGACTACAACCGCAAGGACGGCGAGTGGGAGCAGAACGTCAACGGCGGCAAGGAAAATCTCGAGGCCATCGCCTTCCTGCAGAAGCTGAACACGGCTATCCTGGGCCGCTATCCGCATAAAATGATGATCGCCGAGGAATCCACCGCCTGGCCGCTGGTCACAAAGCCCGCGTCCGACGGGGGCTTGGGCTTCAATTTCAAGTGGAACATGGGCTGGATGAACGACATGCTCAGCTACATGAAGACTGACCCGCTCTTCCGTTCCGGCAACCACAACAAGGTCACCTTCAGCTTCTTCTACGCCTTCAGCGAGAACTTTGTGCTGCCCATCAGCCACGATGAGGTGGTGCACGGCAAGGGCAGCCTGATCAACAAGATGCCCGGCGAGTACGACGCCAAGTTTGCAAACCTGCGCACCTTCTTCGGCTATATGATGGCCCACCCGGGCAAGAAGCTGCTGTTCATGGGTCAGGAGTTCGGCCAGTTCGCCGAGTGGAACGAGACAAAGCCGCTGGACTGGATGCTGCTGGGCTACGATAAGCACACCGAGCTGCAGACCTACGTCAAGACCCTGAACGCCTTCTACAAGGAGCACCCCGCCTTCTGGCAGGTGGATTACAGCTGGGAGGGCTTCCAGTGGATCGTGCCGGATGACTCGCAGCAGAGCGTCATCGCCTTCCTGCGCAAGGACACCTCCGGCAAGCAGATCCTTGTGGTGTGCAACTTCAACCCCGTCCTGCGCGAGGGCTACACGCTGGGCGCACCGGTGGCAGGCTCCTACAAGGAGATCCTGAACAGCGACGATGCAGAGTTCGGCGGTTCCGGCGCAGTCCACAACAAGGCCGTGCGCACCCACAAAAAGCCGCTGCACGGGTTTGAGCAGAGCATCACGATCACCCTGCCGCCCATGAGCACGCTGTACTTTGAGGTGCCCGCCAAGCGCACCCGCAAGGCTGCAGAGGACAAGACCGATAAGGCGGGAAAAAAGACCGCAGCCAAAAAGGCAAAGACCGCTGCTGAACCGGAAAAGACCGTGAAAAAGACCACCCGCAAGGCCAAGGCCGGGCCGGAGACCGCTGCAGAAGCACCCAAAAAGCGCGGCCGCAAGCCCAAGGCAGAAGCTGCCGCTGCAGAGGAAAAGCCGGTGAAAAAGACCGCCCGCAAGGCAAAGGTTGAGCCGGAAAAGGCCGAGGAAGCACCCAAAAAGCGCGGACGCAAGCCCAAGGCAGAGGCAGAACCCAAGGCGGAAAAAGCACCCGCAAAACGCACCCGCAAACCGAAGGAGCCCAAGGAATGACCCGGCTCTTCGGCCGACCCATACCGCACATGTTGACGCTCATTTCCGAACAACGGAAATGTTAATGTTAAAGGGGAGAATAAAG
>ERZ779885.3446-NODE-3446-length-13359-cov-5.872069_pt1 | contig 13359 bp, 7 predicted proteins | sample MGYA00511554_ERZ779885 | MGnify/ENA primary metagenome ERZ779885 (study PRJEB29588, sample SAMEA2160998) | human gut metagenome | biome: human gut; feature: human-associated habitat; material: faeces | place: Denmark | collected 2008/2010 ... | reverse complement strand
GACCTTCTCCGCCGTTTCCGGCCCGATTGCCGTGTCTCTGCCCGCCGGTACCCGTCTGCTCCTCGTCTTCTATGCCTCCGCCAACGGTCCCGATCCCGCGCAGATCATCTCCGGTCAGGCGAGCGCTTCCATCGGCCTTGCCTGAACGTTTTCCCCTCCCGAAAGGTTCCTCCGTCATACAGAAAGCCCCCCGCTGCCGCGGGGGGCTTTTCTTGTGTATGGTTCCTGTCTTTTACCTGTCCCAACAAATCCCTCTCTGCCGCAGGGGATTGAGCACAAAATCCTGTTGTTTTCGTACAGTCCCGTGTTCAGTCCTGTGCGTAGATGGTAAGCTTCTGCGCATAGAGGCCGGGCGAACAGAGCTGTCCGGAACCGGTCACGCCTTCGCGCGAACCGTCCATGTCCGGATCGGCGTACGTATTGAACCACTTTTCCAGCTTGCGGCGGTAGGAGAGAATCAGCTCTTCATACTGCGGGTCGCCGTAGAGATTGTGCTCTTCGCCGGGATCCGCCGTGAGATCGTAGAACTCATGATAACCGTACGGATACCGCACGACAAGCTTATACTCCTTCGAGCGAATCATGCGCACCGGACCGTACTCGTCAAACACCACGACCTCGCCGCCGCCCGGCAGCGATTCCCCGCGCAGGCACGGCAGGAAGCTGTGCCCCGGCAGGCGGGCCGCCGTCTGCGGATCAAAGCCGAGCAGATCGAGCAGCGTCGGGAAGAAATCGTAGGCGCTCACCATATCCTTGCAGACCGTGCCCGCGGGGACCAGCGGCGGATAGGCAATGAGGAAGGGCACCTTGACGGAGGAGTCAAACATGTTCATCGGGCGGGTGCCGTTGCCCTTGCCCCAGATGCCGTGATGGCCCATGTTCATGCCGTTGTCCGCGGCAAAAATGAGGATTGTATTGTCGGAAAGGCCCTTCGCGTCGAGAGCGGCAATAATCTTTCCGATCCCCTCGTCCATGGCGGAGATGGCCGCGAAATATCCGCGCAGGTTTGTTTCGCGCTTCGGCGTGCCGTAAACCGGGCCGGTCGTCATGTCCGGGTGATCGGGCACATCCGGGATACTCTCAAATTTGCAGTCCCTGTAGTAGTCGATCCACTTCTTTGGATGATGCTCCTCCTCCCACGGAGAGTGCGGGGCCGTATAGTGAACGCTCAGATAAAACGGATTGCCCTCCGCCTCGAGCTCGTCGAGGAACTGCAGCGCCTTGTCGGTGATGAGATCCGTCACGTATTTGCCGTGCTCCACCTTAATATCGCCGTTCTCCACCATGTCCGGATGGTAGTAGAAGCAGCCGCCCTTGCCGATGGTGTACCATTTCGAGAAGCCATGCTGCGGCGTCACGCTGTCGCCGAGGTGCCACTTGCCCGACAGAGCGCAGGTGTAGCCGTTCTGCACGAGGATATCGGTGTATGTCACCTTCCCGGCCAGATACTGGATCGGCTTGTCCTCATCTCGGTAGCCTCCGTAGGGGTTTTCCGCGCCCTGGGCGGCAAATTTCTGCGCGTCCACGTTGCCGGAACGCAGCCAGTCGAGCACGCCGTGCGCCGAGGGAATTGTCCCCGTCAGCAGCGAGGCGCGCGCCGGGGAGCAGACAGGCGACGCGCAGAAGAAGCTGTCAAAGCGCATGCCGCGCCTTGCGATCTCGTCGAGATTCGGCGTGTAAAGCTCCGGCGTGCCGCCGCAGTTCATCGCCCAATGGCCCTGATCGTCGCTCAGGATAAAAACAATATTCGGCTTCGGCATTGCGTCTCCCCCTCTCAAGCTTGAGGGACGAGGGATTCGTCCCAGTCCTCGTTGACGGCCGGGAACAGCGCGCCCGCGCTGTCCTGCCACGCGTGCAGCATCGAACGCAGCTTCTCCACCTTCTCCGGATGCCGCGCCGCGACGTCGTTCCGCTCGCTCAGATCCGTCTCGAGATCGTAGAGCTCGCAGCGGTGATCCTCAAAGAACTCGATAAGCTTCCAGCGTCCGAGCACAACGGACGCGCCCGGCGTACCGCCCTGGTTGCCGTAATGCGGATAATGCCAGTACATCGCGCGCTCCTCGATCGGCTCGCCCTGAAGCAGCGGCAGAAGGCTCACGCCCTCGACGTCCTCCGGCGTGCGCTCCGCCGCGCCGATCAGATCCATAAAGGTCGGGTAGAAATCAGGCGTCGTCACCGCCGTGCGGCAGCAGGTGTTCGGCTTCACGAGCTTCGGATACCACACAAAGAGCGGAACGCGCGTGCCACCCTCGTACATCCAGCCCTTGCCCTCGCGGGCCGGAAGGTTGCAGGTCGGAGAGCCTTCCGCCGTGGCAAGCCCGCCGTTGTCGGAGGTAAACACCACGATGGTATTGTCCGCCTTGCCGCTTCTCTCAAGAGCGTCCATCAGACGGCCGATGTTCTCGTCCAGATTCCAGATCATCGCGGCATACGTCGCGTTGGACTGCACCATGCGGCGGATCACCCGCTGGTCAAGGTGCGAGGGAATCGGTTCTCCCGTAACGAGAACCTGCTCCTTCTCCTCAATGGCTTTCGCCTTCTCCAGGAAACGGTCAATGTCCTTCTGCTTGGCCTGGATCGGCGTGTGCACCGTGTAATGGCACAGGCTCAGGAAGAAGGGACGCTCCTCGCCGGACTCGATGAGACGGATTGCCTCATCCGTGATGCGGTCGGTCAGATACTCGCCCTCCGGCCCCTCGGGCAGGGTATGGATGCCGTACGGGCTGAAATAGCCCTGGTGCGGATGGCCCCAGGAACAGCCGCCGATGTTTTTCTCATAGCCGTACTTCTCCGGATAATGCTCCTCATCCCCGAGGTGCCACTTGCCGACGTGCCACGTCGCATAGCCCTCCTCATGCAGGGACTCCGGAAGCGTTTTCATGCCGAGGGGGATATCCTTGCGGTAGGGCGCGTCAATGAGGCGCGCCTTGAGCGGATGGAAGTCTCCCGTCATGTCGATCCAGTCGGTCACACCGACGCGGGCGGGATACTTGCCCGTCAGATAACTCGCGCGGGAGGGAGAACAGACGGGACAGGCCGCGTAGGCGTTCGGGAAGATCATCCCGCCCCGGGCAAGGCGATCGATGTTCGGCGTCTCGTAAAAGGTGGAGCCGGCGCAGCCCAGATCTCTCCACCCCATGTCGTCAAGGAGAATAAAAATGATGTTCGGCTTGTTGGGCATGGTGGATCCTCCGTTTCTCTGGATGCGGGAGACGCCGCGCCCCGCCCGTCAGGGGAGGGACGCGGCGCACCCGCTTGGACTCTATGTTTTTTGGATGGGGAAGCTGTGTTATTCCTCGCTGTCCTGGGCCTCGTAGGCTGCCTGCACCTCGGCAAGCATTTCCTCGCCGCCCTGGGAACGCCACTTCTGGCTCAGCTCCGCGGCGCCCTCTTCAATACCGATCTTGCCCTGCAGCATGTCGGAGAAGTACTGGATGAAGATATCCTCCAGAGCGCTGCCGTTTTCGATCTCAAGCGGAGTCTTCTGCTTGACCAGGTTCGGCACCTGAGCCTCGGTCGCGAGCTCGACGGTTTCAAGAGCGCGCTCCTTGTTGGGCTCGGTCTCGGGCATGTAGCCGCTCTCAAGAGGCCAGTAGAAGGAGCCCCAGGCCAGAGCATGCGCCCAGCCGTCGGGAGAGAAGGCGTCCTTCGCACGCTCTTCCTCGTTGTAGGTGATGGTGTCGCCGTCCTTCGTGTAATGGATGCCTTCCAGGCCCAGACGGAGCAGCTCGTTGCCTTCCTCGGAAACCATAAAGTTAATGAACTCGGCGGCCTTCGCCTGGTTCTGGCAGGCAGCGGTGATGCAGGTGAACATGCCGCTCTTGCCCTGCTTGTTCAGGCCGAAGCTGCCGTCCTCACCGGCGGGAGGCAGATCATAGACGATGGTTGCATCCGGATTGAGCTCCTGCAGGCTGTTCTCCTGACGGCTGACATGGCGGTACAGCGTAGCCGGGATAAAGCCGACGCGGCCCTGATAGAATTTTTCTTCCTTCTTGGTGGAATCGTTGAGCATGAGCTCCTTGTCGACAAAGCCGCTGTCCCACAGATCCTTGATGTACGTCATGGCAGGAACAAAGCTATCGTCCTCAAACCACGGAATGACGTTGCCGCTGTCATCGAGGGCATAGTCGGCATACTCTCTGCCGTAGGCAAAGAAGACCCAGTCAAAGCCGGTGCTGCCGGAGGCGGGCTTTTCCGCCGTATAACCGACGGTATCGTTCTGGCCGTTGCCGTCCGGATCGCCGTTTGTGAAGGCCTCGAGCACGGTACGCATTTCCTCGAGCGTCTTGGGATACGACAGGCCGAGATTGTCAAGCCAATCCTGACGCGTAATCAGCAGGACATTCGCTGCGTTATACTGGGTGATAAAGGGAACGCCGTAGTATTTGCCGTCAATGGCGCTCCACGGATAGTCCTCTTCAATCCATGCCTTCATGTCGGGATTGTCGTCGAAGAACTGATTCAGCTCGACAACCATGCCGTTGTCAATCCAGCCCTGCGTCGCGGAGATGCCGTAGCTGCCGGTAACGACGTCGGGATATTCGCCCGCGGCCATGGCCACGTTGACCTTCTCCACGTTGCCCTCCGGAACGATCTGTACGGAAAGCTCGATGCCGAGACGGCTGTTGATTTCCGCGATAATACGGTCGCCGTCCTGGATCGGCTCGGCCGCGGAGTCGCCCGTGGTCAGCCAGGAGATCGGCACGGGATCCGAGGAGCCGGAGCCCTGATCGCCGCCGGTGGAGGTTCCTCCGCCGCCCGTGGAAGAGGCCGTACCGCCTGAGCAGGCCGCAGCGGCAAACGCCATGGCCGCCGCGAGGAGCAGCGCTGTAAGCTTTTTGATCCGTTTCATAATGTTACCACCTTTCTCAACTGTATCATATTTCTGCTGGTTTGTCACACAGAATTAACCCTTGACTGCGCCCATCAGGATGCCCTTGGCAAAATACTTCTGGAAGAAGGGGAACATCAGCATGATGGGGATAATGGCCATCATAATCGCCGCCATCTTCATCGGCTGGCCGAGCAGGAAAAGGCTGGCCGAACTCGAATAGGATGCCTCTGTCTCAAAGAGCATGGAACGCAGGAACAGCTGCAGAGGCCATTTTTCACTGTTCATAATATAGAGGATCGCGGAGAAGAAGTCGTTCCAGTGATCCACCGCATAGAACAGGGCGATGGTGATGATGGACGGACGGGAAATCGGCAGGATGATGCGGAACAGCACGCCTACCTCGGTGCAGCCGTCGAGCATCGCGGATTCCTCAAGCTCATGCGGCAGATCGAAGAAGAAGTTGCGCATGATGATGAGGTAAGAGGTCGTGATGGCCGTCGGAAGAATCATCGACCAGAGGGTGTTCATCAGGTGCAGGTCCTTGACGACAATGTAGGTCGGGATGATGCCGCCGGAGAACATCATGGTAAAAACAGCCAGGAAGGTCAGTACGCGGTGGCCTTTGAGATTCTTCTTCGAGAGCACATAGGCCGCCATTACCGTGACCAGCAGATTGATGATCGTACCGACAACGGTAATGAATATACTGTTCGCGTAGGAGGTCCACAGATCCTTGTTGGTAATCATGAACTGGTAGCCCTCGAACGACCACTCGCTTGGCCAGAGATGAATGCTGGTGCTCAGATAGGACTTGAGCGAGCTGAACGAAACAACGAGCGTATCCCAGAAGGGGTAAATACACGTAATAGCCAGCAGCACCAGAAGGATAATGTTGATCACGTCGAACAGGTGGCTGCCGAAGCCGCGGTGAATCCGGTTGGGATTGCGTTTGAAGAGCGTCATCAGTAGACTCCCTCCTCTCCAGCCATACGGGCAATCTTGTTGGCAATGACAATCAGGACGAAGTTGACGACGGATTTGAACAGGCCGACAGCGGTAGCCAGCTCAAATTTGCCGTCCTGCAGGCCGATACGGTATACATATGTATCGATGATATCGGCCACGCCGTAAACGCCGGGGTTATAGAGCACGAAGATCTGCTCGAAGCCGGCCTGCATCAGATTACCGATACGCATGATGAACATGACGACAATGGTCGACATGATGCACGGCAGGGTGATGTGGAACAGCTGCGACCAGCGGCCGGCGCCGTCCACCGTGGCGGCCTCATAGAGCTGGGGATCGACGGCCGTAAGGGCGGCCAGGTAAATGATGGTGTTATAGCCGAAGGTCTTCCAAATCATGGAGACGACCATCGTACCGACAAAATAGCGATCGTCTGCCAAAAATCCGATCGGCTCAAAGCCAAGAGCCTTGATGACGCCGTTGACAATACCGGTATCAGCCGACAGCAGATTGACCATGATGCCGCCGAGAACAACCCAGGAAATAAAGTTCGGTACATAGATGGCGGTCTGGATGGTTTGCTTGAGGCGGCGGCTGCGCACCTCGTTGAGCATCAGTGCAATAATAATAGGAAAGGGGAAACCGAAAATCAGACGAATGACGCTGATCGAGATCGTATTCCACAGAACAGAGTAGAACTTGTCGAGCGCGAAAAGCTGCTCAAAGTGCTCGAAGCCGACCCAGGGGCTGGCCCAGATGCCAAGCATCGGGTTGAAGTCCTTGAACGCCATCGTCGCGCCGTACATCGGCACATAACAGAAGATCACATAGAATGCGATGGCAGGGACGAGCATTAAATACATATATTTATGCTTCCACAGGTATCGGAAGAAACCGGATATCCCCTTCTCGCTCTTCCGCTGCGATTGGGGAGTGCGTACCGTTGCTGCGGCCATGAAATCTCCTCCTTTTCTGTGGCGTCCGTCTCCAATATAATAAAAACGGAGCTGTTTGCAAATTCAATAAAATATATCGAACTCGCGTTGTTGTTTTGTGAATTTATTATAAATCACTTTTCCGTTCTTTTCCATATCAAAAATTCAACATCCCGCACCGCGTCTGGTCTCAGAGGTTCCCCAGACCGCATTTTGAGGAAGCAAAAATGCAACAATTCAACATTCCAATCTGCAAGAAGATGATTTTTTGCTATGCTTTTTACCATAAAAAATTGATTTTTTCCTTCTTTTTTGGTATGATTGATCCATCGGCTTCCGACTTTGCTTGTCAGCCCCTCCTTTGGGACACAGGCCGCGCGGCTTTCCGGCGCCTGTCCCGGACTCCCTTTGCGCTTTCATCCGGAGTTCTTATAAACAAAAACCGGAGGGATCTTCTTCTGAGCCTCCGCGGCTTCGCCAGCCCTTCCGCTTCCGTCCGCAGTCTTTTTCGGCAGTTTTTACATTCCGCACAGGACGGAACCGTGCCGTTATTCATACATCATTATAAGGAAGGGATTTCATGAACTGGCCTCACCTCCCCAACCAGAATGAATTTCAGCGTGTCGTTTCCTCACGGCACTTCCGCTCGACCTTCTTTTTGTCCCTCATCATCTGCATTGTGCTCTATACGCTGATCGGCGCGGCTCTCATCAACCAGGTATCCTCCTCCGTAACGGAGAAGGCCGTGGAAACCGCGAACGCCGTATGCGCGGATATGCAGGGAACGCTGATCGGCATCCAGTCCAACGCGGTGTTCATGGGCTCTCTGACCTCAGTCCAGAAGTCGGTGGCCATGGAAGAGCCGGAGCTTGAGGACTATATCCGCATCAGCTCAGAGCTGTCGGCCTTTTCCAACTCCCTGGACTACGAATCCGTGGACATCTTTCTGCTGCGTCCCCAGCGCGTTTACATGTCGCGTGTGGGGATGTATGATTTCAGCGACTATCCGGGACAGGATCTGATCGAACTCATGGAAAGCGGCAGCATCATGGGCTCCCGGTGGCTGCTGGGACGGGAATACAACCGCTATTACGGAGAAAACTATCCGATGCAGGTGGCCACCTATCTCCTCCGCCTGCCCGCCAACGCCACAAACGGCTCGGCATACATCGCCATTCATCTTTCCTATAAAACCGTAAGCCAGATTGTAGACGCGAGAAGAAAGCCGGATTACGGTATCCTCCTCTCCTATCAGGGCGTACCCATCTACAGCACCGAGGAGGATTTCGAAGGCGGCGGCGATTTCTTCGAGGACGCCTCCAACTATGCGGTCGAGCATGGCTTTCTCGAGGTCTGCTCCGGCGAGGGCACAGACGTGCAGTGCGCCGTCCTCGTCCCGAAGTCTGTTTTATGGGCGGGAATCCGCCCATACCTGCCGGCCGCGGCCGGGGTTTTGGCTGCCATTTTCCTTTTCTCCGCAATCTGCGCCTATCTCTACAGCGCCGCCCTTCTGCGTCCCGTCGATCGCCTCGTCCGCAAAGCGGGCAGCCTGGTGATCGATCCGGGCAACGAATTTGACCAGCTCAACAGCGTGTTCGACCGTTTGAGCGACGAAGTGGACCGCGTACAGCTTCAGATGCAGCGCGATCTCCCGCTGGTGCGCGAGCAGATTCTCCTTACGCTTCTGAGCAACTATACCGAGGTGCCCGAGGATTACAGCGAACAGGGCATCACCTTCCCGCACGATACCTTCGCCGTGGTGCTCGCCGCGCTGCCGGAGCGCGTCAACCGGCCGGACAACACCCTGCGCGAACCGCTCAAAATGATTGTGCGCCGCCATGTCCTGGAAAAACTCGGCAGCGTGGGCCGCGTATACAGCGCCTTCGGCGAATCGCAGAGCGTGCTGTTTCTGGTCAACGCGGACGACTCCTCCGGCATGCGCAAACAGCTGCAGCGCCTGTGCAAGGAGCTGAGCCAGGAGCTGCACGAGGCGATCGCCATGCCGGTCGTCCTGTCCGTGGGCATCTGTCCCAAGGGTGTGCGCGTCCCCTATCAGGCATGCCTGCAGGCGCGCCGCGCCATCCCGTTTGTGGACGGCGAAGAGGGCGGCGTATACGTGTGCGGACCGGGAGAATACGGCCTTTCCGCCGATCCGCCCGTGATGAATGGTCTGGCCCAGTGCGTCCTTGACCATGACATGTCGTCGCTGCGCACGCGCCTCTCCCGCTGCTTCGAGGCTCTGGCGCCCGATCGTGAGAACCTGACGCAGCTGCGCCGCTTCTCCCAGCTCATCCTGTGCCACGTGCAGGCGCGCCTTATCGAGCTTGACATTCCCTCCGAGACGGCTTCTCTGAACGCGGCCATGAAAAAGCTTGACGCCGCGCCCTCTTACGACGCTTGTATGGCCGTGCTGCTCAGCTGGTTCTCCTCCCAGATTGAGGCGAGCACCTGCCTCCCGGAAAAATCGTGGCATTACGTGCGCGAGGCTGTCGCCTACATCGAGGAACATTACCGTGAGAATCTTTCCATCCCTCAGATCGCAAAGGCAGTCTCCGTCAATCCCGTCTATCTCAACAAGCTGTTCAAGCTCTCGACAGGAAAAACCATTTCCGAGTATCTCAACTACTACCGAATCGAAGAGAGCAAATCGCTCCTGCTTGAACCGGACGCTACTGTCGCCTCCGTCAGCGCGGGTCTTGGCTACAACGACGTGCGCAGCTTTATCCGCTTTTTCAAGAAATTCACCGGCGTGACGCCGAAGGATTTCCGGCAGCAGAATGTGACGGAAGGAAGAAATCCCGCTTAAACAGGGAAAGATAGTGATTGAAGTTGTCCGGCGAGTATGGTATAATAGCAAAGAATAAAAATCAGTAGAACGCATGCCAGATCCCGTTTTTGCAGGTTTACTGAAATATCTTCCAAGGGAGTGCTGTCTGTGATTCAAGGAAATGATCTCCGAAACGCCCTGATCTCCGGCGCTAACAATATCGCCCGCCATAAAACGCAGGTCGATGAACTGAATATCTTCCCCGTGCCGGACGGCGACACCGGCACCAATATGAGCATGACCATCGGCGCCGCGGCCAAGGAACTCGCCAAGAGCGAGGGCGGCACCGCGGATTATGTGGCCCATGTGGCCGCCTCCGCCCTGCTGCGCGGCGCGCGCGGCAACTCCGGCGTTATTCTGTCCCTGCTCTTCCGCGGCTTTTCCAAGAGCGTGGAAGGAAAGGAAGAGCTGACCGGCTCCGACCTCGCCAACGCGCTCGGCGTAGGCGTGGAGGCCGCCTATAAGGCTGTCATGAAGCCGACGGAGGGCACCATCCTCACCGTTTCCCGTATCGCCTGCGAGAAGGGACGCGCCGCGGCTGAAATCGACAACGATGCGGTCTATGTGTGGAGCGCCATCTGCAAGGGCGCCGCCGAAGCGCTGGAGCAGACTCCCGAGCTTCTGCCCGTTCTCAAGAAGGCCGGCGTCGTCGATGCGGGCGGCAAGGGCCTGTGCTACATCTTCGACGGCATGCTCAGCGTCTTCAAGGACGGCGTAATCGTCAGCAACGAGCAGCCGGAGGTCAGCGCCGATCTCTCCTCCGACGATTTCTTCCGCAACGCCGCCGCTGAGTTTGATCAGGAGATCAATTTCACCTACTGCACCGAATTTATCGTGGGCCGCGATCCCGAATGCAAAAAGGATCCGCTCGACCTGCGCGCTTACCTCGAGGGTATCGGCGACTGTGTCGTGGTTGTCGACGACGAGGAAATCATCAAGGTTCACGTCCACACCGAGGATCCCGGCAACGCCCTGCAGGCCGGTCTGACATACGGCCAGCTCCTCACCGTCAAGATCGAGAACATGAAGGAGCAGCACCGCAAGGCGCAGGAGGCCAACGAGGAGAACAAGGCAAAGACCGAAAAAAAGGTTCTCACTCCCGTGGAACCCACTGAGGAGGTCGGCTTTGTCGCCGTGGCCGCGGGCGAAGGCCTGAACACGCTTTTTTCCGACCTGGGATGCGCTCAGATCGTCAGCGGAGGACAGACCATGAACCCCAGCACGGAGGATATCCTCGCCGCTGTGCGCGCCACGCCTGCAAAGACGGTTCTGGTCCTGCCGAACAATAAAAACATCATCATGGCGGCGGAGCAGACCATTCCGCTCGTGACGGATCGGAAGGTCATCGTTCTGAAGACCCGCACCATTCCGCAGGGACTTTCCGCTCTGCTGGCCTATGATCCCGATTCCTCCACGGAGCAGAATACCGTCAGCATGATGGAGGCCGCCTCCCGTGTGGACACCGGCTCCGTGACCTTTGCGGCGCGCGACTCCGAATACGGCGGACACAAGATTTCCGAGGGCGACATCCTCGGTCTCGAGAACGGCAAGCTCACCCTGATTGAAAAGGATATCGTACACACCTGCAGCAAGCTGACGCGCTCGATGGTCAAACGGAATACCTCGTTCATCACGATCATCTACGGCAGCGACGTGACCGAAGAGCAGGCCAACGACGCTTATAACCGCATCAAGTCAAAGGTTTCGAGCGATATCGAGATCACCCTGGTCAACGGCGGTCAGCCGGTTTATTACTTCCTGATCTCCGTCGAATAATCTCACAGTACAGCGAATGTTCCGGGCCGCAGCGACGTTTTGACGCGTGTGCGGCCCGGATTTTTTTCCGGCTTCCGGGGTTTCCCGTCCCTGCGGCGTCCTGCCGGCGCGCCGCCCGGCACGGCGGATACGGAAGTCCCTGTAAAAAGGAGGGAGTTTTTTGGCGTCCCTGTATGAAATGCCGGTAACGGCTCTGCGCGGCGTCGGCGAAAAGCGTGCCGGGCTGTTTCGGAAGCTCGGCGCGCCCACGGTCGGCGATCTGCTGCGCTGCTATCCCCGCGCCTGGGAGGATTTAAGCTGTCCCGGGACCATCCGCACAGCGCCCCCGGATCAGCCGTTTGCCATCCGGGCCGCTGTCACGCGCGCTCCGTCCGCTGTGCGCGTTCACGGCGGCTCCACGCTTTACCGCGCCTTTGCCGACGACGGCGAGACGGTTTTTCCCATCACCTTTTTCAACAATCCCTATGTCGTCAATCTTCTGCGTGAGGGAGAAGAATATATTTTCTACGGCCGGGTCCATTTCTCTTTTCAAAAGCGAGAGCTGCTGTCCCCGGAATTCTATCCGGCTGCCGCCTGCCCGCCGATTCGTCCCGTCTACCGCCAGACGCAGGGCCTCAATTCCCGCGCGATTGGACAGGCCGTCAAGCAGGCGCTTCTTCTGCTTCCTCAGACGGTCCGCGACCCAATCCCCGACGATCTGCGCGCCGCGCGCGGTCTTTGTTCCCTCACACGGGCGCTGCACGACATTCATTTTCCTCCCACCGCACAGGCTCTGGAAACGGCGCGCACCCGTCTGATCTTTGAAGAGCTGCTCGTCCTGCAAACCGGCATCCTGCTCCTCGGCAGCCGCAAACGGACACAGACGGGCTGTGTCGCCGCGTCCGACCGGACGGAAGAGTTCTGGCAGCTCCTTCCCTTTGCTCCGACGAACGCGCAGCGGCGCGCTGTGCGCGAGGCCGCGGCCGATATGGCAAGCGGCTTCCCGATGAACCGTCTGGTGCAGGGAGATGTGGGAAGCGGTAAAACGGCAGTCGCGGCGGCTCTTTGCTGGCAGGCGGCGAAAAACGGCATGCAGGCGGCGCTCATGGCTCCCACAGAGCTGCTTGCGCGCCAGCATTTTGCGACCCTCTCCTCCTTTTTCCGGGATACAGACGTACGCCCTGTGCTGCTGACAGGCTCCACGCCCAAAAAGGAACGCACAGCGATCCTGGAAGCCCTTGCGGACGGCAGCGCGTCCATCGCTGTCGGCACGCACGCTCTGCTCTCCGAGGGCGTAACCTTTTCCCGTCTCGGGCTGGCCGTCACGGATGAACAGCACCGTTTCGGGGTGGCCCAGCGCTCAGCGCTCGCCGGAAAAGGCGACTCTCCCCATCTTCTGGTCATGAGCGCGACGCCCATCCCGCGCACGCTCGCGCTGATGATCTACGGCGACCTCGACCTGTCAATTCTCGATGAGCTGCCGCCGGGCCGCACGCCGGTGCTCACCTACGCCATCACCTCCGACAAGCGGCCCCGGGCGCTGAATTTCCTGCGCCGTCACGCCGCCGAAGGACGGCAGAGCTACATCATCTGCCCCATGATCGACGAGGGAGGCGACGATCGCGCCAGTGTAACGCAGTACGCCGCCCGCCTGCGGGAGGAGGAACTGCCCGGCCTGCGGATCGGCGAGCTGCACGGACGGATGAAAAGCGCGGAAAAGGACGCGGTCATGAGTCGCTTTGCCGCGGGAGAACTGGACGTTCTTGTCTCCACCACGGTGGTGGAGGTGGGTGTGGACGTGCCGAACGCGGCGGTCATGATGATCGAAAACGCGGAGCGGTACGGCCTTTCCCAGCTGCACCAGCTCCGCGGACGCGTCGGACGCGGTTCCCAGCAATCGTACTGCATTCTCGTCACAGACGCGCAGAATCAGGAGGCTCTCTCCCGTATGAAGGTTCTCTGTTCCACCACGGACGGCTTCCGCGTGGCCGACGAGGATCTGCGGCTGCGCGGTCCGGGCGACTTCTTTGGCAGCCGCCAGC
>ERZ779885.3442-NODE-3442-length-13367-cov-4.577374_pt1 | contig 13367 bp, 10 predicted proteins | sample MGYA00511554_ERZ779885 | MGnify/ENA primary metagenome ERZ779885 (study PRJEB29588, sample SAMEA2160998) | human gut metagenome | biome: human gut; feature: human-associated habitat; material: faeces | place: Denmark | collected 2008/2010 ... | reverse complement strand
ATCCGCTTCCTCTGCTGCTTTTCTCAGTTCTCGCAAATATCTTGCAAGAAAATCAATTCTGTTTGGATCATGCACTTTTCCATCCAATGAGATCACATCATGGCAGGATAATCCGTTCTCTGTGATGTAAATTGGCTTATGATATCTTTCATATAAAAACTTCGGCCCCCACTGCAGACATTCCGGTGTTACCGGCCATTGGATCGCAGTTTTAGGAAATCCTTCATATCGGCAAACCTCCTGTGGCTTTCCGTCTTCTCCCATACGGACGCATCTTCCATTATAAATATTCTGTCCATAGATATCGATCGGTTCTGAGATCAGACGCATATCTTCTTCTGTGATTTTCGGAAGATATTTTTCATAACGCACCAATCCCTCCTCCGGATAATGTCCTAATAAAACCGGATCAGACCACCAGGATACATTCCACGTCCAGTTACTGTCATCCTCCTGCAGGGAAAAATATGCTTTCCTTGCGGCCTCAATATCTTCCGGATGATCCGTTTCCGGATAACAGACTCGCCTCTCTTACGAGAATAAGCGGTCAGCCAACGAAGGCCAAGAGCCTGACGTCTGTCCGGTCTTACCTCGATCGGTACCTGATAAGTAGCACCACCGATACGTCTTGCTTTTACTTCAAGAACCGGCATGATATTGTTCATTGCTTCTTCAAATACTTCGATTGCTGGTTTTCCAGCTTTTTCTTCTACTTTAGCAAATGCGCCGTATACGATTTTCTGGGCAACGCCTCTCTTACCATCCAGCATGATGTTGTTGATCAGCTTGGTTACCACTTTGTTATTGTATAACGGATCTGCTAAAACATCTCTTTTCTGAGTATGTCCTTTACGTGGCACGTTACTTCCCTCCTTAACCATCATTCGATTAAATCATCGGTACTCACACTTATTTGCAGTATGTCCGCGCGTGTAAATTCTCTATAAATCCGCAGCCGTGGGGATTTATGGAATAACGCACAACATTTCGCTTTTTTGTGATACTAGATATATCTCGAACTCGTTTTACTTAATTATTTCTTTTTCGGTCTCTTAGCACCGTATTTAGAACGGGCCTGTTTTCTGTTAGCAACACCTGCAGTATCAAGTGTACCACGGATGATGTGGTATCTGGTACCTGGCAGGTCCTTAACTCTTCCTCCACGGATCAGAACAACGCTGTGCTCCTGAAGGTTGTGACCTTCTCCTGGGATGTAACTTGTTACTTCGATTCCGTTGGAAAGACGAACTCTGGCGATTTTACGAAGAGCTGAGTTAGGTTTTTTCGGTGTAGCAGTTTTAACAGCTGTGCACACACCTCTCTTCTGAGGAGAAGACATATCTGTGGATTTCTTTCTCAGAGAATTGTAGCTTTTCTGCAGTGCCGGCGCGGTAGATTTCTTTACGGAAGTCTCACGGCCTTTTCTTACTAACTGGTTGAATGTTGGCATTCCATTTCACCTCCTGATAGATTTCTCCGTGTGTCCCACGGGGTTTCATACGGCTGCTTTAGTTCAACATAATTGCTTTGCAGCTTTTGCGCGCACAAAAAACAGTCTTTTACGCACGCTCGTTTATTATAGCGTCTGTCCTTTCAAAAGTCAAGGGGGAAATTCGCAAAAAATCGCGTATTTACGCGGCTTCTGCGGATTCCCCCCATTGATGCATTACTGTGCAAAAGTATTTTTTCTTCCTATTATAATCTCACCAGATTATTTTCTGACATTTTCTGTTTTTCGTTAAAGCGGACGGTTCCTGAAGGCCGGACACGCATCACACCGCTTCGGCTTCTCCTCGCTCTGTGCATTGCCCCAGAGGTCACGCGCTTTCTCTTCGGCACACCCTTTGCACCAGGGAAACATGCGGACATTGCTGATGTAAAAGTTCTCAAAGTTTGTCTCGTCGTTGTTGATGTCAAACTGCTGCTTTCTCGACAGCTCTTCCGTATGTTCTGCAATCCAGGCCTTCTGCCCTTCGGTCGCCGGATACCCCGGTCCGCCGAGGACGTAATCCATATCGGCATGGAGATTTTCCGGTTCGCCTGGTTTGTGGAATCCTACAAATAAAATATAACCGCGGCGCAAAAGCTCCTGGATCGGCTCGTCCGTCTGGCCGTCCGGACCTAAAATCGCCCGCGCGGTCTGCGCATGAAAATTTTCTGTTTTGGGATAGAATTTCCCAGTTGGTGCTAAAAATCCATCTGCCATTTTCTTTTCTCCCATGTTCTCATTTGCTGTATGCTTTTCTATACCATAACCGATTTTTTCAAAACAGGCAAGGTTTGTTTTACTGGATTTTTTTTTTTATCTGTGCTATACTCTTGCCCGTGCATTTATGCAATCGGATTTTCCCGTCTTTTTGCGGGTGTCCGGACTGGTTCGTGAACTTCCCAGTATAAAAAACCAAGTATCTCAAAATTTTCATCAAAGGAGATTGGAAAATGAATGCAAGAAAACTGATCATCGACTGTGATCCGGGCATCGACGATTCTCTCGCCCTGATGCTTGCCGCGGCTTCGAAAGAGCTGGATCTTGTCGGCATCACCACAGTCAGCGGAAATGTACCCGCTTCTATGGGCGCTAAAAATGCCCTCAAAATTCTTTCTATGATTGGAAAACCAGATGTCCCGGTTTATGTCGGCGAGGAGACGCCTCTGGTCCGCGACTACGTGGACGCGATGGACACCCACGGCATGGACGGTCTCGGCGAATCGGGCTGGCCGGATGCCGAAGGCCTTACGCCAAACAAGGACGCTGTTTCTTTCCTGATCGAAACCTTAAAAGCAACCCCTGATGTTACCATTCTTGCCCTCGGACCGATGACGAACCTTGCAAAAGTCATCTCCCGCGCACCGGAGTGCCTGACAAACCTGACGGCTCTTGTCTCCATGGGCGGAAGCTATAAGAGCCATGGAAACTGCTCCCCGGTTGCCGAGTACAATTACTGGTGCGACCCGGATGCCGCAGCCGAAGTATTCCGCGCGTTTTCCGAGCTGCCGCAGCTTGCAGGCAAAAAGCTTCATATGATCGGGCTGGATGTCACACGAAAAATTGTCCTGACGCCGAATCTTGTGGAATATATGAAATGCGTAAATCCAGGAGTCGGAACCCGCATTGAGGAGTTGACGCGCTTCTACTTTGATTTCCACTGGAAACAGGAAAAGGTCATCGGATGCGTGATCAACGATCCGCTCGCGGCCGCTTATCTTGTGGATCCGTCGCTCTGCAGCGGTTTTGATGCGTATACGCAGGTAGAAACCGGAGGCCTCTGCATCGGACAGACGGTTGTGGATGCCATGAATTTTTATCAGAAAGCACCGAACAGCCACATTCTGACGCAGGTCGATGTGCGCCGTTTCTTCCTGATGTTCTTTGAGCGCGTTCTCGGCGTGCCGCAGGAGGAATCCGCACCGGTTCTCGACCAGATTCTCACCGCACCGCCTGTCTTCCCACATGAGACGATGTTTCAGAAGGGAGGCGAGGCATGATGAATACTAACCGTACGTTAAAGCTCACGACACTCGCGCTCTGCGGTGTCATCAATATTCTCGGCGGTACCATTGCTCTGCTGCTGCGTCTTCCGGTTTATCTGGACTCCATCGGAACAGTTCTGGCAGCCGCTCTGTTCGGACCTGCTGCAGGCCTCGTTCCGGGACTGATCTCCGGACTCATTTCCGGCATGACGAGTGATGTCTATGCGTTTTACTATATTCCGGTGCAGCTTGTCATCGGTCTCGTTGCCGGCCTTGTATTCCGCAGACTCCGCCCGTCCCATGCGGCAGGATCCCGCAGCGAGAGTCTTTCCCTCCGCTCCATGGGCTGGAAGCTGTTTCCGGCAGCGCTTGTGATCTCACTTCCGGGTACTGTGGTAAGTTCCACAATCACCGCGGTTGTTTTCGGTGGAATTACTTCCTCCGGCTCCACTGTGCTGGTGCAGCTGCTTCACAGCCTCGGTATGAATCTGACTCTCTCTGTCTGCGTTGTACAGGCCATGACAGACTTTGTGGATCGAATGATTGTCCTTGCGGTCGTCCTCGTGATTCTGCCCGCCGTTTCTTCTGCTTTCGGCAGTCTTTCTATGAGAAGCAGAAAATAATCTGTACCAATAGCACAAAGAATCCTGCAAAAAATTCACTTTCTTTTTTGCAGGATTCTCATATTTTGGCATAACAAGAACTCCGGAAAAAAGGGGAGGCTGCATCAGGAGCCATCCCTTTTCCGGAGTCTTTTATTTCTTCTTTAATAAAATCATTCACATGCGCGGATCCATACCTGCATTTCGCCCTCACCTCGGTTGTTCCACATATAATATGGAATCAGCTTCAGTTTCGTCTTTTCCTCTTCCTCTTTCTGATACAGATGATACAACGGCTGTTTTTCCGCATCGCCCAGCTTCATGCGACGTCCCTCGGCCGTTACGCGCACAAAGTGCTCGCCCAGCTCATCGGCTGCTTCTGCGGTTTTTTCACCATTCACACAGAGTTTTGTCAAATGCAGATTCTTTCCGTTGTCTGCTTCTTCCATACAGTAAACAACCGGTCCTCGTTTTACGGCAACACGGCCGGCGTCCTCGCGTACAAGCGGATTGGATGCCAAAAACTGGATTTCCATCGGGAAGTTCAGGCGGATCGTCTCACCCTTCGCCCATACTTTTGTCACATACAGATACCCGTCTTTTTCTTCCACTTCTGCGCCTTTTGGAATCTCTTTTTCATAAGAAGCACACCATCCCGGGATGCGGAATGCAAAGGTGTACGGCTCTTTGGTATCGCTCTCGCAGGTCACGGAAACATGGCCGTCCCACGGGAATTCGGAAGTGATGGATGCTTTTACTTTTTCTCCTTCCACTGTTCCACCCATGTACAAGTGGACAAACAGGGTTGTGTCGTTTTCCGTGTATGCGTAAGATGCAACTGAGCTTACCGTTCTTGCCAGGTTCGGAGGGCAGCAGGCACAGCCGAACCATTTCTGGCGGATCGGTTTTACATGGAATTTCCGCTCATCCTTGTGGCATGCCTCCGGCAGTACTTCCAGCGGGTTGACGTAGAAGAAGCTCTTTCCATCGAGTGCCATGCCGGACAGAACGCCGTTGTAGAGGGCTAATTCCATCACATCCGCGTACTCTGCTTTTGCCTGAATTTCCAACATGCGGCGCGCAAAGAACACAAGACCGATGGATGCGCAGGTCTCTGCGTAAGCGGTATCGTTTGGCAGGTCATAGTTGAAAGAGAATGCCTCTCCTATATGAGTAGCACCGATTCCGCCGGTGACGTACATTTTCTGATGCACCATGTTGTTCCAGAGAGTTTCACAGGCTTTCAGCAGGCTCTCATCCTGCGTTGCCCTTGCCACATCCGCCATGCCGGAATAGAGATATACGGCGCGTACGGAGTGCCCCTGCACCTCATCCTGCTGACGCACCGGGCGGTTTGCCTGATTGTAGCTATATCGTTCCTCGCCCTCCGGGCAGGTCAGACCGCGCTCGATATCGTAATAGTATGGTTTTGTTCCGCGTTCATCGATGAAGTATTTCGCAAGATCAAGATACTTCTGCTCGCCGGTCAGATCATAGAGACGCATCAGAGCCATCTCTGCAATTTCGTGACCAGGATAACCTGCTTTTTTACCCTCGCCGTGACCGAGTTTGCTGGCAATAAAGTCCGCGAAACGCTCTGCTGCTTTTAAGAGATGGTCTTTTCCGGTCGCCTGATAATAGGCTACGGCGCCTTCCGTCAGATGACCGAAGCAGTACAGCTCATGGTTGTCCTTAAGGTTTGTAAAAATCATATCCTGATCGTTGATCAGATAGTAGGTATCGAGGTATCCGTCTTCTCTCTGTGCTGCGCAGACAGCTTCAATTGCTTCATCTGCCGTTTTTTCCAGCTCCGGATCGGGATGCTGTGTCAAGGAGTACGCAACTGCCTCCACCCATTTGGTAAAATCGGTATCCTGGAACAGGAAGCCATAAAATCTTCCGTCCATTTTGCCATCCTTCGGCAGTGTCTCAAAAGTATCCAGCGGATATTTGATCTGAACAAATTTGTCTCCTTTTGCTTTCCGCTCTTTTTCAACTTCACCGGCGCGGCGGTAGTTCCGCATACAGAAGCTCGGTGCTGCTCCTGGAACATTGTCATTTAAGGCATTCCACTGATACGGAATTACTTCGGTGCGGACAAGCTCCATCTCTTTTTTCCAGAATGCATCGCTAACCTGGACTTTTGCCAGGGATAATGGTTTGCTGAAGTTTTTCTGATCCATTTTTTCGGTCTCCTTTTTCATTTTCTTCCGCCGCCTCCTGGTTTGAAAAAGATATTTTCCTTGCTTTCAGATATGGGAAGCGTTACACTTCTTTTGACGGCTGTTTTCCTGTTTTTCTATAGTTTTATTTTAGCAAAACGGACCGCCGTTTAAAATACAAGAATGTTTGAAAAGGTTTGAAAAAGTCATATGATCTCTGTTTTATTTCCAGATGCCGCCTGTTTTACCTACGACCTCTGCGGCAAATTCCAGTCCCCGTCCCCGGAGTGGATGCACCTGACACGGAATCTCGTCAATTTTGAACTGATGGTTGTGACGGAAGGAACGCTTTTTATCGCGGACGAACGCCGCTCTTACGAAGTCCATCCTGGCGAATATCTTCTTTTGCCTCCGACCGTCCATCAGCACGGCTCGAAAAAAGGAAGCTGCGCTTTCTACTGGCTCCATTTTATCCCTGGTATCCCCTCCGCACCGATCATCGCTCCTTCTGACCCGACCGCCGGATCGGTTCTGGATGAGTTTCATGCTGCACCGCCATCCTCCTACCGCCTTGAGGACCTCGCTCCCGCCCAGCTTCCATCCAACTACCCCGAAACGTTATGCATCCCGCGCCAGGGAACGCTTTCGTCCCCGAACCGCGTCATCATCCTCATGAAGCAGCTCCAGGACACTTCCCTGCGTTTCCACAACACGTTCCTCAACAACAGCCTGACTGCCGCTGTTCTCGGCGAAATCAACTGCCAGAGCCCCTTCTACCGCACCTACACTTCCGAAACGCAGCGGACACAGATCCTGCAGGACATCATCAGCTACATCCAGTACCACAGCAGCGAGTCCCTCAAAGTCACCGAACTCGCCCGTTATTTCGGCTACAACGACAAATACCTCTCCTCCCTCTTCCACGAGGGCACCGGGATGACACTGAAGCAGTTCATCCTGAAATCCAAAATGGACAGCGCTATGGCCGAGCTGACGGACACAAATCACACGGTCTCTCAGATTGCTTATAATGTGGGATTTCAGGATGCGCATAATTTTTCCACGGCTTTCCGAAAACTCACCGGGATGACGCCGGGACAGTACCGGAAGAGTTATGGGAACCGGAAACTTTCTTTTGAATAGGACGGGAGGATACGACCCCCAGGCACCGCGGGGGGCGGACGCTCCGCTGCGCCTGGGGACCCATCTACGTTTTGGCGGACGGAAGTGATTTACTCAATGGATGGATTCACTTATTCTTTAGAAATTTACTGTTTCTTTTAGAAAATAGACATACTTTGCTCACATTTCTTCCCTATACTATAACTTAGATAGTTGATGAACCACTCAAAACTATCTCCCCCCTCATTATGAAAGAGCAGCCCGCATATCCGCGGGCTGTTCTTATTTTTTGTCTTTTTGCACCCCACGTAACGTAAATGCCGCCTGCGGTCGGGGAAAACATCCCGACCGCAGGCGGCCTCACAATCTACCGTGGAATCACATTACTCTTCCGCAGCTTCAATTGCTGCAGTCTCGATAATAAATTTCACGCTTCCATCCATTCCATTTGCCTTACCACTGTAAGAAGTATAAGCGCATTTATCCGAATTCAGCGCCTGAATCCGATCCAGTACATCTCCCAGATCATCCTCAAAGGTACTCTTCAGCTTGCTGGTACCCTCTTCTTCAAACTTCTTCGTACCGTCAGCCAGTTCTTTCGCCCCATCGGACAGCTCGTCAATACCATCAACAACCTTGCTGCTTCCCGATTTCAGATCAGAAGCTCCGCTTGCCAGAGTAGAAGTTCCATTTGCCAGTGCAGAAGCTCCGCTCGCCAGAGTAGATGCTCCGCTTGCCAGCGTAGAAGCTCCGCTGTTCAGTTCAGAAGCTCCGCTTGCCAGGGAAGAAGTTCCGTTTGCCAGTGTGGAGGCTCCGCTTGCCAGCTGGGATGCTCCGCTTGCTACCTGAGAAGCACCGCTTCTTAAGCTTCCGCTGTTTGCAGAAAGTTTTGCAGATCCATCGCTTAACTGGCTTCCCAGCTGTCCAAGACCTGCGGTCAGCTGTGTCGTGCCGCCCTGCAGAGTCGTAACACCCTCAACCAGAGCCGGTGCATTTGCTTTCAGCTGGCTTGCGCCGGAAAGCAGCGTATCATTGTAAGCACTCAGCTGAGTGAATCCTGCGTTCAGTGCATTGATGCCTGCTGTTGCTTTTGCAAAACTCTCATTTGTGCTGCTGTACAGCTGGCTCACACCTGCGGACAGAGTACCGATGCCCTTGTACAGAGCGCTTCCGCCTGCATCAAGCTGTGCCACACCTGCGGTCAGTTTCTGCATTGCACCAAGATTCTGCTCAACAACTGCTTTATTATCGGTGATGGTCTGCATCTGTTTCTGCATGGTCTCAAGCTGCGGCATCAGAGCTGCAACCGTCTTCTGCAGATCACTGTACTGGCTCTTGATGTCGCTCATCTTCTGCTGCATTGCTGCAAGACCGGAGAGATCCGGGCGCTCGATTTCGAAGTTCAGTTCCGGAAGAGTAATCTGCGGAGCTGTAACCGGAGTAACCGAAACGGTTCCTGCGGAAGCGGAAACGCTGACACTTCCGATCTGGTTTCTTGCTTTACTTAAGGAATCTGCAAGCTCTGTATTTCCGGCGCTCTTAGCTGCGGAAATCTGTGCATCCAGTGCAGCCGCTGCTGCAGAGAGCTGATCATTTGCCTGTTTTGCTGCATCGGCGGATGCCTGGCTTGCTGCTGCATCAGCTGCGCTCTGTGCTGCTGCTGTTGCTTCCTGGTTCAGCTGTGCTGCTGCTCCGTCTGCCCATGCCTGAACCTGTGCTGCCATCTGGGTTCCCATCTGCGTTGCCTGATTCGTGATCTGTGCCTCCAGACCGCTTAAGTAGCTCTCAAGTCCTTTGGACAGCGTATCCATCTGGCTCATCAGCTCGTTGCCGTTTGTCATCATGCTGTTGACAGATCCTGCGATTGTGGTGTTCAGAACCTCGGAGAGTGCCTCGGTCTCGGAGATCAGGGTAGAACCGGTGCTGGTCATGCCGTCTGCCATCGTCAGAAGGCTCTGTACATCGGTGCTCTGCAGCTGCTCGTTCAAACTGGTCAGTCCTTCGGAGAGCTGTTTTGCTCCTGCTAAAATATCATTCTCATCTTTTCCGTCGAGTGCTGCGTTCAGTGTTGCGATTGCACTGTTTACCTCGGTCAGGCCGTCTGCCAGAGGCTGAAGCTTCTCAGCGCCTGCTGCAAGCTGTTTCTCACCTGCTACATAAGAAGCAACGCCGTCGGACAGCTGTGTTGTTCCGTCGGTGTACTGTTTTACGCCTGCAACGACTTTATTCACACCGTTTACATACTCGGTTACGCTTCCAGTCAGCACACCGTTCTTTCCAAGATACGTCTGGATTGCTTTATTCAGGGTATCAGCGCCCTCGGTGTAGGAGTTTACGCCGCTTGCCAGGGAAGAAGCTCCGCTGCTTAAGGTGGATGCTCCGTTGGACAGGGTAGCTGCTCCGCTGTTTAAGGTAGAAGCTCCGCTGTTCAGAGTAGAAGTTCCGTTTGCCAGAGTCGATGCTCCGCTTGCCAGTGTGCCGGCTCCGCCTGCCAGTGTGCCGGCTCCGCTGTTCAGCTCGTCAGCGCCGTCTTTTAACGTTCCGATACCGTCATCCAGCTCTTTGTAGCTGTCTTTTAAAGTATCCACACCATCGGAGAGTGCCTTGGAACCGTCAACCAGTTCCATTGCAGCATCCTCAAGATCACTCAGTGCATCCTTCAGGTCATCGTATCCGGTGATGTTGTCGGTATCGATGGTGTCGAGAACATCGTCAAGTGCAACGGTGAAGGTAGAATCCAGAGAGAAGTTCTCCACATCTGCAGTGATCTCCAGGCTTTCCGGCAGTTCGAAATCGCTGTCACCGGATACCAGATCTTCAAGGGAATCGGAATTTAATCCCAGGCTTTCCTGCAGGCCCGGCATACCAAATCCGATTACGATGTTTCTGCTTCCATCGGAAATGACTTTACCATTGTCAATCTTGACATTGGAGAAAATATCCTGCGGAAGAATCATTCCGGTCATCAGGACGAATGGGGTGTACATCGTCTCTTTCTTGCCGTTGATGTCAACCGTTGTCTTTGTGTTGTTTGTATAGTCAACTTTGATTTTCAGTTTTCCGCTCTTTCCGGCCAGGTCATCCGGTTTGATTTCCTTGCCGTCCAGATAATAGGTGAACTTCACGGAAACCGGAGGCTCTTTTGTGGTTGTTCCCTGATAATAGATATCCTCGCCGTCTGTCTGCCAGGTCAGCTTGTTTCCGCTCTGGGTGAACTCCTCGTCGCCCTTTACGTTTTTGATGTCCTTCAGTTCACTCTCATCTTTCAGGTTCTTTTCCGTTCCTGCGTTCTTCAGCCAGTTGGATACGGTGATCTGATCTTCCGATCCGTCTGCATTTGCATTTACATATACGGTTTCTTCTTTGGAAACCACTGCGTCCTCTCCTGTCGCTGCATAAACCGGAGCAGCTCCCATAACAGCAGCCATACCAACAGCAAGACCAGACATCATCTGTTTTCTCAGTTTTCTGTTTCTATTCATTGTGATAAACTTCCTTTCTGTGGTTTTTATAATGGTTTTTTATGATGAAATCCAGGATCATAAGAGAAGTAAAACCCGCTCGGAGTAAGATACTGCGGGATACTGTTTCCCTCAGATCGAGGATGTTTTTCCTATGCCTTTCAATCATCTAATGTTATAACGCAAAAATGACTCTTAGTCAACATTAAATACTGCACAAAATTGACGATCGGTCATTTTTTTCTTCGTGCATAGTCACAAAAATGAGAAAATTAGTCATTTTCCCTTTGACAGTTTCCATGTATGATACCTATAATTATAGACAAGATAATGACACACGCTTTTGATATCTTTCAGGAAAGGAGACTCTCTGTGGGAAAAATTGATAATAACAAACAAATGAAACGTGAGTCCCTTCTGGACTCTGCTTTCTCGCTCTTTATCGACAACGGCTTTAATAAAACCTCTATTTCGGACATCGTGAACAACGCCGGCGTTGCAAAGGGCACTTTCTATCTTTATTTCAAAGATAAATACGATATTCGAAATCATCTGATTGCGCACAAGGCAAGCCAGATATTCCAGGCAGCCTATGCGGATCTGCTGCGCCATCCGGACATCCAGGATTTTGAGGAGCAGGTGCTTTTCATCACCGACAATATCCTCGATCAGTTTGCTGCCAACCACAGCCTTGTGACGCTGATCTCCAAGCACTTAAGCTGGGGGTTCTTCAAAAATTCGCTTACATTTTCTCCGTTCGGTGACGCACCTGCTATCTACACGATTTACGAATCGCTGCTCTCTCACGCGGCATATACGTACCGCTCACCGGAGCTGATGTTCTATATGATTCTGGAACTCGTAAGCGGCACAAGCTACAATGCCATCCTGTATCAGCAGCCAATCCCGCTTGAGGACTTAAAGCCGGAGCTCTACGACGCCATCCGCGGCATTTTCAAACAGTTCCGGATCCGTAAAAGACGGAACGTAACAGAAAGTACGGAAAAGACAATTTCGTCAGCACAGCAGCCTGATCATCCGGCTCCATTAAGGGCAGCGCAATAAAAAAATACTTTCGCGGAATCTTCCAACCAAAGAAACCACGAAAGTATTTTTTTGTCTTTTTTATGATACCTGCGTTTCCAGATATTCGGCAATCCGCTGCTCCATCACCGGGACGAGCCACTCAGCGTAGCCGGCCTTCATCGGATGGATCGGATCCTGGAGATACAGTTTCCGTTTTTCCGGCGAAACGCTGTTGATCCGTTCGTCATTCCAGAAATCAATCACGCCGATCTGCCATTTTTCCTGGATTTTCAGAAGTGCTTCCACCATCTTTGCGTACGTATCGGAATCATACTGTGGGTTAGTGTAGAACATGACCCGGCAGTGCCACGTTTCTTTTGCATACGCAATGATGTACTCGATCGCACCGCAGACGGTTTTGACATCGAAGCTGTCCAGATCACGGGATTCCGAAATTTCGCCGAGCGGGCTGTTGCGCGTTGCATCGTTCGTGGAAAGCTGGCAGATAAACAGATCCACCTGACGCTCCGGGTCGAGATTGTCGCGCATGCGCTCGATGTAGGAATCCTCACAGTTATCAATCAGTGTTGTTCCATTGACCGCTTCTTTGATGCAGATACAGCTGTCTTTTTTCGCTATGTACTCCGCGAACGCATTGTTGTGGGCCGCAAATCCCTTCGTCACGGAAGATCCCAGGAAGACAACCGTCTTTCCTTTTAACGGACTCGTCTTTTTAAACGGGATCCGGGAAACATCGTACCGGACGGAGTTTCCTTTTTTGAAGTAACCAGTTTTCTTATTCATTCTATATACGCCGCCGGCGGCTAAGGCTGCGCCTCCTGCTGCCAGGATTCCGGCTATGATTTTTGCATCCATGGGTAAACCTCCATTATCTGAGTCAGTACAGATTTACAGATCCTTTCGGATCTTTTTTCGAATACCCCTATCTTACATCATTTTTTCGAAAATGCAAGTAAACTTTGTTGTCGATTTTGTTCCGATTTTGTTAACAAAGTTCGGCTTTTCTGTGTTTTGGTCGAATCCGCAGCGGTTCTGGCGAAAGTTTTCACCACTTTTTCCCAAAAAAGATTGACTCTCAAGTGTACTTGAGTGGTATAGTGAGAGTAAGATTTTATTTTATCACAAAGGAGAATTCTGTCATGAAAGAAACGGTTTTAGGCAGTCATCTGAGAAAAGTTCCTTCGATTGCAGTCGGATGCATGCGGCTTTCCGAAAAATCGAAAGACGAGATGAATCATTTCATCCATTCCGCGCTGGAACAGGGCGCATATTTCTTTGATCATGCTGATATTTACGGCAGCGGCATGAGTGAAACAGTTTTCGGTGATGCATTTGCCTCCGATCCTTCCCTGCACCGCGAGGATGTTCTGATCCAGTCCAAATGCGGCATCCGCCAGGGCTGCTATGATCTGTCAAAAGAGCACATTCTGGAATCGGTGGACGGTATTTTAAAACGGCTGCAGACCGATTATCTCGATCTTCTGCTGCTTCACCGTCCGGAC
>ERZ779885.3422-NODE-3422-length-13420-cov-3.519865_pt1 | contig 13420 bp, 10 predicted proteins | sample MGYA00511554_ERZ779885 | MGnify/ENA primary metagenome ERZ779885 (study PRJEB29588, sample SAMEA2160998) | human gut metagenome | biome: human gut; feature: human-associated habitat; material: faeces | place: Denmark | collected 2008/2010 ... | reverse complement strand
AAGTAACCACAGTGCCTATCGTCAATGCCGGAGACGGAGCCAACCAGCATCCTTCCCAGACCCTGCTCGACCTCTATGCGGTCCAGAAGACCCAAGGCAGACTCGACGGACTGACAGTGAATATGGTCGGAGACCTCAAGTATGGCCGCGCCGTCCATTCCCTCGTGGAGGCGCTGCGCTGGTTCGACCCGCGCTTCATATTCACATCCCCTGAGGAGCTGAACATGCCGAAGAAGTATCTTGAGATGCTTGACCATGAAGGAATTGACTACAGGCAGACGGACAGGATCGAGGACGGACTCGACGAGTGCGACATCCTCTACATGACCAGAGTCCAGCAGGAGAGGTTCCCTGACCAGGAGGAATATGACAAGGTGAAGGATGTCTACAGGCTCACGGCCTCCATGCTAGGCGGAGTGAAGCCTAACATGAAGATCATGCATCCGCTCCCGAGGGTCAACGAGATCTCCACTGACGTTGACGACACCCCGTACGCCTACTACTTCCAGCAGGCAGGAGGAGGGATGTACGTCCGGATGGCGATAATCTCCTACCTTCTCGGGTACCGGTAGCGCTGATTTCCGGCATTTCGCCCGATTTTGTACCAAAAATTGGGTAAATCCTTTTAATTTGTCTATCTTTACCGCGAAATCAGTTTTGATTTTAAACCGCTTGTTTTAATAATACTTTGAAACCATAATGGACATGAAAAAAGTACACGTTTTCAACGCCGGCCCATGCCTGCTTCCGCAGGTGGCCATTGACAATGCCATCGAGGCCCTCAAGGACTTCAAGGGTACAGGTATCTCTGTTCTCAGCATCTCCCACCGCACAAAGGAATGGGACGCTACCATGGACGAATGCCGCGCACTCTGGAAGGAGCTTCTGAACATCCCTGACACCCACGAGGTTGTGTTCCTCGGCGGTGGAGCGTCACTGCAATTCCTCTATGTCGCCATGAACTACCTTGAGAAGAAGGCAGCCTATCTTGAGACAGGCGTCTGGGCGAAAAAGGCCCTCAAGGAAGCCAAGGGAATCGGAGAGGCCTATGCCATCGCCAGCTCTGCCGACAAGAACTTCTCCTACATTCCTAAGGGATACGAGATTCCTACGGACATCGACTACTTCCACATCACCACGAACAACACCATCTACGGTACCGAGATCAAGGAAGACATCGACTGCCCTGTTCCGCTGATCGCCGACATGTCATCCGACATCATGAGCCGTCCTGTGGACGTGAGCAAGTACGATCTCATCTACGGTGGCGCCCAGAAGAACGTCGGCCCTGCCGGAGTGATCTTCGCCATCATCAGGAAGGACTCCCTCGGAAGGGTTTCAAGGTACCTCCCTGCGATGCTTGACTACCGCAACCACATCGAGAAACTCTCAATGTACAACACACCGCCGGTATTCTCCATATTCATGATGAACGAGACCTTGAAGTGGCTCAAGAGCATCGGTGGAGTTCCTGCCATCCAGAAGATCAACCAGCAGAAGGCGGACCTGCTATATTCAGAGATCGACCGCAACTCCCTGTTCGTAGGCACCGCCGCCAAGGAGGACCGCTCGCTGATGAACGTCTGCTTCGTGATGGCTCCTGGCTACGAGGCGCTTCAGGATGAGTTCCTTGCGTTCGCCAAGGAGCGCGGCATGATCGGCATCAAGGGTCACCGCTCGGTCGGAGGCTTCAGGGCTTCCCTCTACAACGCCTGCACAGTCGAGGACGTTCAGGCTCTTGTTGACTGCATGAAAGAATTTGAGGAACTTAAGAAATAGACATCATGAAAGTATTGGTCGCAACACAGAAGCCTTTCTCAGCGGCAGCCGTCGCCGGGATCAAGGAAATCGTCACCGGAGCAGGGCACGAGTTCGCCGCTCTTGAGAAGTACGCTGACGCTTCGGAGCTCATCGCAGCCGTCGCTGATGTGGACGCTCTCATCATCCGCTCCGACAAAGTCACAGCCGAAGTGCTTGACGCAGCGAAACAGTTGAAGATCGTTGTCCGTGCCGGTGCCGGTTACGACAACGTTGACCTCGCCGCCGCGACCGCGCACAACGTGGTCGTGATGAACACTCCGGGACAGAACTCCAACGCTGTCGCAGAGCTTGCCATCGCCATGATGATCTATATGTGCCGCAACCAGTTCACCCCTGCCACCGGATCCGAGATCCAGGGCAAGAAGGTCGGGATCCAGGCCTTCGGCAACGTGGGCCGTCTGGTCGGCAAGAAGGCCGAGGCTCTGGGAATGAGCGTCATGGCCATCGACCCGTTCATCCCTGCGGAGAAGATCCGCGAGGCCGGAGCCGAGCCTGCCGATTCGCTTGAGCACATGTACGCATCCTGCGACTTCATCTCCGTGCATATTCCTGCCACCCCTCAGACCATCGGTTCGATCGGCTACGACCTGATCACCAAGATGCCTAAGGGAGCCTGTCTGGTGAACACCGCCCGCAAGGAGGTCATCGACGAGGCCGGACTGGAGAAGGCTCTTGAGGAAAGGACTGATCTTAAGTACATTACCGACGTAGCCCCTGACAACTACGCCGCACTGAAGGAGAAGTTCGGCGTACGCATCTTCGCCACTCCTAAGAAGATGGGCGCGCAGACCGCCGAGGCCAACATGAACGCAGGCCTTGCTGCCGCTCGCCAGATTGTGGACTTCTTCGCCACAGGCAACACCCGTTTCCAGGTCAACAAGTAATTTATGAATATTCAGATGGCACCACTGCCTTTGCTCTGGTGCCATCTATTCCAAAAGCCGTTCAGGCTGCCTGAAAGAGATTCTTCCAGGCACATTGGAATATTCATTCAACATTTTTCCAAGAATATTATGGTAAGAGTAAAACCGTTCGCGGCGATCAGGCCGCCGAAAGATATTGTGACAGAGGTGGCAGCACCACCTTATGACGTGCTTAACTCCGAAGAGGCCAAGGAGATGGCCGGAGAGAAATCCCTCCTCCACATCACCAAGCCGGAGATCGACTTCAATCCTATCCTTGAGGATCACGACCCTAAGGTCTATGACGAGGCCGTGATGAATTTCAAGGAGTGGCAGAAGAAGGGCTGGCTCAGGCGCGACCCTAAGGAGTGCTACTACGTCTATGCCCAGACGATGGAGGGTCGTACCCAGTACGGACTCGTTCTCTGCGCCCACACGGATGACTACGCTTCCGGCAAGATCAAGAAGCACGAGCTCACCCGCAAGGACAAGGAGGATGACCGAATGGTTCACGTACGCATCCAGAACGCCAACATCGAGCCGGTGTTCTTCGCCTACAAGGACAACCACGTGCTGAATGAGATTGTGGCCCAGACCGTCAAGAAGGCTCCGGAGTACGATTTCATCGACGAGAACAAGTTCGGCCACAAGTTCTGGGTGATCGATGACGACAAGACCATCGACCAGATCACAAGGCTTTTCCAGAACGATGTTGACGCTTTCTATGTTGCTGACGGTCACCACCGTACAGCAGCAGCCGCTCGAGTCGGAGCCGAGAAGAGGGCTCAGAACCCGAACCACACCGGAGACGAGGAGTACAACTTCTTTATGGCCGTGTGCTTCCCTGAGAGCCAGCTGAAGATCCTGGACTACAACCGTGTCGTAAAGGATCTGAACGGTCTTTCCAAGGAACAGTTCATCGCCGCTCTTGAGGAGAACTTCACGGTCCGTGAGATGGGTAAGGAGATCTACCACCCTGACCATCTGCACAACTTCTCGATGTACCTTGACGGGAAGTGGTACTCTATGGAGGCTCTTCCTGGCCGGTACGACGACAAGGACCCGATCGGAGTTCTGGATGTCACGATCCTCTCGAACCTCGTACTTGACAAAGTGCTTGGAATCAAGGATCTGCGCACGGACAAGAGGATTGATTTCGTTGGTGGTATCAGAGGCCTTGGCGAGCTGAGCCGCAGGGTTGACAGCGGTGAGATGAAGGTCGCCTTTGCGCTTTACCCTGTCTCTATGCAGCAGCTCATCGACATCGCCGACACCGGCAACATCATGCCTCCGAAGACGACGTGGTTCGAGCCGAAACTCCGTTCCGGCCTCGCCATCCACACTCTCGACTAGAAGCATCACGACCTTACACGGCCTGGCCACCAGGTCAGCCTTGCGACCCGGTCGCCTAGTCTTTCGTAGTGACCTTCAAGCCAGTACAGAAACGCACCGACACAAGGACAGAGGCGGCCACGCCAGAAGGTCGACTAATTATGAATTCAAAATCAGCGTTATCCTTCCGCCCGACCGACGGAAGGATAATTGTTTTACCCCCCCGACAGAGCGTCTCCCATCGGAATACGACCAGTAGACTTCCGGTGGCAATGCGGAAAAGCCTCGGATGTTATCCGGTAGTTGAGTAATCATTAAGAAGAGCGCCTAAGAGGCAGCACCCCGAATAGCACTTTTTACGAAACACGTTCAGCCCAAAGGGCTTTGGGGGCCAGTGGAAGCATGAGTGTGTTGAAAAAGTAGAGAGAAAAGATGAGAGTTATTCAACATATTCATTGATTGGCGGCATTCAGTCGCGTTTTTACCTGAACGTGTTTTGTAAAACTCCGGTTGCCAAGGCTACCGTGTATTTCTAACCATGCCTGAAGTTCCTAATTGTCCATTTTGTCTTTGAACAAGAACTTAGTAATCCTTAAAAAATAAGGAGACAGATGCAAGAATCCGGTATAGAGGGATTTTGTAAAGGTAAATTGCCTGAATGTGGCAAACACTCGGGCTTTGGTTTGACAACAATACGGGTGACTTATGAAAACCATTAACAAGGCGACGCTGGTTCTGGCCGGACTGTTGGCCTTCTGCGCGTCGGCGTCCGCACAGAAAAGCCAGGATTTCAAGACTCACGAGATTCGCGTGGGAATCTCCCCTGTTCCTTTCTGGGCCTCTTTGGGAGGATTCGAAGACCGGGAAAGGAAAGGTGTTCTGGAGGAGATCTACGGCGACAAGGAAGGCAAATCGCGCGTATTCCCGCTGCTCAGCATTTCCTACAACCACTATCTCAAAAACTGGTTCTCGCTGAACACCAGACTTTCTTACTCAGGCCGGTACAACTACATCTACACCGGAGCAGACTCTCATGTGGACCATCTTGAGATCGATCCGGTAATCAGCATCATGGAGGTGGCACAATTCACCTACATGAGGAAAGAGAAAGTCAGGCTGTACTCAGGAGTAGGACTGGGCATCAGCACGCTTTACGGGTCTTTAATCCCGGCGATACAGTTCACGGTCTTCGGAGTCTCCTTCGGAAAGAAGGTCTTCGGCTTCGTGGAGACCGGAGGTGGAACAGAGTACTTCTCGGTTCACGGAGGAATTGGCTACAGGTTTTAGGCGGCGCGCGATGACTGAAAGCTCATCATCGGAACCAGCCGGCGGTAAAGAATAAGCCGCCTCGGAATTGGCTAAGATGTAATTATTTGACTACAAATTAAATTCAGAAAGCAATGAAAAGGTACATAATCCCCATCCTGCTTGGCACAATCATATTCAACGGCTGCAGGAAGGATGACAATTGGCCGACGGCTGAGGAGAGGCTGAATAACGGAGCGAAGGAGCTTTTCCGCAATACCGTCTCCGAAGCCGTGATCGCTGTTGAGTTCTGCGAGGCATTCCAGGACTATCTCGACGCTCCTGGTGATGATAAGATCCTGGATAAGTACAAGGATATAAGGAAAACCGTCTCTAAGGTCGGCGATAATGCCTACGAAGTGTCAGGTTACGGGGGGCTGTACGGGAAGTTCAGCACAAACGGATTGTCAATGAAAGCCAAGGAAGGAATTATGGTCATGAACATCAACAAGGGTTCATTGACAGTCACTTGCGTCGAAAAGGACGAATGGGAGATCAGATCTCGAAACGGGAATTCGATCTTCGACTTCGACGAGGGCATCAACTACTTCGCAACCTACAGGAAAGCGGCCTCAGACAAGCACAGGGCCGACATTACCATCAAAGGGAAATTGACCAGCAGGAGCGGGGACACAAACGGCTACAGCGCCGAGTTCGGATCTGGCGGGATCATTGAATATTTCGGCGGGAATGCCTACTCTGGAATATTCAGGATGACAACCTTCGACAACAAAGGCAGCCGGCTTGATGATTATTCCCTCAGGCTCTGACAAGGCCTGCCTCGGGCTGGAGGGCGGCCAAGGAAGTGTCCGCGCCTTGAGCATCAGAGCCGCCAAGGGAGTTTTTGTCGCACATCCTTAAGTTTATACGGAATATTTATTAATTTTGCATTGCGGCTCCTTTGCCGGCGGCAAAAAAACAAGTCGACCGTATTTTGGTGGCAGACTTATTCGGTGAAAGGTACCGCGTGAAGACTGAACACAATAAACATCAAGGATATGCACATCGCGATCGCAGGCAACATAGGCAGTGGCAAGACCACGCTGACAAAGATGCTGGCAGCCCACTACGGCTGGACTCCGAAGTTCGAATCGGTTGACTTCAACCCTTACCTTTCAGATTTTTACGCGGACATGGAGCGCTGGTCGTTCAACCTTCAGGTCTATTTCCTGAACAAAAGGTTCAAGGATGTCGTGGACATCTCAAGATGCGAGGATGTCATCATCCAGGACAGGACGATCTACGAGGATGCCCGCATTTTCGCCCCGAACCTTCACGACATGGGGCTTATGAGCACGAGGGACTTCGAGAACTACTCGGATCTTTTCGACCTCATGATGTCGCTGGTCAGCAAGCCGGATCTGCTGATCTACCTGAAATCAACGATTCCAAACCTGGTCGCGCAGATCCAGAAAAGAGGTCGGGAATATGAGAGCAGCATCCGCATCGACTATCTCACGGGCCTCAACAAGCGCTATGACGAGTGGATCTCCAAATACGACGGGCATCTTCTGGTCATCGATGTGGACAACATCAAATTCGAGAACCGTCCGGAGGATTTCCAGACAGTCACCGACAAGATCGACGCGGAACTTTTCGGACTGTTCCCGGAGGTCAGACAGATCAACGAATAATAAATCCAAATAAATATGTCAGCTACAAGACCGACAATCATCGAGTTCGTGGAGAAGTACACTCACGAATTCTCATCACACGTGTTCCTCCGCGAGAAGGTGGACGAAAAGTGGACCGAAACATCATTCGAGCAGACCCGCAAGGAAGGCTACCGCATCGCGGCCGGCCTGATGGCCATGGGACTCAACAAGGGCGAGAGGGTCTCTCTCCTTTCAGAGGGAAGGAACATGTGGATCCTTTCCGAGTTGGGAATCCTCTACGCCGGCGGCGTGAGCGTCCCGCTCTCCATCAAGCTTGAGGAAAGCAACGACCTGACTTTCAGGATCCAGCATTCCGAGTCCAGGTTCGTGATCGTTTCCGGCCAGCAACTCCCTAAGATCCGCAGGATAATCTCCCAGCTGGACTGCGTGGAGAAGGTCATCGTGCTGGATAACATTCCGGCGGCCAACGCCAAGGAGGTCTCGATGGAATGGGTTCAGGCTCTCGGCGACAGCTACCTGTTCGGTCACAAGGCCGAGTTCGAGGAGCGTTACAAGTCTGTGGAGCCAGACGATTACGCCACAATCAGCTATACTTCCGGAACAACAGCCGACCCTAAGGGCGTTCTTCTTACGCATCGCAACTACACTGCCAACGTTGAGCAGGCTCATTCCGTGATCGGAGTCAAGCCTGATTCCACGATGCTCATCATCCTGCCTCTGGACCACTGCTTCGCCCACGTGGCCGGCTTCTACACGATGATGTCCTACTGCAGCAGCATCGCCACAGTTCCTGTCGGAGCCAATCCGCTGGCGACGCTCAGGAATATTCCTATAGCGATCAAGGAGATCCGTCCGCACGTGATGCTGTCGGTTCCCGCTCTGGCGCGCAACTTCAAGAAGAACGTCGAGACCACGATCCACAAGCAGGGGCCGAAGGTCGAGAAGCTCTACAACTACGCCCTCAACCTCGCGATCTCCTACAACAAGGAGTACTACAACCGCGGCGGTTTCCTACAGCTTTGGAAGAAGCCGTTGATGGCCTTGTTCGACAAGATCATATTCAAGAAGGTCCGTGAAGGATTCGGCGGCAGGATGGAGTTCTTTGTGGGAGGCGGCGCGCTTCTGGACATCGAGCTTCAGAGGTACTTCTGCGCCATCGGCATTCCTATGTTCCAAGGCTACGGCGTGTCCGAGGCGACCCCTATCATCTCCGCCAACTCGACCGGCCATGCGATGTTCGGATCTTCGGGCCGTGTCGTGAAGCCGCTTGACATCAAGATCTGCGACAACGGCAAGGAGGTTCCGCTCCGCACGAAGGGCGAGATTGTGGTCCGCGGCGAGAATGTGATGGCTGGCTACTGGAAGAACCCTCAAGGGACGGCGGAGGCTCTGCGCGACGGGTGGCTGCACACCGGTGACATGGGCTACATGTATGATTCTGAATATCTTTACGTAGTTGGCCGCTTCAAGTCCCTGCTGATCTCATCGGACGGCGAGAAGTACAGCCCGGAAGGTTTCGAGGACTCGCTCACCGACGGCTCAAAGTACATCGAGCAGGTCATCCTGCACAACAACCAGGATCCTTACACGATCGTCCTGATCGTTCCGGCGAAGGATGCCCTCAAGGAATATGTCTCCTCGAAGGGTCTGGATCCAGCCTCACGCGAGGGTAAGGAGGAGATGCTGAGGAAGATTCAGGAGGAGATCGACTCTTACAAGAAGGGCGGATCTCACGGCGGAATGTTCCCGGAGAGGTGGCTTCCTGCCGCCGTGGCTGTGCTGCCTGAGCCGTTCACCGAGCAGAACGGATTGGTCAACAGCACGATGAAGATCGTCCGCGGGAAAATAGAAAAAGCATATGCCTCTCGCATCGACCATCTCTACACACCGGAAGGAAAGAACCCGGTTAATGAAGAGAATAAAAAGGCATTAAATTGCTGAAAACACAAATTGCCATATCACTCCATTAAACTAAATAATTATTTATACTAAACACCTATGTTTTGAAAAGAGGATAGAATTATTAAAACGGAACCTCATTATTGCCGGGAGCCAAGAAATCGGTACCGGCCGGTGGTATGGGCGGCATTGTTTCCATCGGGCCTGAACTATTCATATTAGAGGAGAACTCGCGAACCGGAACATCTTCGTCCACATTCATGAACTTGGCGAACTCGCTCTTGAAACGAAGACGTACATCTCCGACCGCACCGTTACGATGCTTGGCGATAATAATCTCCGCCAGACCGATCAAGGAATTACCACGTTCGTCTTCCGTTATCTTATAATATTCAGGACGGTGGATAAAACAAACCATATCCGCATCCTGTTCGATAGCACCGGATTCACGCAAGTCGGCCAACTGCGGGCGTTTTCCTTCCGCCCCTTGACGTGCCTCGACACCACGGTTCAACTGAGACAAGGCAATGATCGGAATGTTCAGTTCCTTCGCCAATCCTTTCAACGACCGTGAAATAGTACTTACTTCCTGTTCACGGCTGCCGAAGCTCATACCGCTTGCATTCATCAACTGAAGGTAGTCGATAATGATGATCTTAATACCATGCTCACGCACCAGACGACGAGCCTTCGTACGCAGTTCGAATACCGAAAGACTCGGCGTATCGTCTACATAAATCGGTGCATCATACAATTCTTTTATCTTAAAGTCCAACTGTTCCCATTCATAGTTTTCCAAACGCCCGCTCTTGATCTTCTCGCCCGGAATCTCACATACGTTCACGATCAGACGGTTGACAAGCTGGACGTTACTCATTTCAAGAGAGAACAGAGCCACCGGCGTGTTATGGTTTACCGCCATATTCTTAGCCATCGAAAGGACAAAAGCCGTCTTACCCATCGCAGGACGGGCGGCAATGATGATAAGATCGGAATTTTGCCATCCGGACGTCATTTTGTCCAATCCTTCGAAACCGGTGCGCAGACCGCTCAACCCTTCTTTTTGATTGGCAGCCTTCTCAAGCATAACCATCGCTTCCTTGATGACAGGATTGATCTGGGTAACATCTTTCTTCACATTGCGCTGAGAAATCTCAAAGAGCTTTCCTTCCGCTTCCTGCATAAGGTCTTCCACATCGATCGACTCATCAAAAGCCTTGCCCTGTATCATAGCAGTGAAGGAGATCAACTCACGCGCCAGATATTTTTGGGCGATGATACGAGCATGATATTCGATATGGGCACTACTGGCAACCTTACTGGTCAGCTGGGAAATATAGAACGGGCCACCTACCTCTTCCAATTCGCCTCGCTTCTTCAGTTGCTCAGTGACGGTCAGCATATCCACCGGACGCTGGCTGATCGCCAGATCTACGATAGCTGCATAAATTTTCTCATGTGCCTTCTCATAGAAACTCTCAGGTTTCAATATTTCACTAACGATGGAGTAAGCATCCTTTTCAAGCATCAGAGCACCTAACACCGCCTCTTCCAACTCGCGGGCTTGTGGTTGCAAACGTCCCATATCGGGTACTACAACCGGTTTCTGCCTCCCTTTTCCTCCTGTATTTTTTCCTCTTTCTGCCATTTGTTCTAATTGTTATCGGGCATCAAATGTACTACTTTTTATCCGGTTCTCCGAACCTTGCAAAAGAGAAATACGATACTCCTTTGGAGTTTGCCGGGTTATACTTTCAAATTGCTTGATAAAGTATGGAACATTACCATAGCCTGATTCATCGGCTATTTGAGAGACACTCAAATTAGAATACGACAATAATATACAAGCATGTTCAACCCTCTTTTCCCTATCTAAATGTCAAAAGAACAGATCACATCGATTTGCCGAATCGGGAAGCATCCACCGCTTCATGTTGCTTTTTCTTATAACCGCCGAACTTCCAGACAAAAGAAACCGTTACACAACGTTGGTCGTCCAGTTTCCAGAGGCGGCTGTATTGGCCGGACTGGTTGATTTCCATCGTATGAGGCATATTGCTACGGAAGATGTTGTTACATTTCAGAATCAGAGTAGCACGATCGTCGGCAAACTGCCATTTCAATGCAGAAGACACATCATAGAGATGACCGAGATCATAGATTCCCTGCACGGCTCCGGTAACGAAATAGCCATTCAAATCCAGCTTCAAATTCGGACGAGACTTGGAAAGGGTAAACGTATTATCCATCTTGAACTGCCCGGTGTATTTCTCATTATGGAAAGACAGATCATGAAAATGGTCCAACTTCTCCTGCATACGCTGACCGGACAAAGTCACTTGGCTGTTCCAGAACTCGCCGACCCGGAAAGGAACGATCACCCCTACACCGAATTGCAACTGGTAGTCCATGTTCTCATACCGGAAAACGTTTTTCAGTTCCGAGGTATTCTGATAAGGCAACTGGGCGAAATAATCGGGCACATAGTCACAAAAAGCCAGAATCGTATATTTCTGCTTCAGGATATAAATCAACTGCCCGCTATAAGAACGGTAAGGCTTCAGGGAAGGATTGCCTAAGATAACGGAATAAGAGTTGATCGGGCTTTCCTGCGGCGTCACATCCCAATAGGACGGATAGGTTTTGTCGCTGCTTATGTCCAATTGGATGATGTGCATCGGATTGACCGTATAGCTGAGTGTCGCATTCGGGAATAAGGTCCAATCATTCCAAAGTGTGGATTTCATCCCGTTAGAGGTATAATCCGATTTAAAGTATTCAACTTTCAGAGAAGCTGTTGCAGAGAAATGCGAACCGAAATCCTTGGACACCTCCAAGAAGGCATTTCCACTATACTCTTTCTGGCGGTTATTTTCAAGTTCATCAAGAGCCGATTCATAGCCGTTACCTTTATTATATAGATAATCGATATAAGTCTTCGAAGAGGTGAAACCGCCGTGGACACCGTAATTCAGTGCCCACCCGGTTTCAAAAGTGTGGCTATGGTTAATAAATAGTGCTCCTTGTGAAATATCCTGCTTGGAATTATTCTGCATATCCGTCACTGTCGTTTCATGGCTTTGATCGACAAATGTCTGGAAGCCGGGTGAATGATAACGCGTAAAATCCGCACCCGCCATCAGTCCGGAGTTACCGTCATATTGAATACGGACATTGTGCAACGCACTGTTTCCCTCTATGTATGTACGGCTCAGGCGTTCTTCCACCGGCTGTCCGGATTTCAATGCCTGGAAGGTTGTAACGGCCGTCCGCTCAAGATCGGATTTGCCGGCCGTAAGATAGTAGGCGGCAGAGAGCCTGTCGTCATTTTTGAAAGTATAGTCCATACCTAAACGCATCGTTCCATCTATGCCGCTCCGGGTGCCACGTCCCGATTGGTTGACCTCCGTTACCTGATCTTTCAGGGTATGGAGGGCCTGGATCTCCTCTCCCATATAGTTCCGTCCCTTAGCCCCATTGGCTAAGAAATCTATATTGAAACGGGATGTGGAGTAAAGCAAGTTGCCATGGACTTTCCCCTCCGCATAATGGCGCTGCAAATAATCGACACCGGTTTCTCCTTGCAAAGTATTCTTTTCGACAGTTTCCTTATCTAATACGACATTGATCATAGCTCCTTTGATATTATACTTGGCTGGTGCATTATACATGATCTCTACGTTACATACCCGCGAAGCAGGAATTGTCTTCAGCAAACCGACTAACTGATCGACCGACATCGTGGTCAACTGCCCATTGATCACAATGCTCGGACTGCCGGCTCCCAACAGTTGGACAGCATCGTCCGTACTGATCACACCGGGTATCTGTTTCACCACCTCGAACGCATTACTGACCGCCTTATCTTTCATCAATTGGGGCACGTCGTATCTCAAAGCGCCGTTTTCCACTTTGACCTGCGGACGTTCGGCTTTTACCACAACGCCTTCCAGTTCATAATCTTTTTCAGTCAGGCTTATCGTACCGGCATCAGCAGTCGAGATTTTTTTACAAACCGGCTCGTACAGCAGATGCTGGAACAACAAACGATAGTTCGGACCGGCTTCCTTGTTCAACATGAATGCCCCGAGACTATCCGTAACGACTGCATCTATATAAGTAGAATCCAATGTTTGCAACACGACAGCCACCCCGTCTACCGGTCGTTCTTCTTTATCGACCACTTTTCCATGAATCCAGTTCTGCGCTTGTAACATCCCATTACCGGCAGTAAGTAAAACCAGAGAGTAATAAAGTATTCGTTTCATTTTCATTCGTTTTTTTATCAACACTGCAAAGGAAAAGACTTCAAAGGAGAAACTATGTTATCACTCGCTTACGGAGTGTTATTTAGTATTATCGCCGAGATAAGGAGCAATAAGACCGGTAGCTTATCCGATTACCGACCCCGTTTTGTCAGCCAAACTGAGGGAAACAGGAAAATGCGATAAACCTCAACTTCCGGAGAGTCTAATTATTCTAATATACTAAGAGCCTGTTTAAATTTTGCATTTGTTGGTTGTGAGAGTTGTATTGAGGATGTTT
>ERZ779885.3419-NODE-3419-length-13422-cov-5.572305_pt1 | contig 13422 bp, 11 predicted proteins | sample MGYA00511554_ERZ779885 | MGnify/ENA primary metagenome ERZ779885 (study PRJEB29588, sample SAMEA2160998) | human gut metagenome | biome: human gut; feature: human-associated habitat; material: faeces | place: Denmark | collected 2008/2010 ... | reverse complement strand
GCACCTTGTCAAGCGTCACAAGGGCTTTCTGGCGCTGGTTGTAGAAGCTGGCAGAAGTTTCGGTGATTTCGACTTCCTGGCCTGCATACACAAGCTCCACCTCGGTGATATTCTCGCCGGTGTCCGCCATGCCGTGGGGGAACTCGATTTCTTTCACCTGGAATTTGCCCAGGTAGAGAGGCTGGCTCTGGGCCGTCCCGTCCTCCCCGGTGGTGATGGTGTCCACCACTTCGCCCGCAGAATAGCGCAGGGTGCCGTCCGGCGTGTAGACGTCCTCCAAAGCTGTGATCTCAAACACCGCGCCCGGCAGGCCGGTCACTTCGTACACCGGCTGATAAACGCCCTCGTTTTCCTGCACGGATGAGAATACTTCGCCGGTTTTGCTGACCTTGATAACGCCTTTCTGGGCCATGTTGGACTTGGTGACTTCGATGACTGTCACGCCGCCCTCCTCGGTAGAATTGTCCTCGGTCACATCAAAATACACAGGGGTGCTGTCCAGCACATAGCCATAGGGGGCCTGCACCTCCACCAGCGAATAGCCGGAGCCATACTCCAGCTTTTCCGGGGTGACAAGATAGCCCTCGGCATTGGTGTAAAAGGTATCAATCGTGGTGGGCGTCGGATAGGTGAAGGTCATTTCCACCTTGCTGCCATCCGGGCGGTAAATCTGGAAGCCTGCGCCCGCATAGGGGATGGTGACGCCGGTTTCCGCGTCCACCTTGACTACTTTTATATAGCTTTCAAAGGCTGCATTGTTGATGAGATAGCGGTAGGTCTGCCCGTCCTGGGAGATATACACCTCAAAATCATCCATCAGCTCCCGGCCCTCCCAGCCTTTGGTCTGATGGACGATATACGTTCCATAGGGCAGCTTTTTCGACTGCGCAAAGCCATTCTCATCACAAACAAGAACATCGCGCTCGGAGTCCTTTGCCGCGTCATAGCTGCCCGCAGCTTTCAGATAGATTTGGAACTCTGCGCCTTCCTCCGGGGTTTCAATTCCTGTTTCGCCGTAGGGTAGGAACCGGACGCCTTATCATATTTCTATGACAGGATTTCCGAGAACCTCCCTCAGAACCGTACGTACACCTTTCGATGTATACGGCTCCCCAGCCATTCCTAAAGCATTTTACAAAGTTCCATTATGAAGATTGACGTGGCAGTCATGGCATAAGACGAGCGTTTTGCGCTTCATATAGCTCATCAGCCATACCCAGTTAGGCATAGGCGTTCCACGTTTTCGGTATTTCTTCACAATGTCCTTAAGCTTCCTTACATGATGAATCTCCAAGGCACAATGTTCTGCTCCACATAATTCACATACATCACTGTTGAGCCTTTTCATTAACTGACCACTCTTTAATACCTGTCCGAATTGGTCGGAGATTTCTCCGGCAGGTCGGCTAACCTTTTTTAGACTGTCATTGAAGTAGGTCATCGTTTTAGGGCCTTCTTTCGTATTGTATCTGATACCAACAATACGCATGGTGCCAGTTCCATTTTTTCTAGGAACATCAATTCCATATTTCTGAATAACCTTTTTGACCGATGATTTTTCCTTTCGGGCGATTGTCTTAATCATGCTGAAATAGTGATAATACTGAAATGTGGATATTTTCGTGCTGACATCCGTTGCTAAGCAATAGTAATTGTAAAGCCCTCTGATTTCTGCGTTGTACTGACTGATAATTTCAATCACGGGCAGATTAACTCGTGCCCCCACCTGATAGGGTTTTCCCTTTTTAATGAACGGCTTGAGCTTTTCCCGAATAACATCTCCCGGCACAACTAACTGAATTGTACCGTTTACAGAGCGTTTCTTTCGACCGATTGAATCAACCACTTGCTTTGTGTTCTCTTGAGATTTTGTAATTTCGTATCCCAGAAAACGCACTCGTTTATCCGACAGATTGGTGATTTTCGTTTTTTCCCGGCTCAATTCAAGATGAAGTTCCTTTTGCATGAAACCTGCAATTCTTTCCTTGATTTCATTCGCTGTTGCCTCGCTGCCGATGATACAGACCACAAAATCGTCCGCATAGCGCACATATTTTACACGCTGATAGTTTTTATCCATAGGGTCTAAGGCAGGGATATTCTGCATTTGCCGCAGGTACTCATCCGCTTGTTCCTGATTGCCTTTCTTTTTTGCACGGTTTCGTTTGTATTGGAGAATCTGATATTCACGATATGGTCTCCGCTGTTTCCCTTTGGTGTATTCAGCAGATATTCCTTCCATGAACTTATCAAACTCGTGCAGATAAATGTTGGCCAAAATGGGGCTGATGATGCCGCCCTGCGGTGTTCCCGACAGCGAATTGTACTTCTGGTTGAATTCCAAATATCCGGCTTTCAGGAATTTCCAAATAAGCTCAAGAAATCTACCGTCATCAATCTTCTTCAAGAGTATCTTTAACAATATTTCATGGTCGATATGGTCGAAGCACCCGGTGATATCGCCTTCAATTACCCAGTTGGTTCCCCTACAGGTGCTTTTAATTTGATACAGTGCGGTGTGACAGCTTCTATTAGGCCGAAAACCGTGCGAATTATCGCTGAAAATTGGCTCGTAGATTGCCTCTAAAATCTGCCGTACTACTTCCTGTACCAGCTTGTCAGCAAAGGCAGGGATACCCAAAGGTCGCATTTTACCGTTCTTCTTGGGGATATATGTCCTTCGGACAGGTTTTGGTTGATAGCGTTCCCATTTGAGCAGTTCTATCAGTTGAGAAATTTGCTTCCTGCTAAAACCGTCAATGGTTGTCCCGTCTGTTCCGGGCGTCATATTGCCTTGCTTAGCATGGATTTTTTGATATGCCCGCAAAAAGAAGTCCTCATTGAAAAGATTTCTGTAGATACGGTCATACCGGTGTGATTCATCTTGTTTGGATTTTTGCTTTAGTATTGATAATACCGTTTCAGCTTTTTGCATTTCGCATACCTCCATTCGATTATCAATAGAATGACCTGCCGCCCTTCGCCATGTATGCGGCTTTCCCGCACTCGGACTACTATGGCGGCTCCGTTGCCATGCCGGATATTCAGTGTCATCTCCCTCGCTTTTCACACTTGGGATTTATCGCCATAGGGCATTACACATAGCATTTCTGCGTTCTGGTTTAGGCAATCTCCGTTTAGTCGTATTGATACATTGGGTGTGGTTTAGGTTTCCGTTCATTCCTTTTACATACTTCCTGTATGCCGGGACATTTTCAGAGAGTATCAGTGACGACAACGGTTTCACTGATAGAAATTGTCCATGTGCGCAATCAGTCTTCGCACATCTCCACACTTAGAGCAAAGAAACTGGATTTAAAGCAGTTTAGCCTTAACCATGCCACGCCTTTGGTCTCGCATATCCCGCTTATACACTGATTTCAAACGTATATGCTTTTCCGCCATGCTCTTGTCCCCTTTATCTTTCGATTCCGGGTTAGGCGGCTAACCAACTGGATTTCTCTCCAATCCAGTACCTCTTTAGGCATTATCAATACGCCCTTACGGACGCACATCGTCCGTGTGTTTGATGATGGCAATATCCCCCTTGATGATCTGCTCTGTCACATCATTGGCGGTATCATTCAGCTCAATGGTGTATAGCTCCGGCTCCGCGCCCACATGGTGGATGGTGGAATCCACAAGGTAGCCCTCGCTGGGATTGATTTCACGGATCGTCCAGTCGGAGTCGCAGACATAATAGCCGGTGGTGAACTGACCATTCTCGTCGGTCGTAAAGCTGTCGATGAGGGTATCGCCCTTATACAGCCCGTAGGTCGCTCCGGCAAGGGAGCCGTCGCCCTGGGGCGTTCCTGTTTCCACATCGCTCTTGGTGACGGTGACACGGAACTTTTTGAGGATATTGTTCACGGTTTTATCCGTGACCTCATTCCATTCGATGGTAGCTGTCTGGGCCTCCGGCACCACATAGCGGATGGGGGTATCCACCTCCTCCAGCACATAGCCCGTGCCGATCAGCACGTTTTCAAACCTTGCCACTCCTGTGGAATCCGTCACCGCGTACTCATCCACCGGCAGGCCGGAGAGGGATGTGCCGGACAAGTGGAAGGTCATGCCCTCCGCCAAACCGTCCTCGCTGGTTTTGGTAACTTCCAAACTGCCACGCTTGAGAACATTGTTAAAGGTCACGGTAGCCGTCTGGCCGCTGACGATGGTGACGCGCTGGGTGGCCTGGGGTTCATATTTGTCAATGGACTGCTCGGTTACGGTGTAAACGCCGGGATTGAGGTCGGTAATGTCGATTTCACCTGCGGCATTGGTGGTTTTGGTGGCGTTATATCCCTCGCCGGTGATGGTAAAGGAAATCCCCTCCACCTTGCCGTCCTCGGAAGTTTTGATTAACTTCATATTGCCGGTTTTCACTTCCAGATTAAGGTAGCCTACCATCTGGTCGGAAACCGTCGTGCCGTAGGTGGCAAAGTCCTGGGTGCCGCCCCCGGTCACGCCGTCCGTCCAAACCACCACGCCGCTGCGCTGGGCGCTGATCTTTTCCGCTTTCACGGTTACAGAGCCTTTGAGGGCCTGGCTGGATGTGATGGTGAGCTGGCTGCCGTCTACGGAGAAATTCAGCCCTGCGGTGCTGCTGCTAAAGGTATAGTCCCCCAGTACACCGTTGGTATCTGTAAGTGTGGCAGAATACTTTTCTCCATCCCATTTCAGCTCATAGGCTCCCGCGTCGGCGGTGCTGCTGAAAAAGCTGGGCAGCATGGTATGGCGCTTCACCGCGCTTTCAATCGCGGAATACTGGCTGAAAATCTGGCTGCGCAGGGGATGTTCCGCGCTGATATATTCCGTTACATTGTTTTTCCCCTGGGCGTTGGCGTCCACATGGTTGAACTGGCTGTCACGCTCGCCCACGATGGTTTCCCAGACTAAAAGCTGGGTGGCGATATATCCGGCCATCTGGTTCGCATGATCGGGGTTGCTGCTCATCCATGAGGTGCTGGCGTTGCCCTGCCACCCATAGGTCATAATGCGCCCGATATACTCTTTGATGGTGTTGGGTGGAATCGTCGGATTGAGGCTTGAGGGGTAGTTATCCCAGAAATCCTCGCCGCGCCCCGTATATTGGTCGCCGGAATGGACGCCGATTCCAGGCTCGATACAGTAGATAGCGCGCCCGTTGTATGCGTCCTGGGTGTGGACGGAAAAGTGGGTGCCTGCGCTGGTTGACCATCCGCCCAGAAAGTTGAGGGCCGGATGGCCCCAGCCTGCTTTATTGGGGTCGTTTGCACGGGGAATATCCACCATATACGTCGTCATGGTTTCTCCTGCGGCAAACGCCGTAACACCTGTCCCCGCAAACATACCCAGGCACATGAACAGCGCCATGAGCAGGGAGAGAGGCTTTTTCAGTGTTTTCATCTTGTTACCTCCTTGAAATGGCCGCAAAAAAAGCACATCGCTTTGGATGTGCTGCTTACGGCTGGATTCGTTTACGTTCTAAAAAAGAGAGGCGCGCCCGAATCGCTGCCTCTTATCCGCCCTTCCACACAACCCCACACGTCTGTTGAAAAGAAGCCTGCCAGGGCTTTCTATCATCTAAGGCTCTGGATATATCTTCTTTTTTAGGCTGTTTAGGTTGTCTGGAAGGGGTGAGGTGTGGAGAGGGGAAACCTGCAAAGCCAGGCGTTTTCCTGCAAATGGGCGCACTTCTCCCTTGTGAGTAAGGTTATCGCTCTAAACTGCGTTGGCGTTTTCGATACAGCTCCAGCGCCTTGATGATGGTATCCTCAATCTTCTGCGCGGGCGTCCCCGGCGCAAAATATTTGTTGATCCGCTCCTTTGGGATTTTGAATTGTTCTTTCTGATTGGGCTTTTCCTCCTTCATAATGGAAACAAGCGCGTCCTTGGCTAATCGTTCCCCGCCTGTCTTGGCTTCGGACATCTGACGCATTTTGATGGCCTGGGCGTGGGACGGGGTACAGTCCAGTTCGTCCATGATTGCAAACAAGTCGGCCTGTTCCTCTTTTCGCAGGTAGGACAGCTCCACCGCAGGCCGCAGGGCGATTTGCAGCGTTTCCGGGTCTTTCAACACCGAATTGTCCACCAATTCCAGAATTTCCGGGATGAGGTTGGTGAGGCGGATAAAACGAAACACTTGATCTCTACTTTCACCACTTTGTCGTCCGAGTTGCGCCGCTGTATCTAACTTTGTCGCCACTGGCGATAAAGTTAAATCCGTCCTCTGTCCCTGCCTTTTCATCGCGTCCAGCTTCATTTTGTAGGCGAACGCCTTTTCTGAGGGCAGGATTTGTTCCCTTTGCAGGTTGGAATCCACCATAATGATCGTGGCTTCATCGTCGGTGAGCTGCCGCACGATACAGGGGATTTCTGTGAGGTTTGCCAGCTCCGCCGCCTTTTTCCTGCGGTGTCCGGCCACCATCTCATAACCGCCGTCCGGTTTGGGCCGCACTAAAGCTGGCACCAAAACGCCGTACTGCTTCACGCTCTCCGTCATTTCCTGCATGGCAGCGTCCATCCGCACCTTAAATGGATGATTAGGAAAATCGCTGATTTCCGAGGGATTGAGGTTGATGACTTTTTCCAGGCGCGCCTCCGCCCGGCTTTCTTCGGTGCTGAACAGGTCATCGGCTGAGGGAAGATTGAAGTTTAGCGCGTTGTTTTTCGCCATCTGCCAGCACCTCCTTTGAAAACTCTGCGTAAGCCTGGGCCACCTTGCTGCCTTTGTCATAGGCGTAAATACTCTTGCCTGCGGCGCTGATTTCTGCGGCTTTGATTGCCACGGGGATTTCGGAACGATAGATTTTCAGAACGCTCCCGTAGCTCTGCCGCAGGGTATCCGCCGTCTGGCGGGCCAGATTGGTGCGTCCGTCCACCAGGGTGAGCAGCACTCCGTCCACCTTTAAGGCCGGGTTGATCTGACGCTTCACCTTGCCTATGGTTTTGATAAGCTGGGTCATGCCCTTTGCGGGGAGATAGTGGGCCTGGACGGGGATAATCACGCTGTCCGCTGCTGCCAGAGCGTTAATGGTAATCATACCCAGGGACGGCATACAGTCGATCAACACCACATCGTAGTTTTTCTTTGCCTCATTGACATAGGTGCGCAAAGTGACCTCCCGGCTCATGGCGTTTACCAGACTGACTTCCAGCTCCGACAATTCGATGTTGGCAGGCATAAGGTCTACGCCCTCGCTGTGGTGCAAAATGCCCTCATCCGTGGTGAATGGCTCATCACGGATGATTTTTCCCATGACGGTGGCAAGGGTGGTCTGCAAGCTGTCCTGATCTTGCCAGCCCAGGCAGGTGGTGAGGTCGCCCTGTGGGTCTGCGTCGATGAGCAGCACCTTTTTCCCCAGACGTGCAAGTCCAATGCCCAGGTTGACCGTCGTGGTCGTTTTGCCTGTGCCGCCTTTCTGATTGGCTAATGCGATCACACGGCCATTCTTCGGGCGGCTTCTTTGTTCCGGCATTTTCATGTCCTCCTTTTCCATAGATTTAGCCGCCCGTTGGCAAGACGGACGGCTATGTACGCGGGAAATCTGAAAGACGGGCATGAAAAAAGGCCGTCTTATCTAACAGCAGATAAAACGGCCCTTTTCGGACGGGGATATGTAGTTTTTATACTTTCTTCACCGGGGCGCACATTACCTTGAGCAAAAGTTCGTCGATACAGCCGGTGTCCCGGTTTTCTTTCAGCATGGCGTTGCGCAGGTTGTTAAGGCTCTGGATCACAATGCGGTTCTCTGTGGGGGTAAGATATATTTTAAGTTTCCGCTTTTTCATTTGACACGCCTCCTTTGTGCCTCCATTGTATAGAAAGGGGAGCATTTTTACAAATGTGCGAATACTTTGCAACTTGAATCATAGAAAAAATCTTATGTAAAAGACAGAATAAACTGTATTCGGTTTAGTCAAACCTTGACAAACCCGGCCAAACCTTCCAAAAGAAAATCCAGGAATAACAGACCGTAAAAGCTGGCTGTCACAGGGGAGAAAATCCCTCTCAAAAACGGCCCGATTTCGGCTCCCAGTTGCCCCATTTTTTAATCATAACGGGGTCAAAAATGCCTGTTGCCCCATTTTTAATCAAGAAAAATGAGGTCAAAACCGTTCAAATCCGAACAAAATTAGAGAAACAAAATCAGCGTTTCGAGAATAGAAAAAGCCCGGAAAACCGCATGGTTCCGGGCTTTTTGAACATTTTTGAATTGGTTTGTCGGGCCTGTTATCTCTTAGAGAACTGAGGCGCGCGACGAGCTGCCTTGAGACCGTACTTCTTACGTTCCTTCATTCTCGGATCACGAGTCAGGAATCCGGCCTTCTTCAGAATCGGGCGGAGATTCTCAGAATCGTACTGGAGCAAGGCTCTGGCGATGCCATGGCGGATCGCGCCGGCCTGGCCGGTAACACCGCCGCCAGCAACCCGGCAGACAATGTCAAATTTTTGATCGGTCTCGGTGGCCACCAAAGGCTGGCGAACGATCAGCTTCAGGGTCTCCAGGCCAAAGTAATCGTCGATATCACGGTCGTTGATTGTAACCTTACCGGTGCCCTGGTATACTCTCACGCGGGCAACGGAGCTTTTTCTTCTACCTGTGCCGTAGAAATAAGGTGCCTTATCGTACATCTTGCGTTCCTCCTATCCTTATAGTTCCCAGGCTTCGGGCTTCTGTGCGGCGTGGTTGTGCTCGGCGCCAGCATAGATGCGCAGTCTGGTCAGGGCGGCGCGGCCGATGGTGGTATCGGGAACCATTCTCTTTACGGCGAGCTCCATTGCCTTTTCCGGCTTCTCCGCCATCAGGGTGTCATAGCGGACAGCCCGGAGGTGGCCGATATAGCCGGTGTGGCGGTAATAATACTTCTGGGTCAGCTTATTGCCGGTTAACACGGCTTTTTCTGCGTTGATGATGATTACATGGTCGCCGCAGTCGACATGAGGCGCAAAGGTAACCTTATGCTTGCCGCGGAGAAGATTGGCGGCCTGAACGGCTACGCGGCCCAGCGGTTTGCCGGCGGCGTCAAGTACATACCACTTGCGGTCGACTTGACCGGCTTTGGGCATATAAGTGGACATAGCGTTTCCTCCTAATAATTCGAAGTTTCACGTATTTTTCAATCGTGCACGGTTGTTATCATAACACAGGGCCCCTGCCTTGTCAACACTTTTTCCTATTTTTTTAATTTGCATACTTACAATCTTCAATATGCTCTGTTTTTCTCATGATATCTCCTGTTTTCTCACGCGCCATTTTCACTTGTGTTTTTCGCAATTTTGTGCCACAATAAGGAAAACCCAGCTTATAGAAAGGAATCGCCGGCCGCCCAGGCCGGACGGGAGGATGCGCGGATGCAAAAGATACTGGGCCCGATGCGGGCGGCTGTGGAAAAATATCATATGATCGGGGAGGGGGACCGGATTGCCGTAGGCGTTTCCGGCGGCAAGGACAGCCTGGTGCTTCTCTGCGCCCTGGCGGCCCTGCGGGAATTTTATCCCAGCCGGTTCGAGGTGGCCGCCCTGACGGCGGATCCCCAGTTTCACGGCGAACCCGCCGACTACTCCCAGATTGAGGAGCTTTGCCGGCGGCTGGGCGTGCCGTACCATATCCGGCGCACCCAGCTGGGCCGGATCATTTTCGAGGATCGGAAAGAAGCTAATCCCTGCAGCCTGTGCGCCAGAATGCGCCGGGGGATCCTGCACAATATGGCAAAGGAGGCGGGCTGCAATAAGCTGGCCCTGGGCCATCATTACGACGACGCGGTGGAGACCTTCTTCATGAACCTGTTCTACGGGGGGAAAATCGGCTGCTTCTCCCCCAAGACCTACCTTTCCCGGAAGAAAATCACGGTGATACGCCCCCTTGTCTTCTGCGAGGAGCGGGAAATCACCGGCGCGGCCCGGCGGCTGGCCCTGCCCATTGTGAAAAGCGCCTGCCCCGCCGACGGCGTCACCGCCCGGAAAGACACCGCCGACCTGGTGAAGCAGCTGGAAAAACAGTTCCCCCACCTGCGCGCCAAGGTGCTGGGGGCCATGCAGCGGGCCAATCTGGACGGCTGGGGCGACACCACATCTTGAGCATTTAACAGGGATTTATCCCGCATTTTGTAGTTTTCCCGTTTTTTGAAAATTTTTGAAGAAAAGCCTTGCATTTTGGGGGACGATGTGGTATTATTACTAAGCCGTCAAGAGTGGCGGCAAACTTGCATAGTTGGTGTTGATTGCCGCGAGGGTCCACCCGTTCCCATCCCGAACACGGAAGTTAAGCTCGCCGGCGCCGAAGATACTTGACTGGAGACGGTCCGGAAAAATAGGTTTTCGCCAACACAAAAAACCACCTGTGCAAGCAGGTGGTTTTTTTGTGCGCCTGCGGCGGGCAAGTCGCGGGGCGCTCGTTGCCACTCGCTTCACCCGGAGAAAAACGCCAGCCTTGTGTCCGCGGTGGCTGGTTGGGTGTGATAGGTGGCTCGCTGGCTAGAAAGAGAACTGCGGGCAGCTCTTCCCCTGGGAAACCGTCTTCTCCGCCGCAAGATTTTTTTAGGATTTTTAAAAATTCCCAAGGTTTTTTTTCGCCCTTTTTTCAGGATATTATGGTAAACTCAGTCTTACGATTCTCTCCTTTCCGCCCAGCCTGCCACCTGGGAAATTGCGCCATTTTTTTCTTCTTTTTCCCTTGACTTGCCCCCTTGAATAGCGTATATTTAAGAGGCCGATATTCTGTCAACTAAAGGGGGATTTTCTCATGCGTAAAGGGAAACTGGGTGTAGTAGTATGCCTCTACCCTATATTGGGATTTGTGTGCGTCATACTAAACCAGCCCTTGCTGTGCGCCCTGATTTTCGGCTTTGTGCTGGTAGCCGAGCGGGATGAATGGGCAGGCAGACCTTGCAGGCCTTGGGCCTTTCCGCCATCACAGCGGTGGTGGTCCATGTGCTCCACTACATTGGAAGCCTTTTCCCCTCCTATTATTCTGGATTTTTCGCTTTCCTCTCCGGCGCGTTCAGCGTGCTTTCCATGCTGGTGTACCTGGCGGCGATTCTCATAAGCATTGTGGCTATAGTCCGCCTTTCCCGCGACAGGGAAGCCGACCTTCCCGGGCTCTCTGGCCTGGCCTACCGCGCTTACGGCAAGCAGAAGCCCCGGCCCATGCCCGGGCAGTATCCCCCGCCCTATGGGGTGCAGCCTCCCTACGCGCACCCTTACCAGCAGCCGGGCCAGCCTTATCCTCCCCAGCCGGGGCCCTATCAACAGCCGCCCCAGGCTCCCCAACAGCCCCAGCCGCCTGTGCCGCCTCAAAACGGCCCGCAGCAGCCTGGCGGCCCTCAACTGTAACGCAACTGTGTGAGCCCTTCGGCTCGGAACCGGGTCGAAGGGTATTTTCTCCCCTTTTTTAAAATCTTGAGTAGGAGGGTTTGGGCGTGGTTTTTTCCTCCCTGGTATTCCTGTGCGTATTCTTCCCCTTGCAGATGCTGGTCTACTACCTGGCCAAGGGGATTGAGGCCCGTAACACGGTGCTCATTTTGTTCTCCCTGGTGTTTTACGCCTGGGGCGAGCCCTTTTTCATTGTACTGCTGCTGTTCATGTGTTTTGTGGACTGGGCCGTGTCCCAGGGCATTTACAAATACCGAGGTACCGGGAAAAGCAAGGCCTTCCTTGTGCTGGGCTGCGTCATCGACCTGGGCCTGCTGGCCTTTTTCAAGTACACGGTGTTCCTTCTTACGGAGACGCAGAGCTGGTTCGGCTTCCCCAGCGTGGTGCCCAAGATAGCTTTGCCCATTGGCATCAGCTTTTACACCTTCCAGCTGCTCTCCTACATGGTGGACGTCTACCGCCAGGAGGTGCCCGCCCAGCCGAAATTCCGGCGGCTGCTGCTGTATGTCTCCCTGTTCCACCAGTGCATTGCCGGCCCCATTGTGCGGTATAAGGATGTTTCCGAGCAAATCCTCTGCCGCCACGTGGACAGCGAGGACATGCGCAACGGCATCAACCGCTTTGTCTCCGGCCTGGCGAAAAAAGTGCTGCTGGCCAACGTCTGCGGCTCCATCGCCTCCCGCACCATTTTAAGCGGCGCCGCGGCGGACCAGGCCGCCAACCTGCCCACCTTGGAAAACGCCTCCGCTTTGACGCTGTGGCTGGGCTGCTTTGCCTACGCTTTGCAAATCTACCTGGACTTCTCCGCCTACTCCGACATGGCCATTGGCATGGGCCTGATGGTGGGCTTCCGCTACAAGGAAAACTTCAACTATCCCTACCTGGCCAACTCCATCACCGATTTCTGGCGGCGCTGGCACATGAGCTTGTCCTCCTTCTTCCGGGATTACGTCTACATCCCCCTGGGAGGCAACCGCAAGGGCAAACCCCGCCAGGCCCTAAACCTGCTGATTGTGTGGTTTTTAACCGGCATGTGGCATGGCGCCGGGTGGAACTTCATCCTGTGGGGGCTGTACTACTTTGTGTTCCTGGCGCTGGAGAAGTTCCTCATCCCCGGGCTGCAGCGGCTGCCCGCCTTCTTTGCCCACCTGTACACGCTGGTGGTGGTGTTCTTTGGCTGGGTGCTGTTCTACTTCACCGATTTTACCCAGGGCATTGTGGTGCTCAAGGGCCTGTTTGGCCTAAACGGCAATCCCCTCATCAACCTGGAGGGCCGCACTATGGTGCTCAACTACGTGTTCTTCCTGGCGGTGGCGGTGCTTGCCTGCCCCCCCCTGCCCCGGATGCTCTACCACAAAATCACCTCCTCCACCAATGGGGCGGCCATCGCCCTGGGCACGGTATTGGAATACGCGCTGCCGGTGGCGGGGCTGGTGTTTTCCATCAGCTACCTTGTAGGGGATTCTTACAATCCCTTCCTGTACTTGCAGTTCTAATGGAAAGGAGATGGGTTTATGCGTCACGCCAAACAGTATAAACGGGGTTCCCGTGGAAAAGCCGCCGTCTTTTTTGTGGTGCTTTTCGGCTTTGCCATCTTCTCCATGCTGCTTCCCCTGCGGCCCACCAGGTCGGAAATAGAAAACCGCGACCTTACTAAATTCCCGGCGTTTTCCGCCCCTGCCCTGGCCAGGGGGGACTACACCCAAGGCATCGACACCTGGTTCGCGGACACCTTCCCCCTGCGGGATGTGTTCCGCCAGCTGAACAACTGGGTGGAATCCCTCTACGGCATCAAGACCGTGGAAATCGTGGGCAACGTGGAGCAGGGCGACGAGATTCCCGACGCTCCTTTTACTGGTGAGTAATGATTTGAGAAAGGATGATAGAACATGGCTAACAACTACTCCCCTCGCCGGGCAGCGCCTTCGGGGGAACCGGAGCGCCGGCGGACGTCCGCTCCCCGTGAGAGCGGCTACACCCAGGAGAGAAGGGCGCCCAGGGAAACGGGCTACACCTCTCCCACGCGGCAGGCACGGCCCTCCAGCGACGGCTACACCCGCACCCCGGGC
>ERZ779885.3410-NODE-3410-length-13445-cov-5.869903_pt1 | contig 13445 bp, 9 predicted proteins | sample MGYA00511554_ERZ779885 | MGnify/ENA primary metagenome ERZ779885 (study PRJEB29588, sample SAMEA2160998) | human gut metagenome | biome: human gut; feature: human-associated habitat; material: faeces | place: Denmark | collected 2008/2010 ... | reverse complement strand
ACGCGCAGATCATCATGATCGAGCGCAGCGGCTATGTGTCCTATGCCAACTGCGGTCTGCCGTATTATGTGGGCGGTGTGATCAAGGAGCAAGAAGAACTGACACTGCAAACTCCGGAGAGCTTCTGGGACCGCTTTCGCATTGATGTGCGGGTACGGCAGGAAGTAACTGCGATCAATCCCACAGAGAAAACCGTTACCGTCCATGCACTGGACAGCGGAAAAATCTATACGGAAACCTATGACAAACTGCTCCTCGCACCCGGCGCAAAGCCGACGGTTCCTGCGCTTTCCGGCGTCAGCAGTGAGCGTGTTTTCACGCTGCGCACAGTGGAGGACACCCTCCGCATCAGGCGCTTTGTTGAGGAGCAGAAGCCGAAAACTGCTATTTTGGCTGGCGGCGGTTTTATCGGTCTGGAAATGGCGGAAAACCTTGGCTTAACAGTGATAAGGAACTGATTCACTTATCAACTGTTAGCTGACGGTATCCGGAGTGCATACGGACAAAGCCCGTCTGATTTCTAACAGGAAGTCAGACGGGATTTTACTTATAATCTCAGATTGAGAACAGGAAAGAACATGTTTTGGAGGAACCATTAATGACGAAACTGATTCACGCTTTCTACAACATGGATACCAACTCCGTGGAGCTAACCTACAACGACGGCTCCGTCCTTACGATTGATTGTGAGAAAGTGGAGAACCACTACGATGTTACAAACGGACAGATGGCAGACCTCGATTGGCTGCTATACAACGCCGCGATGGAGTATGCTAGTCTGGTGTTGTCCGGAGAAATGGAGAACTACCTGAAAGGGCCTGCACTCCACGGAATAGAAGATTCATAAAGGATGCCGGTGTGTCGTGTTTGCGATACACCGGCAAATAAAACTTCTTTACGTACTTTTCTCTCTATGCGTCCTGTGCAAAAAAGGTTTGGAATTCGATACAATAAGTATGAAAATCCAAATAACGCACTTAGGAGGGAACCAAAATGGCAGAACGATTAATATCTGAAGAAACCATCAATGCCTTTCGTGAATATCTGGTTCTGGAGGAAAAAAGCACGGCCACCGTGGAGAAATATCTCCGGGATGTCCGTGCTTTTCATTTGTTTGCATGCCACAGGCTGTGACAAAAGAGCGGATGATGGCTTATAAAAAGTATCTGATTGAAAAGGGATATGCAGCCAGTTCAATCAATTCCATCACACAAAGAAAAACGGCATCCGTTCTGGAGCGATTTTTATTACCAGGAACGGGAAGCCGTTGGACCGGAGCAATATTTGGGCGCAGATGAAATCCCTCTGCGAGGCAGCCGGAGTAAAAGCCAGCAAGATGTTTCCCCACAATCTGCGCAAGCTGTTTGCCCGGACTTTTTACGGTATTGAGAAAGAGATCGCCAAATTGGCCGATATTCTGGGACACAGCAGCATCGACACAACAAGAATCTATATTATGACCGCCGGCACAGAACACCGGCGAAAAATCGAACGATTGGGCCTTGTAGTTTAGGCAATAAAAAACACCACATAATTTCCATTATGTTGTTTACTAGCCCAGACTGAATGCCAACTTAACAATAGCGCACTCTATTTTGGGTGCACCAAAGCCACACTCATACTCTATGAAAAAAGAATTTGAGGGTGGCTTCGTGCTTCCCGCTTTTTGTACTGCCACTTTTATCTTAGATTTTACCATCTTTTTACATGCTTTTCCTGTGCCACTTGATTTTCATGTATGCTCATGCTAAAATTATTTTAATTGGAAATTGGGCATATATCTTTTGATATAATCGTTTCACTACATAATAGAAATAATGTGTTGCGCTGAATGCCGCATTCATCTAGTTGAAACTCAGCACAGCGTGAGGAATATTACTTCCGTGCTGTGGAGTAAGGATTTGGGGCAGGTGAAGAATAACTGCTGCCTCTTTTTTTGCTTTTGTGCTGTGCGGCACAGATTTGGAGGTGCTCTATGACGGATAAAGAATTGCGGCGTTTGAGCCGGAGTGAGCTGCTGGAAATGCTGATTGCCCAGACAGAAGAAAACAGCCAGCTGAAGATCAGGCTGAAGCAGGCGGAAGCACAGCTTCGGGACCGCAGGATCGAGATCGACAAAGCCGGTTCCCTGGCGGAGGCTGCCCTGTCCCTCAACGGTGTCTTTCAGGCGGCGGAGGCCGCGGCGCAGCAGTATCTGGAAAATATCCAGCGGATCAGCAGCCAGCAGGATGCCATCAGCCGCGTTATCAAGGAGCAGTCGGCAAAAGAGGCCGCCCAGATCCGGCAGGAGGCAGAGGCGTACAGCCAAAAAGTACACGCGGATGCGGATGCCTACTGGAAGCAGGTCGCTGCCAGAGCGTCCAAACTGCTGGCAGACCAGGAAGCACTGCGGCAATTGATTCAGTCCGCTGGAGAGGTTGAGATCAATGAAGAACACAGCAAATCCGTCCCGTGAGCTTCCAACCCTGGAACAGCTCGAAACGGAGCTTGACAGAGAGAAATACAAAAAGCGATATCGGCGGGTCCTGAGAAGCACTGTCTATACCCTTGTGGTCGTTGCGGCTGTAGCCGTATTGGTCGCCACCATCTGGATGCCGGTGCTGCAAATTTACGGAGCCTCCATGGCCCCGACGCTGGACGAGGGAGATATTGTGCTCTCTGTCAAAGGGTCGGATTGTGAACTGGGCGATCTGGTAGCCTTTTACATGGGCAACAAGATTTTAGTCAAGCGTTGTATCGCCGGCCCCGGTCAGTGGGTGGATATCGACGTTGAGGGCAATGTGTATGTGGACGGCAATCTGTTGGATGAGCCGTATCTGACAGAAAAATCCCTGGGGGATTGTGACATTGATTTGCCCTACCAGGTGCCGGATAACCGGTACTTTTGCATGGGCGACCACCGCTCTACTTCTGTGGATTCCCGCAGTACAACGGTTGGCTGCGTCTCCGGTGAACAGATCGTCGGAAAAATCGTATTCCGGGTCTGGCCGATAGCAGATTTCGGGATACTTAAATAGAGAGGCGGGTGATTGGCATATGAAGCACGGTGCGTTACAGAGCGCAGAAAAATATACGAAGGCACATCAAGGGAAGAAACGCTGGTACCGGGTTGTAACCGGTCTTGCCTGCGTTGTGGTGTTCTGCACGGTCTACGCATTGATTCTTCCCGCCATTACCATGGAAAAGGGAGCGTGTGAGATTCCTGAACACACCCATTCGGAGGCTTGCTACACGCAAGTAACCTCTGCCACCCGGACCAAGCCGGTGTGTACCATCGAAAGCCTGAATCTCCATCAGCATGACGGTACCTGCTATGACAGCGAAGGAAACCTGACGTGCGGGTATGCAGACTTTGTCGTTCACCAGCATGATTCGGCATGCTATGACGAAAATGGGAACTTTTGGTGCCCGCTGCCGGAGATCGAGACCCATGAGCACACCAGAAGCTGCTATGCCGTGCCGGAAACAGACGCACCCGAAGTACATACCCATACGGATGATTGCTACACCGTGGAGCGCGGCGAATTGATCTGTACGGAATCTACGGAACCGGCCCATGTGCATACGGATAACTGCTACACAGAAACGTCTGCTTTGGTCTGTGAAGGAGATCATGAGCATACCGAAAGCTGCTATGGGACAACGCGGGAACTGACGTGCGGCGACACAGAGGAGCCTGTACACCAGCACACCGACCAGTGCTACGAGCAGATAAAGACGTTGATCTGCGAGCTGCCCACCGAACCGGCGGAAGAAGCAGAACCTGCCGAACCGGAGTTGATCTGTGGGGAGAAAGAAATCATTCTCCACACCCACGAGCCCTATGAATCCCCGGAGGACCCGGGCTGCTATGATGATGACGGCAATCTGATCTGCGGCAAAATCCAGGTTTTGGAGCATCAGCACACGGATGCGTGCTTTAAGACGGTGGAGGAACCGGCGGATACCGAGGCTCTGACCTGTACGCTTCCCGAGGATGAAAAACACACCCATACCGCCCTGTGCTATGGCACCTGGAAATTGACCTGCGATATGGAGGAACATACCCACACGGAGGAATGCAGCACTGCGGAAGAAACAGAAGCGACAGAAGAAACGGAAGAAACGACCGAACCGGAGGAAGAGATGTCCGGCATGGAGATCGATCCCAGCCTGCCGGTGATGGGCACTGCCTACGCTTCTGGCGCCAAAACACGCGCTTATTCGGTGATGACTCTGGATGCGGATACAACAGGGGCAACCGATCCCGTATCCGTAGAAAACTATACCACAGGCGCAACGCTCTACTACCGTACCAATGAAAACGGAGAGTGGACCGATGTATCAGGCGCGACGGATATTCCCGGCGACGCGGATTTCAAGCTGAAGATCAGCTATGGCAATGTCTCCATCGACACCCTCCTGGCTGCGGGCGGGAAAATGACCTATACCCTGCCGGACCTGCTGCGCACCGCCACGGCCAACGGCAGCATCACCAGCGGCAGCACGACCGTGGGCACCATCACGGTGGCAAACAATACGGTCACCCTTGCCTTTGACACCACTTGGCTGGCAAAGCAGAAGACAGAGACGAATACCGTCATCAGCGGCGACTTTTTTGTGGAGGCGGAGGCGGACCTGTCGCAGGTCGACGATAATGGAACCGCTCAAATTGTCATTGGCAATATAACGATCACCATTGATTTTGACGGTGACATTGTTGCCCAATACGGCAATGTGGACCTGACCAAAACCGTCTCGGCCACCTTGGATGAGACAGACGGCGATTATCTGACTTACACCCTGACCGTGAAGGCCGGCGCAGATGGCTGCCCGGAGGTCAAGGTGGTGGATACCTTTGCGGATACCCAGTACATCGAGGAATATGTGGGCGTGACGGGAGTGTCTACCGCAACCAGTGATACGGATGGCCCCACGGAAACCGGAGGCACCGGAAGCGTCTACATCGGTGCGGCACCCACGGAGGAAAATCCCATCCCGGATCCCGCAGGTGAAAACCCGACGAAACCCGGCACGCTGGTCTGGGTTATCGGCAATATGGCAGCCAACGAAACCCGGACTCTGACCTACCGGGTCAAGCTGAAGGCTGCATACACCGGCGTCACGACAAAGGGAGATCTTCAGAACACGGCGAATGTTTACTCCAAGACCTACCAGCGGGACAGAGGTACCGTCACCTTTACGCCCCGTGCTGGTGCAACCATGTCCAAAAAGGCCTCGACGTTTACCCCCGGCGAAAACGGCGGAGGCACCATCACCTACACCATTTGGGTGCAGGCCAATGCGGACAACAGCTATGTCCTGGACAATGTGAAAATCATGGACGCGCTGGACGGTTCAATCGATAATCGGAATGGGACCTCAGCAGCCATCCGCCAATATCTGTCTTACGATGCAAACTCGTTCCACCTCTATCAGGGCGGTTCCAACGGCCAGAACGGAAGCAGCGGCTTAACGGATATTACGGAAGGAACGAAACCGAACATCACGGATACGGACGATGACAAAAAATTCAACGACAGATTTACCTATTATGTTGGTTCCCTGGCTCCCGGTAAGAGCAAGACCCTGACCTACACGGTGAATGTGGAGCCCGATGTGTTCGTGGCGGAGGGAAACAAAGACTTCAAGATCAACAATCGCGCCTGCATTTATACCGGTGACAGCAGCACAGATGGCGGCGGACGGCTGAGCGGCTATATGACCAGTACGACCATTAACCGCAAGGTCTGGAGCCGAAAGCTGGCGGGCGGGAAGCAGGAGACGGCAAGCACTGTGTCCATGAGCGACAGCGTGTATGACGCCACCGGCAGTTCCGTTACCAAAATCCCCTCCCCTGACAGCAGCTTCACTGTGCCTGCCGGCAGCTACAAGTATCAGGTGGCAGCCAATGAGGCGGGAGACTGGGATCTGTCCTCTGCGTCCATGGCTGACAGCCTGGGCAGCCAGTACATGGAGTTTGTGGGCTATGTCCGGGTGGATGCCTATACCATCAGCAGCAACGACGCACCCGGTTCCGGCCTGGACGATGCAGCAGCCATTGCCAATTTGAGCAGACGCACGCCCGCTCAAACTGTCTGGGTAAAAGTTGACGGGCAAACCTCCTTCCGCTTCACACCTGAGCAGATTGAATTGAATGGAACGCAAGCCTACCTTCTGACCTACTACGCGCAGCCCAAGAATACCGACGGCATTACGCAGGTGGTGGTAAGCAACCGCTTCGAACTGACCGGTGATGTGGTAATCGGCAACTCCCGGTATGTTGTGCTAACCGGTATTGGCGCCGAGGCCTCTGTCATCGTGGAGGGCAGCAACAGGTTTGCCGCGGAAAAGCAGAGCTGGTACTACGAGGGACCCAAGGTGCCCACCGGAGACTTTGCCAATGGCGCACTGTACTGGGTCATCAAGGTGGATGGAAAGGTTCTGCCCAAGAACACTGCCATTAAGGACGTCACGAATGCGGTCGGCGGGTCGGCTCACTATATTCGGGGCACCTCCTTTGTGGGCGTATATACGGGCAATTTGGGAAAGAACTCTCTCGCGGATTATGCGGATTTGGATTCGCTAATCGCCAGAGGCCCGCTGACGGCCTTAGAAAGCAGTAACTATACCGTTGCGAAAGACAACTCTTCTCTGACGCTGACCCTGAATCAAGAGATTTCCTTGGCGCAGGATGATTCCCTTTATCTGATTGTCAAGACCGAGCCGAGTCAACTGCCTACCAAGAAACGAGACGCCTTTACCTATAACAATAAGCTGCAAAGCCGCTCCGACGGCACCACCTGGCTGGACCACAACACGGCCAGCAAGACCCTGTACGGCAGCGAAAATATCTTTAAGGAACTGGGCTGTGTCTTTACCTATCCCGGTTCTGGCAACTCCATCACGAACATCCAGCACGGCACAGATCAGGGCATCAGCACAGACGCGCTGAACGGAGCGGCGGGTACCTATGTGGCCTGGCAGATTCATGTGAACTATGAGGGCAGCCTGTCCGGGCGGCACCGTGTGGTCGAGCAGATCCCGGTTGGGATGGAGGTAACCTATGTCCGTATGTGGTGGCTGGGATCTAAAGCAGTTCAGCAGGATCACAAACCCACCCTTGTGCAGCTCACACCTAAGGAAATCGCCGCCCTGGACGGCAGCTGGACGGAACACATGAATACCCTGCCCAGCAACAAAGCGGGAACCCAGACGAACTACTATTACACCAACGGTCAGCAGGTGATCTGGGATATTAAAAATCTGGTAGCCGGAGGCGGATTCCGGGACGATTATGCCGTGGAGATACAGATCGTCTGTAAGGTAACGGATCCTGGCGTTCTTCTGGGCGGCGTGAGCAAGGAGTTCAACAATGTGGTCCGCCTGCAAAATTCCGAGGGAACGACCATCGGCAAAGACAGCAATGGTGTGACAATCGAAAAACAGACGCTGTCCAAGCAAGGTACTTATAACCCCGAAACCAATGGCGGCCGGTATCCCTTTAAGATCACGCTGAATGAGTTGGGCGAGGATCTGGTCAGCGGGCCGGATACCATCACCCTGGTGGACGAGCTGAGCGATACCCTGATTCTGGACACCACTTCCATTCGGGTGATGAACACCAGGACAGGCGAGAAGGTATCGGACTGGACCGCCTCCGTGGATGGACAGACGCTGGAAATTGTCCTGCCGGACAACCAGCCTCTGACCGTTACCTATGAGGCAACAGTCAACGCCGCGCCGGGTCAGACCATCTCCATCTCCAACAAAGCCCATTGGAAGGGCTATGCCACCCCCAGCGGCGGCAGCGTAGAGGATGAAAAATTCAGCTATTCCACCGGCGGCACCGCTGGTGCGGACACTTCTCCCAGTGTAACAGTCAAAAAGCTGGATCAGAACAATACCGGCCAGGCCTTGCCCGGCGCGAAGTTCACTCTGGTGGAGGGAAGCTATGCTGACGGTATTTTTACCGCAACAAAAAATGGCCTGTCCCTCACCGGCACCACCGGCAAGGACGGCACCCTGACCTTCGGGAAAGAAAGTGGTCAGACCATGTCGTATAACACCGTCTACTGCCTGACCGAGACAGTGGCCCCGGAAGGATATGTGCGGGATGCCGTGCCCCACTACTTCGCTGTGGCAAAGCAGGAGGCGGACGGGAAATGTCCCACCTTCCCGGATGGTGTGACCGTCTGGTATCAAAACGCGGACTACACCTATCAGGCCTACAACCACAAGGGCGAAGCCACGGTGGCCAAGGCATTTTTGGATGCGGGCGGCAAGCCTCTGAAAAAAATCGACGGAACCTACCGTTTCGGAATCTATGCCGAAGCAAATCTCACCGGCAATCCGCTGCAAACGGTGACCATCGCATACGCGAACAGCACGGTCACGCCGGAGAGCAGGACAGCGAAGTTTACAAACCTGCCCCTTGGCGGAACCTATTACATCTACGAGCTGGATGATTCCAGTCAGCCAATTTCGGGCAATGTGCCGGCCACGGTGAACAGCAGCAGCTTCCTTGTGACTTACACCAACGGCCCTGCGGTAACGGTTCCCGCAGATGGGAGTGCCGCAGCCACCGTGACCGTCACCAACCAAGTCTGCTACCCCGAGCTGCCCCACACCGGCGGGGCCGGTACGATGCCGTATACCATAGGAGGCTTCCTGCTGCTCACGGGCGCGGCGTTCCTCCTGTTGTATCACCATACCAAGCGCAGAAAGGAGGATTCAGTATCTTCCTGATGTGCAGCATCCCTGTTGTCACCCACCCCCAAAAGCAAGAAAGAAAGAAAATAACACAATGAAACACACAAAGAAACTTGCCAGCTTGCTGCTGGCCCTGGTCATGGTCTTTGCCCTGGCCGCTACCGCGTTTGCGGCAGAAAACACTACAATTTCGGCTCCCAAGGGAAGCACCCGCACCTATGAGGTTTACCAGATCTTCACTGGTGACCTCCATGAGGGTGTTCTGTCCAACATCAAGTGGGGCAAGAACGGCACCGGCACCGTGGGAAAAGCAGTTGACCAGACTATTCTTGATGCTCTGGCCGCTGTGAATGGTAAGAGCGACACCGAAAAGTTAACGGAGATTCAGAAATATGTGAAACTGGATTCTGAAAAATTTGGTACGGTTTCCAATGGTAATTCGCTGACCGTACCCACCGGCTACTATCTGATCAAGGACAACGGCCCTGTCAATGACGGTGAAGCCTACTCCCTGTATGTCGTCCAGGTTGTCGGCCCCACGACTATCTCTCCCAAGGTTGGAACCACAACCTCCGATAAGAAGGTTAAGGACACCAATGACAGCGCGGCGAACTCCACCACTGATTGGCAGGATTCCGCTGACTACGATATTGGCGATGCCGTACCCTTCAAGCTGAGCGCCACCATTGCGCAGGACTACGCCAACTACACCCACGGCTACAAGCTGACCTTCCACGATGAGGAAGGCGCTGGCCTGACCTTCAATGCCAGTTCCGTCAAGGTCTATGTAGATGGTGAGGAAATTACTTCCGGCTTTACCGTTGTGACCGAAAACTTGGGTGATGACTGCACCTTTGAGGTCCGCTTTGCCAACCTGAAGGACATTGCCTCTGTCAAGGCCAGAAGCGTCATTTCTGTTGAGTATACCTCCACGCTGGATACCGACGCTACTGTTGGCTCCGCTGGCAACAAGAACACCTCCCATGTGACCTATACCAACAACCCCAATGACAAACAGGCCGGCGAAAACGGCAAGACCCGCGATGATGTTGTCATCGTATTCACCTACCAGACCATCGTCAACAAGGTTACCAAGAACCCCGCCTATGATGCGTCCAAGGATACTGGAAAAACTGGCACCGACAGCGACGGCAACAAGGAATTCATCTCTCTGAAGGGCGCAGGCTTCACCCTGCATAAGAAGAACGCTTCTGGCGCATATAAAGCTGTAGGATCCGAGCTTAAGGGTGAGGACATGACCACTTTTACCTGGAGTGGCCTGGATGATGGCGACTACAAGTTGGTCGAGACCACCACGCCCTCTGGCTACAATACAATTCCCGATATCGAGTTTACCATTTCTGCCGGTCATGTTGACGGTGATAGCCCCTATCTGAATACTTTAAGCGGCAATGTTGCTTCAGGTACCGCAACCTTTACTGCGGTCGTAAATGACGGCTCCCTGTCCACCGATGTGGTAAACAACTCCGGTGCACAGCTTCCCTCCACCGGCGGCATCGGCACCACCATCTTCTATGTCCTCGGCTCTGTTCTGGTCATCGGCGCGGCTGTGCTGCTGGTCACCAAGAAGCGCATGAGCACCAAGGGCTAATTCTCTGATACATATCTGAAACGCACTGACATCCCGCTGTGAACGCCGGGGAGGGACTCCCTCCCCGGCCCACAGCGGCAAGGAGAACCCCGCATGAAGAAGAAAAAAGGAAATTTCACAACGCTGCTGCTGATCCTGGTGCTTCTCGCGGGACTGTCCTTGCTGCTGTATCCTTCCCTCAGCGATTACTGGAACTCCTTCCACCAAACCCGCGCCATTGCCACGTATGCCGAAAAAGTCGCAAATCTGAACCAGGATCAATATGACGAAATCTGGGCCGCGGCCGAAAGCTACAACGCATCTCTGACCGATCGGGTCAATGCGTACCTGCTCAGCGACGCCCAGAAGGAAGAATACCAGCAGCTTTTGAATGTGTCCGGTCTTGGCGTCATGGGCTATATTGAAATCCCCAGCATTGATTGCTCTCTGCCCATCTATCATGGTACGGAGGAATCGGCCCTGCAGATCGCCGTGGGCCATCTGGAATGGTCCAGCCTGCCCGTGGGCGGCGAAAGCACCCACTGCGTCCTTTCCGGTCACCGGGGACTGCCCAGCGCCAAGCTGTTCACCAACCTGGACAAGCTGCAAACGGGAGACATCTTTATGCTCCGGGTCCTGGACAACGTGCTGACCTATGAGGTCGATCAAATCCTGATTGTGGAACCCCAAGAGACGGGTGCCCTTCGGATCGAAGAAGGGAAAGATTACTGTACGCTCGTTACCTGCACCCCTTACGGTATCAATACCCACCGGCTGCTGGTACGGGGACACCGGATTGACAATATTGAGCAAGCAAAGACCGTCCGTGTGACGGCGGACGCCATTCAGATTGAACCGCTGCTTGTGGCTCCTGTTGTGGCGATCCCGATCTTGCTATTGCTTTTGATTTTACTGCTGCTGCCCAAGAAGCCAAGAAAGAAACACGGAGGGGAAGCCGATGAAGAGGATTAGACGCATGACTGCTGCGCTGCTCAGTGTGCTGGCAGTATTCCTTCTCCTGCCCTTGCAGGCTCTGGCGGCGGGAAGTATTGACTTGAACCAGGATGTAAGTTTGACCATTTCCTATCAAGATGGAAACACGCCCCTGGTTGGTGCAGAGTTTGACATTTTCCTGGTTGCCACAGTAGACGAATACGGCGAGCTGACCACCACAAAGGATTTCGCCCAGTTCCATGTCAATATCCGGGGCAAGGATGACGAGGCCTGGCGGACACTGGCATCCACCCTGGAGGGCTATGTATTGCGGGATGATATTTCCCCCACAGACAGTGGAAAGACCAATGATAAGGGATTGGTTTCCTTTCCCACCGCCGGAAAGAGCCTGAAAGCGGGTTTGTACTTTGTACTGGGGTATCGACACACGCAAAATGGCTTCCGCTATGATCCCACGCCATTCATGGTAATGCTGCCTGGATTGGACAAAGAGAATAACATTTGGGTTTATGATGTAGCCGTCAATGCAAAGTTCGATTCATTCCAAATCCCTGATAACCCAGATGACCATACCATCGACCGAAAGGTTCTGAAGGTCTGGGCCGATGATGGACATGAAAAAGATCGTCCCAAAGAGGTCATTGTTCAGCTTCTTCGTGACGGCAAGGTATATGATACCGTAACCCTGAACGCGGCAAACAACTGGCGGTACACCTGGACGGGATTGAATGATCGCTATACGTGGACCATTGTGGAGAAAGAGTTGAAGGGCTATACCGTGGAGGTCACACGGGAGGGTATCACTTTTGTGGTGACAAATAGCTACAATGAGGAAATTCCTGACGAACCTACTCCCACAACACCTACCACGCCGGACAAACCTACTACACCTACAAAGCCGACGCTGCCTCAGACTGGCCAGCTCTGGTGGCCGGTTCCAGTGTTGATTGCCGCCGGACTGCTCTTTGTTGTGATCGGCCTGGTGCGCCGCAGAGGTGCTGTTGATGAGGAATGAAGAAAAAAATAGCAGAAAGCAAGAGGGCTTGCTGTTGATTACGATTGGGCTGCTGCTGATTGCAGCAGCCCTTTTCCTTGTATCTTACAACTTGTACGACGAGCTGCGGGCAGAGCAATCGGCCAGGCAAGCGGTAACCCAGCTGGATGCGTATTTGCCCGCAGAGGCCGCTCCAGAGGCTCCCTCGGACTCCGCCGGGGATCAGGAGCCGTTGGTGAGCGATGAGCGGACTGTTATTCCGGACTATGTTCTATCCCCTAATATGGAAATGCCAGTGGAAACCATCAACGGAATAGACTTTATCGGTGTTTTAAGAATCCCAGCCTTGGAGCTGGAGCTGCCGGTTATCAGTGAGTGGAATTATCCCAATCTGAAAACTGCTCCCTGCCGGTACAGCGGGTCTGCCTATTTGAATAACCTGATTATTTGCGGCCACAACTACACTTCCCATTTCGGAACCTTAAAGAATCTCTGGGAGGGCGATATTGCCACCTTCACGGATATGGACGGAAATGTATTCACCTACAAAATGGTGGAACGGGAGACGCTGAACCCCACAGATATAGAGGGAATGGAAAGTGGAAATTGGGATTTGACTCTGTTCACCTGTACCGTGGGAGGTCAAAGCCGTGTGACAATTCGCTTTGAGCTGGAGGAAGACTGATTCCTCCAAAAATAGAAACAGGCTTTCGCATCGGGAAATTGACGGTAGCTATGCCGACTGGGCACGAAAAAACGGCTATACCATCCGGAACTGTGTCTGTGACTGCGATGGTTCCATTGAACTGGATACCCGCACCCTCCAGCGGGCCATATCGAGATAAGCTTCAAACTGCGTGGCGGCTTCCTTGGTTTCCACCCACGCCCCGCTTTGGTAGGCGTAGTGTTTACACCTTAACCCAGTCCATCGTCACCACAGACTCGCAGACTATCGCTGCAAAGCTCAACGGCGAATACATCCGTGCTAAAAATAACAACCAGCGGCTCTCTATCCTAGGGAGCCGCTCAGCTTACCATGGTACAAAACTCCATTACCTGATGCAGAAGCTGCCGCAGCACAATTGAATCCGCCAGGAGGTCTCCGGGAAAACGGGGGCCTTCCTTTTTTTCTCCCGAAGGGCGCACTTACTCACCACCTGTAAAACAGGCGGTGGTATGCCTGTGGCATCGTGCGCTCTCCGAGGGGGATTTCGC
>ERZ779885.3407-NODE-3407-length-13449-cov-5.086830_pt1 | contig 13449 bp, 10 predicted proteins | sample MGYA00511554_ERZ779885 | MGnify/ENA primary metagenome ERZ779885 (study PRJEB29588, sample SAMEA2160998) | human gut metagenome | biome: human gut; feature: human-associated habitat; material: faeces | place: Denmark | collected 2008/2010 ... | reverse complement strand
GGCTACGGCAACTGCGTCATGATCGACCACGGCAACGGCGTCGTCACGGTGTATGCGCATATGAGCTCCATCGGCGTGAGCTATGGGCAGTATGTCACCGCCGGACAGTATGTCGGCGCGGTCGGCTCGACCGGTGTTTCCACCGGCCCGCACTGCCACTTCGAGATCCGCATCAACGGCGCACAGACCGATCCGGCGGCGTACTTTTCCGGACTTTCCTATTGGAACTGCTGATTTTCCCTTACGGGATCAAAGGAGCCTATGAAACGTAACAAATTACAGAAAACCGTTTTTTCCGTGATTTGCATCGTGCTGGCGGTCATCATGATGCTTTCACTCGTCATCACCGTTCTTCCGGCGCACGCCGTGGACGAAACCGATCTCGAGCGGCTGGCGGAAAAACGTGCGCAGCTTGAAGAGCAGCTCATGGAACAGGAGCAGGTCATACAGGGGCTTACGGAGAACCAGACGCTGATCGTGTTCCGCAAAGCGGCACTTGATAAGCAGATCTCGCTCAACCGGGAGACGATCGCGCTCATTGAAGAGCAGATCGCCGTTTATCAGGAACTCATTGACCGCAAGGAAGAGGAGCTCGCCGCGGCGACCGCCGCGGAGACCGAGCAGACGGCGCTGCTTCGCGAACGCATCCGCTCCATGGAGGAAAACGACAGCTACTCGTATCTCGCCTTCATTTTTGAGGCGAACAGCGTGCCGGAGATCCTCTCGCGCATCGCGGACGTAAACGATATCATGCACTATGACCGCGAGCTCGAAAAGTCCTTGCAGCAGAGCCGCGAGGACGTGGAGACGATCAAGCGCGAATATGAGGAAGCCAAGGCCGAGCAGGACGCCGTGAACGAAGAGCTCATCGCCCGCCGCGACCAGCTCAGCGCGCAGGTCACCGCGGCCTGTGAACTCATCGCCAACCTTGACGAGCTTTCGCAGAATGCGCAGGCGGAATACGACGCCATCGCGCTGGCCGAGGACGAGGCGATGCAGGAGCTGTTGAAGGCCATGCAGGAATACGCCGCGCAGCAGGCGGCGCAGAGAACATCGTACAGCGGCTCGACCGGCGGCGGAAGCACGCCCTCCGGAGCGGCATCCTCCGGCACGGGTACGTCCGGCAACGGCGGAGCGTATGAGAATACTTCCAACGCCTCCGGCGCCTACAACGGTACCTTTATCTGGCCGGTGGACAGCACGTACATCACCTCGCGCTACGGCGAGCGCTCCGCGCCTACTGCAGGAGCTTCCACAAACCACAAGGCGATCGATATCGGCGCAAAGTCCGGCGATCCGATCTATGCCGCTGCCGACGGGCAGGTCGCTTCCGCGACTTACAACAACGGTCTCGGCTACTATGTCAGCATCGAGCACGACGGGGAGACCGCGACGCGCTATTCCCATATGACGAACTTCATCGTGCAGCCGGGCGAGCATGTCAAGCAGGGCCAGATCATCGGCTATGTCGGCGAGAGCGGCATTGCCACCGGCAGCCACTTGGACTATGCCGTCATCAAAAACGGGCAGCAGGTCGATCCCATGCAGTATTACGACGAAAGCACCGTTACGTATGATCCGACGGCCTGACCGCGGCGCCGAAAGAAAAAACATCCGAGGTATCAGCCTATGAAACGCGTACCGAAAATCGTCTGGTCACTGCTTGCGTGTGTGATATGCATCGTTGTCACCGCTGCTGCGTGCCTGATCCTTGCGGACAGCGGCGCGTCCTCCGATAAATATATGGAGGTCATCCGCGTGATCGAGACAACGTTCTACCAGCCGAAGGATACGTCCTCGCTGGAGGACGCCTCCGCAAGCGCCATGGTGGCCTCGCTGGGCGACCCGGCAAGCTACTATCTGCCTGCTTCCGAGTATGAGGAGTATAAACTCACGCTGACGAACCAGTATGTCGGCATCGGTGTGACCACGCAGTACAACGAAAATTACGGTTATCTGACCGTCCTTTCCGTAACGCCCGGCTCTCCGGCCGATCAGGCGCATGTGAAGGTCGGCAACATGATCGCCAGTGTGGACAGTATTGACGTATCCACCTACACTCCCGAACAGTTTGACGAGCTGCTGCGCAGCTACGACGCGAAGGAGACAGAGGCGGAGAAGTATTTCACGCTCCACCTTCTCAACACACAGGGAGGCAAGGCGGACGCGAAAATGAAGTGCGAGCTCATCTATGCCGAGCCGGTCGTCTATTACATTCTGGACAGCGACGCCAACAAGGCGAACAGCAGCGCCTCTGTCGGCTATCTCCGCATCCGCAACTTTGATGACAGCGCCGCCGCCAGCGTAAAAACGGCGGTCGCCGCGCTGCAGGATTCCGGAGCAACGAGCCTTATCATCGACGTGCGCGACAATACGAGCGGCAAACCTGCGGAAATGGCGGATGCGCTCGATTATTTCCTGCCGAAGGGCGATCTGTTCCTCCTGCGTGACCGCGACGGGAAGGAGACGACCTATTCGTCCGGCAGCTCGTATCTCAATATGCCGATGGTCGTTCTTGTCAACGAGAACACCACCTGCGCGGCGGAAGTGTTTGCCTGCATCATGCAGCAGGCGGGCGTGACGATCGTCGGGCGCCGGACGCCCGGCAGCGCGCAGAGCCAGGTGATCGTGGAGCTCTCCGACGGCAGCGCCGTCCGTCTCTCCAAATTCGAGTATCTCACGCCGGATAAAAAGAGCATGACCGACCTTGGCGGCGTCACGCCGGATATCGCGTCCTACCAGATCGAGGACAGCGATCTGGACGTGCAGCTCGAGGCGGCAAAGGACGCCCTGCATTAACGGCGTCCGCCCGCGAAAATTCTGCGGAAATCTACAAAGAAGGGACCAAAGTTCCGTCTTGACATGGGACGCCGGATTCCGTATAATAGCATGACAAATTCCCGCACGGAGTTACTCTGTGCGGGATTTGCGAGCATGTAAGTATCGAAAGGAAGTTTAAACTATGTCCGTTGAAAGCCGTTACAGAATGAGCCAGGAGCGTCTGGAAGAGCTGAAAAAAGAGCTGGAATATCTTCAGACGGTTCGGGAAAAAGAAGTCTCCGAGCAGATCAAGGAGGCTCGTTCTTTCGGTGATTTGTCGGAGAACAGCGAATACGATGAAGCGAAGACCGAGCAGGGCAAGCTCTATTCCAAGATCGCCGAGATCAAGAACCTGATCGAAAACGCCGTCATTCTCGAAAACGTGCCGACCGGCAGCGCGATCTCCATGGGCAGCCGCGTGACCGTCCGCGAAGTGGGCGAGGAGGACGAAGAGACCTATGAGATCGTCGGCAGCCAGGAAGCCAACCCCATTCTCGGCCGTATTTCGGACGAATCCCCCCTTGGCCGCAGCCTGATGGGCAAGAAAAAGGGCGACCGGATCGAGTTTGAAGCCCCCGGCGGCGTTATCTACTACGAGATCCTCAACTGCGAAAACTGAACGTAAATTACAGATATAGGAGATTACTATGGCAGAGGAAACAAGGACCGGAGCGCCGGAGCTCTCTCTCAATGAACTGCTCCGCATCCGCCGTGAAAAGCTGACGAACCTGCAGGACGCAGGACGGGATCCCTTCGCGATCACCCGCTACGATGTTACCCACCACAGCGCGGAGATCCTTGCCGCCGGTGACGAGCTGGTCGGCAAAGAGGTGTCCGTGGCCGGGCGCATGATGGTCAAACGCATCATGGGCAAGGCGTCCTTCTGCAAGATTCAGGATAAGCAGGGTGTCATTCAGTGCTATGTCGCCCGCGACGATCTTGGGGAAGAAGCGTATGCCGAATTCAAGAAAATGGACATCGGCGATATCATCGGCGTCAAGGGCTTTGTGTTCCGCACAAAGACCGGCGAAATCACCGTCCACACGAAGGAGCTCACGCTGCTCACCAAGTCTCTCAAGCCTCTGCCGGAGAAGTTCCACGGCCTGCAGGATACCGATGTGCGCTACCGCCAGCGGTATCTTGATCTGATCGTCAATCCCGAGGTGCGCGATACGTTTGTCAAGCGCTCGCAGATCCTGCGCGAGATCCGCCGTTTCCTTGATGACCGCGGGTTCATGGAGGTCGAGACCCCCATGCTCGTGCCGAATGCCGGCGGCGCGGCGGCGCGCCCGTTTGAGACGCATTACAATGCGCTCGACGTGGACGTCAAGCTCCGCATTTCGCTCGAGCTTTATCTCAAGCGCCTGATCGTCGGCGGTCTGGAGAGAGTCTATGAGATCGGCCGCGTGTTCCGCAACGAGGGCGTAGATACGCGTCACAACCCGGAATTCACGCTCATGGAGCTTTATCAGGCGTATACCGACTATAACGGCATGATGGATCTGACGGAGGACATGTTCCGCCATCTCGCCAAGGTCGTCTGCGGCAGCACGACGATCACCTATCAGGGCACCGAGATCGATCTCGGCAAGCCGTTTGAGCGTCTGACGATGATCGATGCCATCAAGAGGTATTCCGGCGTCGATTTTGATACCGTCAAGACCGAGGAAGAAGCGAAGGCGCTTGCCAAGGCGCACAACATCGCCTTTGAGGAGCGCCACTCCCGCGGCGATATCATCAACCTCTTCTTTGAAACGTATTGCGAGGAAAACCTTATCCAGCCGGTGTTCATCATGGATCACCCGGTGGAAATCAGCCCGCTCACGAAGAAGAAGCCCACCGACCCGACGAAGGTCGAGCGCTTTGAGCTCTTCATCTATGGCCGCGAAATGTGCAACGCCTATTCCGAGCTGAACGACCCCATCGACCAGCGCGCGCGCTTTGCCGCGCAGGATGCTCTGGCCGCCGCCGGCGACGCCGACGGTTCCGGCAATGTCGGCGGTACCAGCACGGCGAGTCAGACGACCACGGTATCGAGCAATGACATCGCCTCCACCGAGCACGAGTTTCTGGTGTTGGGACTGATCCCCAAGGTCAAGAACACCATTACCCTGACCATCACCGACACCGACGGCAACGCCACCACGCGCACCATCGAGCAGACCGGCCCGAAACTGCTCGGCGAGGAGGAAGTACGGCTCGAACAGGCCGTCGCCCCCGACGAATCCACGGTCACCACGCTCGGCAATGGCCTGTACGCGATTCTCGGCAATGATTCCAACGAGCAGGATTTCATGTACTACTATGACGCGAACGGTGTGATTCGCGGCGAAATCCCGGTGCTCTACTACCGCTCGCACCGTCTGCTGTTCGACAATGACGGCATCATGTGGTTCTCCGCCTCCACCAAGCATTTCGTCGGCATGAACCGCCTAGGCAAGCTGGTCAAGATCATCAATCTGGGCGACCAGTACATCCTGCACCATGATTACGCGCTGGATTCCGACGGCAATATCGTCTCTCTGGCCACCGATCTGAAACATTCGGACCATGCCGTGCAGGATCAGGTCATCAAGGTGGACACCGACTCCGGCGAGGTGAGCCTGCTGGTGGATTTCGGCGACCTGTTCCCCGATTACAAGCAATCCACCGATCATTCCGGCATCGACGAATCCGATCCGACCGCCACGAACCGTTGGGACTGGATCCACTTCAACACCATCCAGCTCATGGATGATGGCTCCGCGTTGCTGTCCGCACGTGAGACCTCCACGATGATCAAGATCAATGACATCGAAGGCACGCCGTCGCTCGACTACATGATCGGCGAGCCGAGCGTATGGAATGGCATGGATGCGCAGCCCTCCTTCCTGACCAAGGTGGGTGATTCCGGCGACACCGGCGGCCAGCACTCAATCACTGTGCAGTACGATTCCTCGCTGGAGGACGGCCAGTACTACATCTACATGTTCGATAACGACTTCGGTTATGCCATGACCCGTCCTGATTTCGATTGGACCATGATCGATGGCATTTCGACCGCGCAGAGCTCCAAGGATGAGAACTCGAACTCCCAGTTCCGCAAGTACCTGGTCGACGAGAACGCCGGAACCTACACCGAAGTGCAGGACTTCGATGTGCCGTATTCGCCGTATGTCTCCTCCGCACAGGAACTGTCCGATGACCTGAACCTGGTGGACATCGGCATGCAGGGCCTGTTCGGCGTCTACGATGACGACGGCAACCTCAAGGCACAGTACAAGATGGTGCTCAGTTCGGGATACATCTACCGCGTCTACCAGTACGGCTTCCGCGGCTTCTATTTCGCGTGAGGATTGGCATCGACCTCACGGCCGATGCCAATCCTCCAACGGCCGATTCCTATCTGCTACCGCTTCGCAGCCTCATACTTGCGGCGAATCAGATCCTCATAAAACGCCACAGCCTCAGCCGGCGCTCCGTCAAACGCGACCGCGTGCTCGTCCAGCACCAGTACGCGGTCGATGGCGTATTCGGGCCGGCGGATCATATCCGTGTCATGCGTGGCGAAAATCACCTGCTTGTTGTAGCTGAACAACGCCTTGGCCACATGCGCGGCGCCAATCTCATCCAATCCCTTGCTCGGCTCATCCGCCACAATCGCACTCGGCTCAAAGCTCAGCGCGGCCGCAATAGCCAGCAGGTGCCGTTTCTCGGAGTCCAGTTCGCTGGCCTTGGCCTTGGAGACCTGCGCCAAATCAAAATGCGCGAACAGATTGCCGATGCGCGCATGACGTTCTGACTCGGGCACCTTGTGCTTTTTCAGCGCTTCGGAAACAGCCTCGGAAATATTCGCCGCTTGGTAAAAGCTGTTCGGAATCTCCTCGCGGCGAACTTTGCCGACCAGATTATCGATGCGCTTCGCGTCCTTCTTCACAGCCGGGTCAAGACGTTCCTCACCGCCCGCAATGGTCACCGTGCCGGCGTTGGCCTTCAACGAACCGTCCAGCAGACCCAGCAATGTGGATTTGCCTGCGCCGTTCAGTCCGATCACAGCCACCCGCAGCTCGCTGATGGTGATGTCCGTGGGAGCAAGTCCCACGTGCCCATCATCATACGTATGCCCGGCCTGATCCAAAGTGAACGTCAGCGACGCCGGGCGTGGCAGTTCTTTCGGTCTAAACAAGAATCCCATGCCGCTATTGTACGTGGAGTACAGGCGTGGTGCCGGCAAACACCGGCCTATCGCAGCAAAGCGGCGACGGTATTGAGCACGGCGCGGATGCCACGCTCGAATTCGTCCGGTTCGGGTAGCAAGGAAACGGCCAGGTATCCATTGGAAGTCATGTCGAAGAAGTAGCCGGGCTGTCCGGTCAGTTTGTGCTCGTCAATCAACCGCAGCACCAGCTCGTTCTCATCGATGACTGAAGGCACTCGTAGCAGCACGTTCCAGCCGCCTTCGGCCCGTAGCACGCTGACCAGCCCGTTGGGATCGGCGTCAAGCAACTCGTGCAACTTGGCCAGGTTATTGCGCACGCGCTCCCCCACCCGTCTGGTCTGTGCGGGCGCGGCGTTCAATAATGCGGGAATCCGTTCGGCGATGATGTCACTCATCGGCAGATAATCATCGGCGATGACGTCCAGTCGACGCTGTGCCTCGGCAACGTCCTCGGCAGGTCCGGACACCTGAATCCACCCGACTTTGGCGTGCGGCGCGGCCAGCATTTTGGAGAATCCGTCTAGGGCGAAGGTGAGCACGCCGCGCTCCCCCGCGAGCCGTGCGTTGCCGGGGAAAGGTTCGAGAGAGTAATCGAAGAACACTTCATCGGCGATAAGGGCGATGCCATGCTCACGGCACAATGTCACGATACGTGCACGCTCGGTTGGTTTTACGTACGAACCGGTCGGATTGTTCGGGTTGATGAGCACCAATGCTCTGATGCGTTCGCCACCGGGCTCGCTGAGCAGCCGCTCGAGTTCGGCGATGTCGATGAACCAGGAGCCGTCGAATTGCAACTGGTATTCGACCGTGTCAACGCATTCAAGCCGTGCAATCGACTCAATCAGCGGATAGCCGGGTTTGGGTGCCAGCACCGCGTCGCCGGCATCGCAAAGTAACTTAATCAGCCACGAATACGCCTCGGACGTGGAGCTCAGCAAGTACAGGGCGTCCGGGTCAACGCCCTCGATGGCGGTATTCGCATTGTTGAAAGCGGCATGGCGCTCGTTCCCGCCCTCGCTGGCGGCGGGCGAAGTCGACTGAGGGCTGCTTGCGTCTACCGCCTTTGCCGTATTGAGGAATGCGGCCAATGCTTCTCGCGCCGCACGCGGTCCACGCGGGTCGGCCGTATACACGCTCGGCACCAATTCAGGTGCCAGCCCGTGGCGGGTCGGATTGGAATCGTTGAGTTTGCTGAGTGCGATGCCGTTTGCCTTGGCTGCCGCCTCGGCCGCCGCAACGGGATTCGGCGCAGAAATATCCACACGAGAAGAGAAATGCACGCTCATACCCTCCCACGATAGAGCGTGGTGCCCCCTGCCCCGCTCTCAAACGCGCAACATTCCCGGAAATGCGTCGCTCTGGACCCGAATCACACCCTCAAACGCGACACATTCCCGGGAACGCGTCGCCACAGACCTCCATACACACGCCCACTTTGCGCAACATTCCCGGGAACGCGTCGCATACCTTTCCTATGCAATGCAAAAGGCCGCCCGACTAGTCGGACGGCCTGAAGCATATTCGCGGGTCAGCGCTGCACACCCACGCTCACTGGCTCACTGCTGCTTGGTGCTGGCATAGTAGGCGGCACCGACGATGCCGGCCTGGTTACGCAGCTTGGCGGGCACGATCGGGGTCTTGATATCCACGTACGGCAGGAACTTTTCGCTCTGACGGCTCACGCCGCCGCCGACGGTGAACAGGTCCGGGTTGAAGTACTTCTCCATAAGGCCGTAGTACTTGGTCAGACGCTTGGCCCACTTCTTGTAGCCCAGTTCCTCATTCTCGCGAATCGCGGAGGAGGCATACTTCTCGGCGTCCAGATGCTTGGCGCTCAGGATGATGTGTCCGAGTTCGGTGTTCGGGATGAGCACGCCGTTGTAAATCAAGGCGGTGCCGATGCCGGTGCCCAGTGTGGTGGCGATGACCAGACCATCCTGGCCCTTGGCGGCACCGAACTGGACTTCGGCCAGGCCGGCGGCGTCGGCGTCGTTTACCACGACGACCGGGCGGCCGCAGGCTTCGGAGAACACTTCAGTAACGTCCACGCCAATCCAAGACTGGTCAAGGTTGGCCATGAAGTCGAGCTTCTGGCCGGGCTTGATCGGCGCGGGGAAAGCGATGCCAACGGGTGCGGATTCAGGCACTTCGAAGTGGTCGAGCTGCTGCTTGACGATTTTGGCCACGGCCTGAGGAGTGGAGACCTCGGGAGTGAGAATCTTCAATCGTGGCTCGGCGAAATCGCCCTTGGTCAGATCGACAGGTGCGGCCTTGATGCCGGAACCGCCAATGTCAACACCGAAAGCCTGTGCAGTTTCAATCATCGTTGACCTTCCTTTCCATACGTTTTCATCAGTTCGTAAGGTTGCGCCCAGTTTAACGCGAATTACGCTCAACACGAAACCATTACACACCAATTGTGCAAACGTGTGCATCGTCGCCGGTCACTACGTACCCTATTCGTATCGTTTTTCAAGCCTGACAATGGGCAATGCATGCGATTTCGCATACTAGGAAAAATCGGCGTCTATGGTGGCCTGACTCTGTGTCGCGCGCGATAATGGGAGGTATGGCAGAACATACCCAACTTATTGATGCAATTAACATCCGCACCGCCGTACGCGCCTACGATGATGAGCCGATCGACGACGATACGGCCCGCCAGCTCGAGATGGCGCTTCAGCCGATCAACTTACTCGGCGATCTCAACATTCAGCTGGTGCGCGACCAGCCCAAGGTGTTCGCCGAAGCCAATGCTTCAGGTCATCTGACCAATGCGGCGAATTATCTGGCCATCGTCGGCCCCGCGAACGATGAGGAAGCCAAAGAGCGTGCCGGCTTCTATGCCGAACGCATGGTGCTCACGGCCACGTTGCGCGGCCTCGGCACCTTATGGGTCGCCGGCTCATGGGACAAGGCGGAGGCGGCCAAGCATTGCCGCGTCACCTCTGGCCAGGAGCTGTATCTCGGTGTGGTGATCGGGCATCCGAAGAATCATCTGGATTATCAGGCGAAATCCTATGAGGAGCTATGCGAAGCGCAACGCACGCACCGCGCCACCAAGACCTATGAGCAGTTCACCGCCACAATGAGCGATGAGGGGCGCGAGGCCGCTCCGGATTGGTTCAAGTCCGGCGTCGAGGCTGCGATGAAGGCGCCGAGCGCGATGAACCGTCAGCCAATCACCTTCTCGTATAATCCGGCCGACGATACCGCCGCCGCGCATATCGATCAGAGTGCGGAAGATGAGCATCACGCGTTCAATGACATGGGCATCGCCAAGCTGCACTTCCAGATCGGTGCCGGCCAAGGCCAGTGGGCTTGGGGCGACGGTGGCCTGTTCATCCATAAGTAACCTGTAGTGACCCCCCTCATAGAGGGGAGCCACTACTACGGCTACTTCAGCGACGGCATGGGCTTCCAGGTGGGGTCGTGCATCAGCTTGCGCGAGTCCCACCAGCCCTTGGCAATCTGTACCAAACCGGTCTTGAGGTGCTCGCGATCCACCATCACCAGGCGAATGACTTCCTTGGCCGCGGTGAGCACGGTACCCAGTCCAAACACCAGCGGACGGAAGTCACCATAGGTCATGAAGTACCGGGCCATGTATCCGCGGTTGCGCATGATGTGATACCGGTTCATGTCGGATGTGGAGTTGAGCTGGCGCACGCCGGCGATATCCCAATTGCCGATTTCGCGCGTACGGCGCAGGATCACGTCGGGCACCACAATCGGGTTGGTGACCTTGCTGGCGCGGTAGCCATACATCGTGTCATCCCAGTAGATGAAGAAGCGCGGGTCCGGCAGACCGATTTCCGTAACCACACGGCGGTTGAACAGGCCGCCTTCGAAGCACAGCGTGTCCATCACTCGGTATCCGGCCGGGCCGAATGCGGCGGGCGCAATCGGGTTCGGGATGCCCAGCGGCACAATGAAGTCGTACTGCCAGTAGAACGGGCCGCCATCGTAGTCGAATCGGGAGCCCTGAATCACCTCGTGCTTGTCGGTCCACTTGGACAGCTTGGCAATGGCGTCCGGCAGCACGGCCACATCGTCATCCATCACCCAGAACCATGCGGCACCCAGCTCGTAGGCTTTGGCCACGCCGGCGGAGAAACCGCCCGCACCACCCAGGTTCTCGGTCTGCGGCGCATAGACCACACGTTCTTCGTTACCGGACTGGTCGGCCACGGTGGTGCCCCATTGGCCGGTCACCTTACCGGCAAACGCAGCGACCATGTCCGCCGTCTGATCGGACTGCTCATTGTCCACGATGACAATGCGCCACGGTGCCTGTTCAAGCGCCAGAATCGAATCGAACAGTGTCTCAAGCAACTGCTGACGTTTGTAGGTGGTGACGATCAGGGCAAGCTTGTCGATGGTGTTGTTGGGTTTCTTCACTTCAGCCATGGCTCCCATTGTTGCACTTGACCGGCACAAGACGAATTTCTGCACAGTGAAACGCGGGTTGCATACGTCCGGCGCATGGCGTATGAATAAGCCTGTCAGTTTCAGGGAAGGTGCAATTCCTTACTGGCGGTAACCTGCACCCCGGGTTTCATAACGGGGATGGCAGGAAGCCCGCGACCCGCGCAAGCGGCTGATCCGGTGAGATTCCGGAGCCAACGGTATAGTCCGGATGGAAGAAACGAGGGCTCATTATGAGTGTATCTTCGCGTATTCGCATGCAAGTTGTTCGTTCTGTGGCACCCGAGGCCGAGGGTTCGGCCAGCACGTCCACCGCCAGCACCAGCGCCAAACTTGGCTCACACACCACTGGTGTGGCCGATTCTGGCCGCTGGTCCACGCGCCGTATCGCCATGTATGCACTGTTCGTGGCGCTGGCGATGGTCACCAGCTTCATTGAATTCCCGATTACGCCGGTCACTTGGCTGAAGTACGACCCGTCCGGCATCGTCTGCCTGATTGCCGGCTTTGCGTATGGCCCGGCCGCCGCCGCAATCGTGTCTGTGCTCGGCTTTGTGCCGCACATGTTCGCCAATCCGTGGGGTTCGCTGATGGCTGTGCTGGTGGCGCTGTTCCTGTCTGTGCCGGCCGCGTTCATCTACCGTAAGATCCGTACGCGCAAGGGTGCCGCCATCGGCATTCTGGTGGGTGCGGTGCTGGCCATCGTGGTGGCGCTGGTGAGCAACCTGATTGTCACGCCGATTTACGCGCACATGACCTACCAAGCTGTGGCCGCGATGATTCTGCCGATTCTGCTGCCGTTCAACGTGGCTAAGATGGCGATTCACGCCGTGATCACCTTCCTGATCTACAAGCCGATCTCCAACCTGTTGAACCGCTGAGCCTCGTTCACCATATCGATTCCGCATATTGATGAATAGGAAGGAACCTTTCGACGTATGGAAGGTTCCTTCCGTTTATGAAAGACGATTCCATGAACCCTGACAGCGACACGAACACCATTGCGGTCGAATTACGTGATATTCGTTTCACATATGACTCCGGCGCGACCTGGGCGCTCGACGGCGTGAACCTGACCATCCGCCAAGGCGAACGTGTATGCTTGGCAGGACCAAACGGATCGGGCAAATCCACACTTTCACGCATCATCGCAGGACTTGTCGCACCCGATGCCGGACATGCCACGCTGTTGGGAAACAACGTATTCGATGACGCCGGCGCGCACGCTGATGCTTACCGCAGCGCCCGGCATGGTATCGGGGCGGTTTTCCAACATCCGGAAGATCAGATCGTCACCACCATCACCGAGGATGATGTTGCCTTCGGTCCGGAAAACCTCGCCATTGCGCATGATGATATCGATATGCGCATCGCCATGTCACTTGACGCAGTCGACATGAGCGGACAACGAGAAGCCGATCCCACGCGAATGAGCGGAGGCCAACAGCAGCGCGTCGCCATCGCCGGCATGCTTGCCATGAGTCCTGAAATCCTCGTGCTCGACGAGCCTACCGCCATGCTCGATCCGCAAGGTCGTGCCGACATCATGCATATTCTTGACGAATTGCAGCAGCACGGCACAACCATCATTCTCGTCACCCACCATCGTGACGAATTCGTCAATGCCGACCGCATCATTCGCCTGGATAACGGGCGTATCGTGCAAAGCGCTCGCGGTAATACTGCAAGTATTCCGGAAATGGACGAATCAGACACAGCGCAAGAAGACAACCCAATTGCCAAATCCAATATTGCAAATGGTGCATCGAAGCCAACATCAGCTGTACCAATCATTGAAATCCATAATCTGATATACCAATATCCAAACAGTAGCAAGCCTGTGCTCGATAAGCTTTCCATAACCATCAATAAGGGTGAAACCGTGGCCATCACAGGGCATAACGGTGCAGGCAAAACCACCCTGCTGCGTATTATCATCCACGAACTGTCTCCGGATTCCGGAAATGTTATTCTTGCCAAAGATAAAAGCATCGGTTACC
>ERZ779885.3380-NODE-3380-length-13535-cov-3.767433_pt1 | contig 13535 bp, 8 predicted proteins | sample MGYA00511554_ERZ779885 | MGnify/ENA primary metagenome ERZ779885 (study PRJEB29588, sample SAMEA2160998) | human gut metagenome | biome: human gut; feature: human-associated habitat; material: faeces | place: Denmark | collected 2008/2010 ... | reverse complement strand
GATCGCTGATTATGTGTGCACGGCTCGGCGTGCTGCCGGTGATCGTGCTCTTCCTCGGTCTGCAGCGCTACTGGCAGGCAGGTCTTGCGGCAGGCGCGGTCAAGGGCTGATCAGGTATCCATCTACTCCGTGCGCGGCGTAAACGCTGCGCCGGGTGCCCGGAGCGGCGGAACAACCGCAATCCGGGCACCTATCCTATTCCAGGCAGGTATATGCAATGAACGCAAAACTGCATCGCAATAATCGTGAGCAAGGATGCATCGGTATCGACATCGGCGGCACAAAAATCGAAGGCGTGCTGCTCGACGCAACAGACTGCGTCGTCGACGTTTGCCGTATGCCATCGCATTCCGGCGAAAATAACGTTATAACCGACATCGTGCGCGTCACACGTACACTTTCCAACGAACCGTTGCCCATCGGCATTGGCATTCCAGGACAGGTGAACTGCGCAACTGGACAGGTGCGCAACGTTGTCAATCTCGGCATCAAAACCTTGGAACTCGGCGAACGCATCAGTGAGATTATGCACGTTCCGGTTCACGTAGAAAACGATGTGAACGTAGCTGCGGTCGGAGCCACGGAATTCGTGGAGCACGTAGACGGCAACGCAACTGTGGTGTTCCTCAACTTCGGCACCGGCCTGGCCGCAGGGCTCGTACGCGACGGGCAAGCCGAACACGGGTACAGCGGATGCATCGGCGAAATTGGACATCTTCCCGTCGACCCGAACGGATTCGCATGCCCCTGCGGGCAGCGAGGATGCTTGGAAACCGTGGCATCCGGCGGAGCCGTGGCGAAACTCTGGCCCTCCGCAAACCCACCCATGCCTGACCTCATCCGCAAAGCACGGCAAGGAGACGAGCATGCCAACGACGTGCTCGGCAAAGTGGCGCACGGCATGGGGGACGTCATCCAAATCGTCGCCCAAGCCTATGATCCGCAACGCATCATCATCGGTGGAGGCATGGCGAAAACCGGCAATGATCTGATCGAAGTCATTCAAGCCGAATTGAGCCGCAGAGCAGAAGGTTGTCGATTCCTGAACACACTCGACATCGCATCGAAAATCAGAATCGCAGCGGTCGATAAACCAATCGGCGCAATCGGTGCTGCGCTCGCAGCAAAACGAGCACAGCTGGGAAACCAAACAATGTAAGCGACGTGCAACAAGTCGCAGGTAACGCACGATAATCCGCGTAAAACGGCGAATTTAGAAAGCTGAAAGGCAAATCGATGACAAACGAGAATACCCGCGAATGGGCGATCATTCCCGAACCGAACAGCATGACGGTCGGCGAAGGCGCGGTATCGCTGCCCTACGCGGGTCGTGTGAACGAATCCATTGCAATTGGTGATGGCGATTATCTGCTTGCACGTCAGCTTGTTGCCGACATACGTTCCACAACAGGGCTTGATTGGGATTACGTGACGGGTGGTATGTGGCCTGGATTCATCAGCTTGCATATTGCGGATTCGGACGCGTCGGAAGAAGCTGGCACTCCCGGTGCATACACGCTGACTATCGATACTGACGGTATTGCGATTACCGGTTACGATTTCGAAGGTGTGCGCAACGGTGTGCAGACTCTGCGTCAACTCATAAGGCAAAACGGTGCCGTGCTGCCAGTGCTGCAGATCGAAGATGCTCCCGCATATCAGATCAGGGGATATTACTTGGATGCGACGCGCGGTCGCGTGCCAACGCTCGCATGGCTCAAACGGTGGGCCGACAAACTCTGCCTTTACAAATACAACCAATTGCAGCTTTACATCGAGCATACGTTCGCATTCGACGGCATGAGTGAAACGTGGCGTGGTTCAAGCCCGCTCAAGCCGGCAGACATACTTGAATTCGACCAATACTGTGCGAACCTTGGCATCGAACTCGTGCCGTCAGTCTCCACGTTCGGTCACCAATACGTGGCGATGCGCACGCAGGAACTGCGCGAACTTGGCGAATTCCCTGAAGACGCCGACCGGCCGTTCAGCTTCATCGAACGCATGAGGCACCACACACTTAACGTCGCCGACGATCGAGCGTTCGCGTTCTCCACGCAACTGGTCGAATCGTATCTGCAACTCTTCCGCACGAAACGATTTAATATCTGCGCAGACGAAACCTTCGACCTCGGCAAAGGCCAATCGAAGCAGGAAGCGCAACGCGTGGGCGTCGCAACGCTGTACGCAACATACGTGGGCAAACTCTGCGAGCATCTGTCCCAGCAAGGCCACGAGCCCATGTTCTGGGGAGACATCGCCATCGAAATGCCGGAAATCCTCGAAACCCTGCCAAACAATGTCACCCTGCTGAACTGGCAGTACGATCCGGAAGCAACCGACGAGAAAATTCAACTTGTGGCGAAAGCCGGAGCCAAACAAATCGTATGTCCGGCCGTATGGGGGTGGAATGCGCTGCTCCCGCGCATCGACGATGCGTGGAACAATATTGCGCGTATCGCACGCTACGGCCTCGACTGTGGTGCGGAAGGCATGCTCGTCACCGATTGGGGCGATTTTGGGCATATCAACGATCCGCGCATGGCCGTGCCTGGCATGATATTCGGTGCACAATATGCGTGGAATCCAGCAGGAGATAGTGCCGGAGATACCGCCGAAAATGATTTGCTCGCGCGTATTTCGCGCGTCGAATATGACGATTGCAGCGCACGATTCGTTGCATTGCTTCGTAACGCTTCCGCGCAAGCCGTATTCACCTGGCGGGAGCTTGTGGAATATCTCGAATTGGATGATGGTGCGGGAAACTGCAATACCGATGTTGCGCAAACCATCCCATGCTTGACCGAACGTCTTGCCAATCAGGAAAACGCATTGACCTTGCGCGAAGCACGCGATCGCATGATGCGCAATATGGCAACGATAATTGAGCGAGTTCCGCAGGCCAATCGTAAGTTGCAGCAATGCATGGTTGAAATCGCGCCGATTATGGCACATATAAGAAAGCCGGGCATTACAGCTGCCGTGCGTATCGCCATGGAAGGTCAGCTGTTGCTCAATCGAGCGGGATTCGCGCTCGCCGAAGCGCATGGCGTGCGTGAAGCGCATGACGTTGACGATCGGCAGCCTTCCGATTACCGTGCGCTGGCACGCGAGCTCGAATGCTGGTGCGAGGCCTATGCGAAGGAATGGACCGTGACGAGCCAACCATCGGAACTGCATCGCATTCAGGAAGCCGTGTGGAAAGCAGCCGACGAGCTGCGGCACATCAGCAAATAAATCATCGAACAAAATCTTCAAGTAATCAGCAAGTAATCAGCAAACGAAAACGTCAATCCAAGTTCAACGAAAGGAACATCATGACCGAAGTCATCATCGTGAAAAACGAGCGTGAAGCAGGCGATATTTACGGCCGTTCAGTCGCCGATCTCATTAAAACCAAACCGAACGCGGTGTTGGGACTGGCAACCGGATCCAGTCCGCTTGCCGCCTACCAGTCGCTCGCACGCATTGTGCACAGTGAGCATATTGACGTATCGCAGGTGCGTGGTTTCGCATTGGATGAATACTTGGGATTGCCGCTTGATCACCCGCAGTCGTACCATTCCACCATTCACCGCACGGTTGTGGAACCGCTTGGACTGAACCCTGATTTGGTGCACGTGCCTGGTGACGTGCTTGACGGGGCGCCGCTGAGCGACGGCGAACGCATTGCAGCTGCCGGCCCTGCCTACGACAGGGCGATCGAAGAAGCCGGTGGCATCGACGTGCAGATTCTGGGCATCGGCACCGACGGGCATGTCGGTTTCAACGAGCCGGGATCGTCTCTCGCTTCCGGCACGCGTGTCAAAACGCTAGTTGAGCAGACGCGCATCGACAACGCCCGATTCTTTGACGACGACATCAACAAGGTGCCTACGCATTGCATCACGCAGGGCATTGGCACGATTCTCAAAGCTCGCCACTTGGTGCTGCTTGCCTTCGGATCAGGCAAGGCCGAAGCTGTGGCCGAAACGGTGGAGGGTGGTGTGAGCGCGTTCTGCCCGGCGTCTGCGCTGCAAATGCATCCGCACGCCACCATTATTGTGGACGAAGAGGCTGCGAGCCGCTTACGTCACAAGGACTACTATCGTTACGCCTACGCCCACAAGCCCGCCTGGCAACGCATCTGATTGCTGCTCCGTAGTCGGTGTCCGCTAGCGTTCGGATTCTTCCACTCGCTGGAACATTCTGGACGTTTTTGGCCTGTCAGCGGGAAGATTCCTCCACTGACTGGCGGAATTGGGACTCTGAGGCGGCTGTTAGCGGGAGAATTTCTCCACTGACTGGAAGAATTGGATGCTAATTGAGGAATATGGCTGTGAGTGAGTCGGAAGGTTTGAATATGGAACAGTCTCGGGAGCGGTTTGCGAATGAGGTGGACGTTGCGTTAGCGCAGTCGGCCCGTCCGTTTGCGATTCACAATGCGCGCAAAGTCGATGCGCGAGGTGTTGCGGAACATTATTGGTTGGTTTCCGATGGTAGCGCGATTATGGCGACTGGGAATCGGGACGATGACTTTGCTGCGGCATGCGCAAGCGTCGGTTTGGATGCCGATGCTGATTTTGATTCGGTCAGTTCGGTTGGTTCCGGCGATTCCATGACCGGTTCGGCCGGTTTCGTGACCAACGCTGCAGGCCGTATGATGACTCCCGGTTACGTCGACATTCATGCGCACGGTTCGTGGGGGAGTTCCTTCGATGACGGTGTGCAAGGCATACGCATGGCCCGCGCAGGTCATATGATGCACGGCACCACCCGTCAGGTGCTCAGTTTGATCACCAACCCGCTCGACGTGATGTGCGCCAATCTTCAAACCGTGCGTGGCATGATGGGCGCTCGCCCTGACATTCTTGGAGCGCATTTGGAAGGTCCGTTCCTTGCGTTGTCTCGCAAAGGTGCGCATGATCCGGAATGCCTGAAAGATCCGGTTCCCGAATATGTTGATCGGCTTTTGCATGCTGCGAACGGCTGTTTGCGACAGATCACCATCGCCCCCGAACTACCGCATGGCATTGATGCGATTCGTCGTTTTGCTGCGGCTGGAGTGGTTCCTGCGGTGGGACATTGCGATGCCGATTATGCAACCGCTCGCAAGGGTTTTAATGCGGGTGCTGGCATTATGACGCACATGTTCAATGCGATGAATGGTTTGCATCATCGTGAGCCTGGTCCAATTCCGGCTGCTGTTGAGGATCCGCGCGTCACTGTTGAGTTGATTAATGATGGTTTTCATGTGCAGGATCCGATGGTGCGTTTGGGATTCGGCTTCGCCCCGCATCGCATTGCGTTTGTGACCGATGCTATGGCTGCCACCGATTGCCCGGATGGTCATTATTTGCTGGGTGCGTTGGATGTGAATGTGATTGACGGTCATGCTCGTCTTGCATCGAATGGTGCGATAGCCGGTTCCACGTTGACGTTGGAAAAGGCTGTTCAGCGTGCGGTGCTCGAATTAGGATTCACGCCTACCGACGCGGTGGAAGCCGCCACGTTGATTCCGGCTAAAGCATTCGGTTTCGATCGTGCGAACCCGGTCACCAAGCAGCCGCTCGGTCTGCTTGCCCCCGGCTATGCTGCCGACGTGCTTCTGCTCAACCCCGCCACCTGGGCCGTCGAACACGTCTGGTGCGACGCCCACCTTCTTCGTTAAGGCGCGATTGCTGAAACGTAATTGCAGGACCGGCTTCGTAACAGGATGCCGGTCCTTGCTGTATCTCGAGTTTTTGTTTTCAGTCTTGTGGGGTGAAGCTGTAGCGGGCGACGAGACTGGTGGAGATTCGCATATGCTGGCTGATTTTTCGGTTGGCGGTCAGTGCTTCGGCAAGCATGAGTACTGCGGCTTTCGCAAGTTCGTCCTGGCTGATGTCGTACGACGATAATGCGGGAGACGTGTATTTCGCGATCTCCTGATTGTTGATGCTGATTACTTTGATATCTCGCGGTACCATCACATTTTCGGTGGCAAACGCCTGTAGCACGCCGACCGCCAACGGATCGGCGGCGACGATCACTGCATCTGGCAAATCATCAGCATGATCCTGCACTAACTGACGCCCCTGCAAACGGCCGTTTTCCACAGTGAACGGGCCATCCGCATACACCAATCCCTGCACATCCAAACCCAAACGCAGCGCCCAATTGCGAAATGCGAACGTACGAACGTCTTCCGGATATTCATGCTCGCCCATAATGTTGCCCAAGCCGCCAATAAAGCCGATTCGTGAGCAGCCGGACGCCATAAGCGCGTCAATCGCATCCAAGATCGTCTGTTCCAAATCGGGTTGCACCGAATCGAACAATGCCGGCGCAGGATTGATGTCGATGAAGACGCCGTGGGGAAGTTTCTTATGCAGACGGTGCAACGTCTTACGATCCAACGGCGACGGGCCAATCGAAATGAAGCCCGCGTATTTGTCGGCGTTGGCGATCAGCGAATCCACGTCCTTCTGCATGGTCACGTTCATGAGCTGCTCTTCGGCATGCTTGACGAGCACTTCGCGCAACTCGTCGAAATACGCGTCCTGCAAACCCTCGTCGGGAACGACATTGTCGAGAATCGCAACATCTTGCGGAATGGTGATGCGTTGGTATTGTGGTACGTTCTTGTACCCCATTTCCAGACTGGCGTTTAGGATTTTCTCGCGGGTGGAATCCTTCACCGAAAAGGTGGGATCGTTCTTCAAAACCCTCGAAACAGTGGCTTGGGAGAAACCTACCCGTTTTGCTATCTCTCTGATAGTGGCCATTCGAATCCTCCTCAAAGCCATCATTGGCTAAACATGTTTACTAATTAATTTAGCACATATGATTCCATCCTGCTATATTTTCTTCGAGCATTTCACGAGATAAAGCAGTCGTGCGGCAAAACGAGAATCCTCTTTACTCAGCTTGCCTCGGGGCGGCTTCGGGCAATGAAGTGCCCATGGTTTCGAGACGCATGAGGAACTCGTTGGCGCTCATGGCGTTGCTCAACAGCGTGCCCTCCGCAATCGTGCCTCCAATGGAACGGATGAACTCAACCTGATCCAAAGTCTCCACGCCATCGAACACCACATGGAACGCATCATTATCGCGCGAAATATCGAGCGTGCGCTGCATGATCTGCTTCGCGCGAGGCGTACGGAAATCGCGAACCACCGTCTTGTCGAATCGTGCGAAATCCAACGGCAGATGCGCGAACGCAGCAACCTCCGAATACGTGGTGCCAGCATTGGTTAAACCCAACTTGACGTTCGGCAAAGCGGCAAGATCGGCAACCTCATCATCAACTTCATCATGCGCCACATGAATGGCATGCGATCCCAACTGCAAACCGAAACGCAGCTGTGGCTGCTCATGAGTCAACTGCTCCAAGCGCTCGTGGAAGATGGACGCGCCTAATTCCGAACCATTCATGCAAATGTCCACAATATCCAATTCGGGCGCCACCTGGCGGAATGCGGTCATGTCTTTCACGCAGGTTTCCAGCACGTCAAGCGTCAGCTGCACGCTCATGTTGAGGCGATGCGCTTCGGCCGTTACGAAATACGGTGCCAGCGTACGGCCCTGCGCGTCATGCACGCGCACAATCGTATCCAGCGAAGTGATGCGCTTCGTATTTACATCGAAAATCGGCTGGTAGAGCACGGAAATCGTATTGTCTTCAATCGCATGACGAAGAACATCGGACGCGTTGACGTAATCGTCTGAACCATTTTGCGTGGCGAGCGTGGCCGTCGTGCCGTCGACCGCCGGCAGATTGGAACTTTCCAACGCGTAAATATGCGCGCTCGCATCGGCAAGCAGCACGGCGAAACCGTCTGTCGCATTCGAGAACGAAATACTGCTCGACACGTCCACGGAAACCTCACCCTCTTCGGTGTACACCGGCATGACGGCAAGATTGCGCATGCGTGTGGCCAACTCCTCCACGTCACTGGTTGACGTCACATCGGTTACGATCATGGCGAATTCTGCGCCGTTCACGCGAGACAATGTGGCATTGTCCGGCAGCAGCTGGCTTAAACGCATGCCCACGGATCGCAGCACGGCATTGCCGATTTTGCGTCCATAATGTTCGTTGATGGTGCGCAAATGTTCCACGCCGAAATACACCACGGCAACCAGATTATGCACATTCTCGGTCTGCAAACTCTTCAGATGCCCGATGAACGCACGATACGTGAGTGCTCCGGTCAGCGTATCCGTTTCCGATTCGGTGCGCAGCAGCGTCACTTCCTTGTTCACACGCAACGATTCAGCAAGCACTTCGCCGCAAGTGAGCAATATCGTTTCGTCGGTCGATGTGAACGGACGATTCCAAATGCTGCGTTCCATCGCAAGATAATACCGTCGTGAGCCGGTGAAAATCGGCGCGGAATATCGGTAGGAATATCCTCTTTTGTCAAGATTGTTTGCATCGCTGACGAAACAGCGCATGTGGGTGAGACCACGATTGATGCGCCTCACCACGGTCCCCTCCGGCACTTGATTCGGCAACGGCAGCGCATCGCTCACATTCGCGATGCATTTCAGCGCACTTCGGGATCGTGCGAGACGGCTCATCGTATCGACCGTCATCAGCAACAGCGAGTAGGCGATCAGTGCCAGCATGAACACGGAAAGCACGGTGGCAGTATCCGAACCAATATTGGCGAACTCCAGAATTTCAGGAATCCACACAATCGCCATCAAATCAGCCAAAGCCATGGCAAGAATGTGAGACAGCGAATACTCGTGCATGGCTTTACGAATCGGAATTTGCGCAAAAAAGAACGTTACAATATCACAAATCAATCGAATAATCGGCACCGCAACAGTCATAATCAGCAATGGCAGCAACCAATGCTGAAATTGATAAGGATTAATCGCAGCATTGACGGAATCCTGGCTGATAATGATCGACAGTACGTGAGAAGTATTCGCAAATAATATTTTGATTAATGGAATTGGCGCAAGCGTGGTTCCGGCGCGAAGAATGCCGATTTTCAGACTGCGTGCGTTGATGATCGACGTGATGATGGTGACGATGATCAGAAACATGGCCACGTCGGGAAAATAGCCGGTTGCCAGCAGTATGACGGTCAACGGTGGCAGTACGGTGTGTTCGGCGGCAACGCGATACGACGAACGCTTTTTGTAGTAGATCAGGCACAGCAGAAAACACAGCGACCATATGCAGATGCGCGCGGGGTCTTCCATAAGTCGCTGCACGCCTTCCTGTGCATGGAATGCGATCGCGGCCGCGAGAAACAGCGTGTAAATAATGGCCAGAATGGTGAGTCTGACCGGCTTTCTGATGCCGTCTTTTGACTGACTGCCGGTGGCTGCCTGATGTTTCGATTGCTTCGATGCCATGATTGCCTGATTTCGTTCCCTTGTTTCACGGTTTTGCGTTACTTTTGTTGGGAAGTAACGCCTGCCTGTGTGTCTGTGCGCCTGCTTGCCTATAACACCGGTCCGATGATGCGCCACGGTGCGTTGGCGCCTTCCTCGGCGCTGTCCGGCTGCTTGTTTTCGTTGTTGCCCAGCGATTCGTAGATATTGCCGTTCCAGATCACCTTGTCGCCTTGCTCGTACAGCACGTCTGACTCCCATGTGGGGTAGGCCTGCTGCGAGGAATTCCAGCTTGCATTGTCGAAATCGACGAGCGTGCCCGGTGTGCCTCGGAAGCCCGAGCCCAAGGTGGTGGCGAATTCGCCGTCCGTCTGTTTCATGCCACTGCAGAACGTTTTGAGCGTGTTGGTGTTCGTATAGTTTTCTCCGCATTGCTGGTCGCGGTTCAACGACCACATGCTTAAGTGGCCTAGGCTTGTTTCCAGTGCGAACGTGTTGATTTCGCGCGCATTGTCGAGCGTGAAATACTCGTTTTTGGTGTCGTTCTGGCCGATGAGCACGGTGGCTCCCAGCAGTTCCCAGATCTGATGGTCGCTGAAGAGTTTGCCGCGACTGTACAGCAAGGTTTTGTATTGCGCGTGGGCCGCGTTCAATGAGCTTTTAATCAGGGTGGATTGTGTGATCGACGTGGATGCCACGTTGAAATCCATGGTCATGAGATTCACGGTGGAGAGCGTCACGCCAGCGTCCAGAAACGCGTTCACGGTTTGCATTCCTTGCGCTGTAAGGCCTTTCGCGTCGGCTGGAAGCGTCAGACTAATTATCAGATCGTGACTGGTATCGTCTTTCCCTTTGTTTTTCGCTTTTTCATTGGCGATGAGTTTTGCCACGGCTTGCGCTCGCCGGATTGCGGTTTCACTGTAGCCGTCGAGATTCGTGTTTTCGATATCGAAGTCGAGCGAGGTGACATGATAGCGGTCGATCACCTGCTGGTATGCGTTGGCAAGCGCGTCGACGTCGGTGCATGCGGCGGCCAGTTCGGTGCCGTTCTGCCCGCCGAAGCTGACGGTTACCGTGCGGTCGGTTTTGTAGGTTTGCGCGATTCGGCTGTCAAGATCAAGTGTGGAGGCCGCTTCGTCGAGCGTATAGTAGCCGCCCCAGCTTGGCTGGCAGTCGTCGCCGGCGGTGACGAATCCGAGAATCACATTCCGGTAGACATTGCCCACCTTGGATTCGAACTCGTATGAGGGGGTTGCGGTCACATCCACATAGCCGCCGAACCAGGGTTCCGGCAATTTCTTAGCCGCCGTTCGCGTGAACGTGATCCACGACCATGTGCCTGCCGCGACGAGCGCGATGCATAGTATTGCTATGAACAATCGGAGGAAGGAAAATCGCCTTCCTGGAAACAAGGGTTTCATTATTCCCTTTCATCAAGAATCGTCAAGCTGCCATGCCGATGGGGTCATCGGGTGGCCAAACAGGCTGTGTCCCCCGCTTGGCTTCAGTGCGCAGGCGGGGGATTTCACGGGGGATTGGGTATTCCTCTCGTGCGCTGGCTCTTATATCCCGCTAACAGTAAAGGAGTGTAGTATATGGCTGGTACGACGATTTAGGCAGTGATGTATTTTTGCGCCGGCGATGCGGCGCTGGCAATTCAAAGGGGTTTGAGGTGGCAAAAATAGGGGGTAATGAAGGTGGTAATCGCAAGCATCAATGGGGAGCGGAAACCTCCACGCAACCACTTGCCATCATGCATGCTAAGCCTTCTCCAACACGCGTTGTGCTCGGCTATGTTGCGATTGCATGCACGGTTATTTCATGGCTTGTCTACATGATCACGATGATTCTGTCGTTGTTCGTCAACAATCCCTCACTCACATTACGTTTCGTGGTTGAAGGCGTGCTGTACATGACGATTGTGACCACGCTGATTTTCAGTGCGCTCGTCTACTTGACTACACGGCAAGGGGCGCTATACCGCTTCATTCGGCATGAACGCGTACCTCGAGCCATGCTCGACGACCATTTCACACACAACTACAGCAAAGGCATCACCGTACTCATCCCATCGTATGTGGAACAGCCAAAAGTCGTCGAAAAAACAATCTGGTCAGCCGCACTGCAAGAATTTCCCGATTTGGCAGTCGTACTCTTAATCGACGATCCTCCGCATCCCAAAAATGACGAAGCGCGTGCGATCCTCAAAGCAAGCCGCGAACTCATGCCAAAAGTGCTCGCCGAATTGGCGGCACCAGCCGAACGCTTCACCAAAGCGCGCGACGAAACTGCAGCGGCGCTCGCCAACCAGATGAGCGCAAGACGTAGCGTGGTCGCACACTGTGCGGAAGACTATCGTGCGGCAGCGCAATGGCTGGAACATAAAGCCGATATGTGGCTGATCGAAGATCATACCGACGATTTCTTCTGCGATCAGGTATTGCGCGGTCTTGCACGAGATCTGCGTTTGACGGAACGGGCGTTGAACGAATCGATCACATTGCAGCAGCATGTCGACGCGAATCGCATTCTGCAACTGTATGAACGTTTGGTACGTATCTTCACCGCAAGAGGATGGTCTTTCGAACGCAAACTGTACGCATCGACCTCCCGTGAAGGCAACAAAGCCATGAATCTGAATTCGTTTATCGGATTGATGGGTCACTCGCTGAAACGTGTGGAAACGTCGGATGGCGTGATTTTGCGTGACGTGCGCGAGGACGAATCTCCCGATTTTGTGATGCGTAATTCCGAATACGTGCTGACGCTCGATGCCGATTCCATGCTGCTGCGCGATTACTGCTTGCGTTTGGTGTACCAGATGGAACAGCCCGGCAATGAGCGCGTGGCCGTGATCCAAACTCCGTATTCCTCGTATCGTGGAGCGCCGACGCGAATCGAACGTATCGCGGCCGCTACCACCGACATTCAGCACATGCTGCATCAGGGCATGACGTACTATGACGCCACGTTCTGGGTAGGTGCGAACGCGGTGATCCGCAAGGCCGCGCTTGACGACATTTGCGTGGTCTCAACTGAGGGCACGCGCACGGTGAAAACGTATATTCAGGACCGCACGGTGATTGAAGACACCGAATCCAGTATTGATTTGGGCTATTTCGGCTGGCATTTGGTTAATTATCCGGAGCGGTTGAGCTATAGTGCCACACCGCCGGATTTCGGTTCGCTGGTGGTGCAGCGGCGACGTTGGGCGAATGGTGGTTTGTTAATTATCGGCAAATTCTTCCGTATTGTGCATGCGCGGCATCAACAAGGCAATGATGTGAAGTTGGGCGAGTGGGCGTTGCGCGTGAACTATATGGCGTCCATCGCATGGTCAAGTTTCGGCTTGATGTTCCTGTTGGCGTATCCGTTCGATCAGCGGCTGCTCAGCCCGTGGGTGGTGCTCGCTTCGTTGCCGTATTTTGCCACCATGTCGAGCGATTTGAAACGCAACGGGTATAAGCGTTCCGATATTTTCCGTATTTACGGTTTCAATATCGTGCTGTTGACGGTGAATCTTTCCGGTACGCTCAAGTCGATTCAGCAGGGCATGACGAACACGAAGATTCCGTTCGCGCGTACGCCGAAGGTCAATAATCGTACCGCTTCTCCGGCATTGTATGTGACGATGCCGTGGGTGATCATTATTTATTCGTGCATGGTGTTCTATGCCGATACGTTTTCGCATAATTGGGGTAACGCGGTGTTCGCCGGATTCAATGCGGCCGTGACGTTCTGGGCGTTAACCGCGTATATCGGCATCTGGCATTCCGTACAAGACATGGTGGTCGGTTTGATTCGCTGGTTCTTCGTACCGATCAAGGAGCCGCAGCAGGAGGCGGCCCGCAAGAAGTCCTCCTGGCGTGACGCCCTCTACTTCGGCGACTGCCAAATGATCTACGAGTCCCGCCCGTTATAGAGTGCTTCCCGTGTCTGTCTGCACTTTCTTGGGGTTTAAAAAGCCGTGTAGCAGAAAATCTTGTCACGTGTTTGGATCGAATCTCTGTGAGGCACTGTTGTGGGTGCCGTAAAATAGCAGGAAAAGGGGCGATGATGACTCAACATAACGATTGGAGCGCTATGCAGCAAAGTTCGTATCATGATATGCAGGTCGATTCATTGGGTGCGTTCTCCGCGCGCAATCCGCTGGACTCGCTTGCGGTTACAGCGCCGGGACGCACGCGTTGTGTGAACGCCGAGAATCCCACAGGCGGCAA
>ERZ779885.3377-NODE-3377-length-13549-cov-2.738328_pt1 | contig 13549 bp, 8 predicted proteins | sample MGYA00511554_ERZ779885 | MGnify/ENA primary metagenome ERZ779885 (study PRJEB29588, sample SAMEA2160998) | human gut metagenome | biome: human gut; feature: human-associated habitat; material: faeces | place: Denmark | collected 2008/2010 ... | reverse complement strand
ATTTCTCTTTTGAAAAGCAGAAGTTCATCACCCGGTTTTATTTGGACTACAATGATGTAACGGCTCTTGAAACTGCCATCCTTGAACTGGTTCTTCATATTCCGCAAGAGCAATACACCCTGCTTCTGAATAGCTTGAAAAAGGAAGTCTGTGAAAACATAAACTTTTATGAGAAAGGTCGTATGCCAAGCGAGCAGTATGTCATTAATGCCTGTTTCAAAATTTCGGAGATATACAATGAAGCGATAGAAGAACAGAGGCAAAGAACCGTCAAACTCCATGCCCCGTTAAATGAGGCATATAACCGATATGATTCCATAGGTTACAGGGAACATACAGCCGAAGATGAACAGCGTGCGGAAATGGAATATGAACGGTGCAAGGCTGAATACGAGGAAGAAAAGGTCAAATTGGTAGAACTATACGACATACAAAAACAGGCGAAGGAAGAAGCCATTAAATATGCACGAAGCTGTTTCGATGAAATCTACCGCTTGGGATGCCACCTCAAAGAGATATTGACGAAATATGTCCCTGATGAAATTCGTGAACCGGAAGAACCATCCAAGCCAAGTGCCCCCGATATACAAGAGGAAGCTCTCAAAGAGGAACAACACGAATATTTCGACATGGAGTTGCTTTCGCACGTTTACACGACCTGCGTAGGAGAACAATTCGAGAATATTTCCGAATATGATTTCTATACTTGTATGAATCTGCACCCCTACAAATGCAAGCTGAAAATAAAACCGAGAGAGAAAATACGTGTCTGTTATCTGATATTCCTGATGGGCGAACAACTGCCCAAACTTGACAGGGAGAATTGGAAAAAGAATATCCTCAAAATGCTGGATATTGAAGAGAACTATTACAAGTCAAAATACAAGGAACCTGTTTCCGATTTCCCAAGTGACAGCAACCAGAAGTTCGCCAAAGAAATGGACGCAATATTCCGATAATCCGTGATATGTCCTGACATTTTACGAAATCACCACTTTTACCACTCAAATTAATTTTTGAGTGGTATTTTTATTCTCTGATATTCAGTTGAATAATAGAACATCCCATTTACGCTAACCACATCCTTACCACTTACAACCCTACCTAATTTTGCATCGTTCGAGAACAGAAATAACAGCCAGTGCGCAGGGCTGATTGTTAAACGACTAAATAGATTGGACGATGACAAATCTTCAAGAGTTATTATCAAAACCCGTCTGGCAGATGACAGGCGAAGAGTTCATATTCTTAAGCAAGCACGCTTCCGGTCAAACGGAAATGCAGCCACAGCCCGTTACGGACACAGAAAGGAAGTATGTGTACGGAATACTGGGCATTGCCAAACTGTTCGGGTGCAGCCTGCCCACCGCCAACCGCATCAAGAAAAGCGGAAAGATTGACAAGGCAATCACCCAGATAGGACGCAAGATTATCGTAGATGTGGAGCTTGCCCTTGAACTGGCCGGGAAGAAAACAGGAGGACGAAAATAACGGGAGGCATGGCTATGGACTATATTAAAGAGACTAAGGACATATCGGCAGAAGAAGCCATTATCCTTTGGCAAGCCTCACGTTTGAGCCTGTCGAAAAGTTATGAGAAAGCACCTGAAATCCTCAAAGTACATAGTTCTGTCATTGGGACATTGGGCAATTTCAGCGCATCCATCGGCAAAGCCAAAAGCAAAAAGACATTCAATGTGTCGGCTATCGTAGCCGCCGCATTGAAGAACGGCACAGTGTTGCGGTATGTGGCGGAACTGCCGGAAGATAAGCGGAAAGTGCTTTATGTTGATACAGAGCAAAGCCCTTACCATTGCCTGAAAGTCATGACACGCATTTTGCGGATGGCCGGCTTGCCTGATGACAGGGACAATGAGAACCTTGAATTTCTCGCTTTGAGAAAATACACGCCTGAGCAACGTATCAGGATTGTAGAACAGGCGATCTACAACACTCCCGACATTGGTCTTGTAATCATAGACGGCATCCGTGATATGGTGTACGACATCAACAGCCCCGGTGAATCCACACGCATCATATCCAAGCTGATGCAGTGGACGGACGACAGGCAGATACACATCCATACGATACTGCATCAGAACAAGGGGGATGAGAATGCGAGAGGGCATATCGGTACGGAGTTGAACAACAAGGCGGAAACCGTATTGCAGGTAGAAAAGGACAAGGGCAACGGTGACATCAGCCATGTTTCAGCCATTCACATACGAGCAATGGACTTTGAGCCTTTTGCGTTCCGCATCAACGACAAAATCCTTCCCGAACTTATAGAGGGTTACAAACCCGAAACAAAGAAACCGGGAAGACCCGAAGAAGAGAAGTTCGACCCTTACAGGCATATCACCGAGCAGCAGCACCGCATCGCATTGGAAGCCGTTTTCGGGCTGAAAGAGGAATACGGCTATAAGGAACTGGAAGATGCCTTAATCAAGACCTATATGTCAGTGGGTGTAAAGCTGAACCATAAAAAGGCGGTATCGCTCATCACCATGCTCCGCAACAAGCGGATGATAGTGCAGGAGACAGGCAGAAAATACACATTCATGCCTGACTTCCACTATTAGCCCATTTCCCTGCAATCACTTCACTTTATTCTCGGGGTGTATATATTATGAATATAGTGAAGCGGTTGGGGTATGGAACAAAATCGCTTCACTTTATTACCGTATTCTATATATACGAAAATTTAGTGAAGTGGTTATAGACCGTACTTCCTGAAAAGGTACGGGCGAAAAGAAAAATAAACCTATTCACCAACTACTAAAACAATCATTTTATGGATATACAGACAGCCAAGCAAATCAGAATAGCGGATTATCTGCATAGTTTAGGATATTCTCCCGTCAAGCAACAAGGTATCAACCTGTGGTATAAATCACCGTTAAGGGAAGAAGCAGAAGCTTCGTTCAAGGTAAATACCGAACGTAACCAATGGTATGACTTCGGTTTGGGCAAAGGTGGCGGTATCATTGAACTGGCTGCACACCTATATGCTACCGACCATGTACCTTATATTTTAAAACGGATAGCGGAACAGGCACCGCATGTGCGCCCGGTATCTTTCTCTTTTGGTAAGCAAAACTCTTCCGAACCGAGTTTCCAACAGTTGGAGATTGTTCCGTTATCGTCCCCTGCCCTGCTTGCCTACTTGCAGGGAAGAGGAATAAATATGGAACTGGCAAAAAGAGAATGTAGTGAAGCCCGTTTCACCCACAATGGCAAACGGTACTTTGCCATCGCCTTTCCCAATGGTTCGGGTGGATATGAAATCCGCAACCGCTATTTCAAGGGCTGCATCGCTCCAAAGGAAATCTCCCACATCAGACAGTCGGGAAAAGCAAGGAACACCTGTTATGTGTTCGAGGGATTTATGGACTACCTCTCCTTTCTGACATTGAGACAGGAGAGCTGCCCGAATTATCCGGAGTTGGACGGACAGGACTACATTGTATTGAACTCCGTATCGAATGTAAACAAGGCTCTCTATCCGTTGGGCAGCTACGAACGCATCCACTGTTTTTTTGACAACGACCATGCAGGCATGGAAGCTCTCCGACAAATCCGCAAGGAATACGGCAGAGACCTGTACATCCGTGACGCTTCGCAGACTTACAACGGATGCAAGGACTTGAACGAATACTTACAGAAACAGGCTGAGAGAAAAGGGCAAGTCCAATCCGTCAAAGGGGTGCGCAGCCAGTCACCGAAAAAGAAAAACGGCTTTCGGTTATAGCCCACTATAACTACACGCTCCGCTTTCGTAGTTGTGGGCTCTCCCGAGGGGATTAAGGCTTTGCCCTAATGACCCACTTAGGGCGTTTCTCCCCTGAGCACCCAGAGCAAAGAGTGACCCTCTCTTTGCAATCTCCGCTTATGGGTTGTACCCCTAAGAACCCCACTGCGGAAGCGAAGAAACAATCTATTGCGAACAATAAAACAGAACAGCTATGGCAACAAAATCAAGCATACATATCAAGCCTTGCAACATTGCATCAAGCGAGGCTCATAACCGTAGGACTGCCGAGTATATGCGTAACATCGGCAAGTCCAAAATCTATATCGTTTCTGAACTCTCAGCCGACAACGAACAGTGGATAAATCCCGGCTTCGGCACTACCGAATTGCGGACACATTACGACAACATCAAACGGATGGTCAAGGAAAAGACCGGACGTGCCATGCAGGAGAAAGAACGTGAACGCAAAGGCAAGAACGGAAAAATAATCAAAGTGGCAGGGTGTTCGCCAATCCGTGAAGGTGTGCTGCTCGTCAGACCAAACACCACATTGGCAGATGTGCGTAAATTTGGCGAGGAGTGCAAACAACGCTGGGGTATCACTCCGCTGCAAATCTTTCTGCACAAAGATGAAGGACATTGGCTGAGCGGACAACCCGAAGCCGAAGATAGGGAGAGTTTCCAAATTGGTGGAAAGTGGTTCAAGCCGAATTATCACGCTCATATCGTTTTCGATTGGATGAACCACGATACAGGAAAGAGCTGTAAACTAAATGACGAGGATATGACCGAAATGCAGAGTTTGGCTTCTGACATTCTCTTGATGGAACGAGGACAATCTAAAGCCGAAACAGGCAAGAAACATCTGGAACGTAACGATTTCATCATAAAGAAACAGAAAGCCGAACTGCAACGTATAGAGGAAACCAAGCGACACAAGGAGCAACAGGTAAGCCTTGCCGAACAGGAACTCAAACAGGTAAAAGCGGAGATACGCACGGACAAACTCAAAAGTGCAGCTACCGATGTAGCCACTGCCATAACCAGCAGTGTAGGTTCTCTTTTCGGAAGTGGTAAATTAAAAGATTTGGAACAAACCAATGAAAGTTTACGGCATGAAATTGCCAAACGTGACAAGGGCATTGATGAATTAAGAGCCAAGATGCAACAAATGCAGGAACAGCATGGTAAGCAGATTCATAACATACAAGGAATACATAATCAAGAGCTTGAAGCCAAAGCCAGGGAAATATCACGATTGAACACCATTCTTGAAAAAGCATTCTGCAGGTTCCCATTGCTCAAAGAAATGTTAAGAATGGAAAAGCTCTGCTATGCCATCGGATTTACCAAAGATATGGTAAACAGTCTTTTGACCAAAAAGGAAGCTATCAGATGCAATGGTAAGATTTATTCCGAGGAACACAGAAGAAAGTTTGAAATCAAAAACGACATCTTCAAGATAGAGAAAAATCCGACCGATGATAGCAAACTTGTACTGACCATAAACAGGCAACCGATAGGCGAATGGTTCAAGGAGCAATGGGAGAAATTAAGACATGGTTTGCAACAATCAGCAGAAGAACCAAGAAAAAGTAGAGGATTCAGAATGTAATCTTGATAGTATTTGATTGTACCTCAATAAAATTGCATATCTTTGTAAGCGGATTGAGGCTACTCTTTCCAAGACATATTAGAATTTAGAAGAAGCGTTATGCTTATTTCTTGCGAATGAAAACCTGAGAAACTTTCAAACGTGTACAAGAATAGCATAGTGGTTCTCACGCTATAGCGTGGGCTGCTATTGTTACATCTGTACACAAAGGTTTTCTCAGGACCTTCATTCAAAGAGGTGGCATTACAGTTCCACGCTTCGTGATATTATAAAGTCCTTGTGGTAGCTGGAGGTGTATAATTAAAACAGTTAGTTGATATGAAACAGAATATATGTGTAGTTATATTTTTATTGCTTTCAACCACATGTAAAGCCCAAACATTCATATACCCCCAAAACGATTCTATCCTGACAGAATATAATGATGGGAAATTTTGGGCTTATTTAAACAAAAATGATTTTGTTGTAGGTCTTTCATGCTTTGAAGAAAAAGATGATTATGGAAAATACTATCACTTGGATATTTTTATCAAGAATTTAAGTGAAACCCCAATTGTATTCCAACCTGACAGCGTACACTCTAATCTACTAACAAAAAAAGACGATACTTTAAAGCTTGAAGTATATACAAATGAAGAATATCAAAAAAAAAATAAAACGCTCACAAGCATGGGCTATGGCATTATATGGAATCTCTGCTGGCATTAATGCAGGAACAGCAGGATATTCAACATCCTATTCTACGTCTTATTCTTCTAATGGTTATGCTTACACAACCATAACCAATCATTATGACACTAATGCAGCATACCAAGCAAATGTCGCATCTACCAATCAAATGATTACATTAGGACAAATGATGGATAATGACCGAACTATACGTGAACAAGGATATTTAAAAACCACAACTATTTATCCCGATGAAGCTATTATTGGCTATATGAATATTAAACTTGTCTTCTAATTGCAGTTTTATCAGCTGACAGAGGTCTTTATTGTCTTCCACCAATAAAAGATTCGGCAAAGAAGCATCTATTTCCGTCTGTTCTTCGGAATCTTCTTCTGCCATGATATCAGTAGAAGACACATCTCCGGCAGGAGCTGTTTCAGTGTCACTGACATAAAAATCGACTTCCGAAATGCGATAATGTTCCTTTCCGAGCAATAGTTCTACAATAAACACGGTTCCCTTTCCTTCAGGGCTTTCAGCACGAATCACTCCATGATGCAGATTCACGATTTCTTTGGAAAGTGCCAGCCCGATACCCGTGCCCTGATAATACGAGTTTTTGGCATTCTCTCCTTGCGAGAAGCGTTCAAAAATCTCGGTCAGCTTATTCTGGGGGATTCCGATCCCGTTATCTTCCACTCTCAGGAAACAGTGTTCCCCATCTTCTGTCAGTCCGGCAACTACATGGATGCTGCCACCGGAAGGGGTAAACTTGAAGGCATTGGATATGATGTTCCGAATAACAATACTCAGCTTCTCCTTATCCGCCCATATCATAATAGCCGCATCCGGTAACTGGAAAGTAAAGCTAACTTCATTTTCTTCGGAAAGAACACGGAATTCCTTCTGGAAAGAGACTACCAACTCATTAAAATCAATCAACGACACATGCAAACGCATCTTTCCATTCTGTATTTTCCGGAAATCAAGTATCTGATTGACAAGTTGTAACATCTGGTTAGTGTTCTTCTCCATTAGTTCCACATATTGCACACCTTTTGGTGAAAGTGTCTCATGCTCTCTCAATTCCTGTATCGGACCTTTTATTAAAGTCAGAGGAGTACGTAGTTCATGAGAAATATTTGTAAAGAACTTGATCTTCATTTCCGAAACCTTCTGTTCGATGTAGATGTCATTCTTCATTTTAATCATAAAGAAAGCCAGACGCAAACTGAAATAAAGGGCTATAATACCCAAGACTACATAAATCACAATAGCCCACCAACTTAACCACCAGGGCGGAAGAATAGTGATGGCCAATGTACGATTGGAAACGAGCTCCGGATTGGCTTCATCTATTGTTTCCACCCGGAAAGTATAGGATCCAGGCGGCACATTCGTGTAAGAAGCAATACGGTTTTTACCATTGTAATGCCACTCCTTTTCGTATCCTTCAAGGATATATCGATAAAACACACGATTGGGATTATAGAAGTTCAACGCAGCAAATTCAATGGTAAACATAGACTGATTATACTTTAACCTGATTGCATCGGCAAATGTAATCGATTCTTTCAATACAGGATCTTCATGAAAACTACGCAAATCACGATTGGAGATTTTGAAGTCGACTATGCGCGTATCATAGTTCATATTCTGCGTTTCCAGTTTATTAGGTGAAAATGTGAGAATACCTTGCCTGGAACCAAGCCATAAGTCACCGCTCAAAGTACGGAGCGCGCTGCTTTCTTCCAACTCAACATTCAGGAATCCATCGTACCTGTCGTAATTACGGAACTGTTCGGTGTCTTTATTGAAACAAGACAATCCTATTTCTGTAGTAAACCAGAGATTTCCGTCTTTATCTTCTACTATTGATTTTACGACATCATTATTCATACCTTCACGGATGCCGTAAGATTTAAAGACAGGTACCCGCCTTTCTTTATCATAGTGTACCAGTTTATTCAATCCTCCCCCAAATACGCTTACCCAGATTTGTGATTCGGAATCTTTGTACAATACATAAATATCATTGTCAGCAACATTCGAACGTTCACTCACCTGGCGGTAAGTTTCAAATTGAATCTCTTCGGGATTGGTAAAATGACCATCAAAAGACATCAGACCATCCATTGTTCCTACCCAGATACGTCCGTCATTATCCTCCGTCATTGTACGCACTTCCATATAAAGCCCATAAAGCGGATATTGCTTCAAACCATTATACTTATGCTTGAAGGCAATTGTCCCGTTCGCTTCACTGATCAGATTCAGACCACCACCTAACAAACCAACCCAAATACGCCCCTGGCTATCCTGATAAGTGAAATACACATCATTACTACTGATTGAATTCGGATTCTTAGGATCATTTTTATAACGTACGAAGCGTAACCCTTGAGGAGAATTCATATCCGGTTCAGCCTTCACAAGACCATTGCCTTTGGTAGAGAACCAAAGATTCCCATCTTTATCTTCCATGATATGATATACAGCTCCCACCAGATAATTCTTTTCCGAGAAAACCTGCTTTACCTGTCCGTTACTATCAAGGCGATAAAGGGCCTGCCAACGGGTTCCTGCCCAGATATCGCCATTCTTTGCCTGATACAGAGCGCGTATCCCCTGATTCCAGGAATTAGGTTTTTCATCACCAACCGGCACCGGTGACACTTCTTTAAGTACTTGGAACTGCTTCTTGGGAAAGTTAACCCTGTACACCCCATTATCTGTAGAAGCCAACCAGAGAATCTCGTCTTTGTCCAGCAATAGATGAAAAAACAGTTGTCCGGGAGCATCATCAACGAAAGGCTTTGATTGATTCAGACGAACCATCTCCAGTTTCTCCCGGTCGAACAAAAGAATCTCTCCACCCGGAGTCAGAAAAAACATACCCTGTTCACCGGCATCTTGCATTTCAAAATTTCCTATGGAATTCTGTTTAGGAAATGTAAAGCGGCGATTGGCTTTATTTAAAGGATCATAGTATACCAATGCATTATTACCTTCCTGAAACCAAATTTTATCATATTTGTCTATAAATATAGTTCCTGTTTCTCTCCCGTCGATGGAAAGCGGCAACTTTGTCCATTGCTTATAACCGATATTATATTCATATACTCCTTCACCTGTAGTAATATAGACCAACCCTGTCTCTGTTACCAGCAAATTTACGACCGACTGATCTATTCCCGGTATTTCATAACGATTGACCACTCCATTTTCCGGATCAATACTATAAATATGTCCGTTCCGGTCACCTAACCATAAGCATCTGGAGTTATAAGATGCACAGGTGAACTGGTCGGGGCTACCGGCTATCTTCTTCTGAATAAAATCGGCAGGCTTATCTTTCAACCCCGCTCCTTTCCTTAACGAAAGTATCTGATAATCCATACCCACCCAATTGATAAATTCGGAAGTCTCGCATAACACATTATGCTTCAAACGCATATCGTAGTGATTGATATTAGGGCGTGAATCGTGCAATTGCTTCATTGTAATTTTGCCCTCTTTATCAGTATGCGCACGAAGCAGACTCTTATCTTTGGTCAGTAATAGGACATCCCCATCCGCAGTAGTCTGAATCTTGATAATCTGAATATTCTCAGAGTATTCCTTCACATCGTCATAAACCGCATGAAAACTTTCATGCTTCTTATCAAACAGATAAAGTTTGCGATCAATGGTCTTGATCCAAAGAAAACCATTTTTATCTTCTACGATACGCTGAATCTTACGTGGAGGAATGTCAGCCGAATAGAATCCGTCACGATTATCGTACGAACGAAACTTAGTGCCGTCAAAGCTACATAAGCCATACCAAGTGCCGAACCAGACAAAGCCCTCGCTACCCTTTAAAGTACAGTTTACAATATTATTAGGTAACCCTCGTTCGGCCGTGTAGTGTTCCACAATCATGCTGGGATAGGCAAAGCTTGTAAGCCCTATCACCGATAGAAATAGTATTAGAATAGATCGTTTCTTCATTTATAACAACAGTTGATATAAAATGTATCCAAAGATAAGCTTTTTCTAACAGTGACTAAAATTATCACTCCCTTATTTTAGATTATTCTTTTGTTCCGAACTCCGTCTGCTGACGCTCTACCTCATCCAACACCTTTTGGCGTTCTTCTTCCGTCAACTGTATTTTCTTGTCAGTTGTATCTTTTTGTAACCTTGTTCTCACAGCCGCAGAAGCTATTTCCCGCTCCTCATAACAAAAAGGAAATTCCGCAGGAACACTTTCGAACTCCAGCTCCGCAGCCGTCGGAGCTTGTGTACCCTCAAATAGCACACGGGCTTTCACTTTGATCTTTCCGGCTTTTCTGGTAGAACGAATCAGTACAGGGGCAGAACCGAACTCCACTGCACGGGGATTCGCACCAATAGTAGCATCGCCAATAATATCTCCTTCCCCTTCTACGGTAAAGACGATATTCTCTTTAGCCAGGCGTCTCACATTTCCATTGTCATCAGTCACCTCAGCAACCACTACAATGAAATCAGAACCATCCGCCACCAGATTCACATTCCCTGTATCCGCATATAGCCTCAATTTAGTGGAACGCCGTGAAGGCATCTTCTTCTGAGTGCATACTACTTTCCCATTTATAATGCCTTCTACAATCATATTCACTTTTTGCCAATTCTTCTGAGTATAACTATAACTGCGAGCTTCCCAGAAATCCCATACATTTTCAAAAACAACAGGGGCATTCGGCAGATGACCTTTGGCATGAACCACCGGCTTCGTCCATGTCTTTGTTCCATCATAGACAGAAAGTCTGACAGAATCACAATTACTGAAAACCACTACATCTTTATCAGAGAACTGCGACATTTCATGAGCAACGAAAACCATAGGTCCACACTCAGCCAAAGGATGCCGCAGACTGGCTGAAGACTGACTGCGGAACATCTCGTATGCATATTTTTTCTGACGAAAAGCATCATAAATACCTCCCCAATATGGGTCAGGATGATACCCTCGTTGGTGATCGAACGGATGCCACTGGGCACCACCGATAAACAGGCCCGTAGTGCGATACATCTCATCATAACTCTTAGCCAGAGAAAGTGCCTGCACCAGCAACGGATGTTCTCCCCAGCTGCGGCTTGCACGGTTATCATTATTGTGGGCATACCAGTCATCCACATTCTCCCCGAACTCACGAGTGAAGATACATTGCTCCGGCCTGTCTTCCTTTTCATCATCACCGGGCCAACCATAAACCACATCATAATGTTCTTTTACTCCTGCCGAATGTACATCAGCAGCAGCTACCGGACGCCCCGGATACGGATATTCTTCTTTGGTAATATCAAGAGCCTTCAAAGCGAAATCAAGCGGGTAACGGGTTTCATTCAAGATAGGTTCCCACATCAAAACAGAAGGATGATTGCGGTCACGACGGATCATTTCACGTGTATTCCGATGGACAAGCTCTCCAAATTGCAGATCTTTGTTCCAATATTGCCACCCCGGCGTAGCGACAATTACAAACAGGCCAAGTTCGTCACATGCATCCATGAAAGACGGGTCCTGCGGATAATGGGCTGTACGGATAATAGTGCATCCTGCATCACGTAAACGCTTGGCATCACGCCATTGCTGGGAGTTTGGTAAGGCATTGCCCACATAAGCGAAATCCTGATGACGGTTGGCTCCCACCAACTGACCGAAAGGTGTGCCATTCAGCCAAAAGCCATCTTTACCACGGAATTCCGCCAGACGAATTCCGACACGGGTGATTCCGCCATCTATGGACTGATTACCTTTTTTAAGGCGAGACTGCACTCTATATAAATAAGGTGTATCCGGCGACCATAGCTTCGGATTCTTCACTTCCATTTGCTGACGGATTATTTTCTTCTCTCCCGATTGCAAGGAGAGTTTACCGGATATGCGCCTGATTATTTTGCCGTCAGCATCTGTCAGTGTCGTCTCTACAATCACAGATTCAGAACGGGTATTTTCATTCTGTACTTCCGTATTGACACAGACTTGCGCACTCTTTTCACTGATCTGATCGAAGTGAACAAACACACCACCTCCGGCAACTGTCTGCGATTCGATGGCATCAGTAATGGATATAGGGGATTTGGCAATCATCCATACATCCCGATAGATGCCTCCATGATAGGTGAAATCCAAGGTATACTGACGCTTACCCGGAGGATAGGATTTATCATCGCTGTTATCTACAAAAACAGCAAGCAGGCAGGAGTCTCCGGCTTGCACTCCATAGGTTGTCAAGTCCAGTGTGAAAGGCAGATAACCGCCTATATGCTCCTGAATACGTTTTCCGTTCAGATAAAGAATTTGTTTCCCCATCGCAGCTTCAAAATGGATGGATACCCGTTGACCTTTAGTCTCTGCGGGAACGACGAAATGCTTGCGATACCAGACAGGTCCCTGATAGTTCCGGCATCCACTGGCCTCAGCAGGCATTAGTTCCACAGTGTGAGGGGTGGAGACAACTTCCCATGAACAATCATCGAAGTTCACTGTTTCCGCTCCAGATATGTCGCCTTTGAAGAAGCGCCAGCCCGGATTGAAATCATATACCTGCCGTCCGCTTCCGGGAAGCTGAATGAAACCGGCAACTGAGGTCTCGGGACGGTAAGTTCCTGTCGCTTTCCCTGATAATGGGAATAAAAACAAAAAGGCTGACAAAGTTAAAAACAAGTTCTTATTCATATTTCTTAGTTTGATATCATCATTTTGTCTCTTGAATCATTATCACCACATCCTTCTTCCTACTTTCCGGTGACACTTTTAAATCTGTCACTTTCCCCTCTTTCAAAGTAGCCTCTACTGTTGTTTTACCGGGTGCATGAAGTTTGAAGTGCACATTCCATTCTAGAGGCCAAGCCGGAAACAGGAGTATCAGTTCTCCGTTTGTCTGCAACAGCATCTCCTGAAGCCCTATCATGCCGCTCCCTCCCCAGTTGTGATCAGGCATCCAGTCATAGCCGGGGCCCCAGAAAGCCGGAAAGCGATGCGGGCCGTTGGATAATTTAGCCAGATTAAGCTGTCGGGATTCTTCAGTCAATCCTAAACATGCAGCCCAGATATTATCTTGTTTCCATCCGATATGCGAACGAAAATTAACCGCTTCGGGATCATAGAAATAGGTGTTGCGGGCAACCTCCAACTTTTCTTTGCCAATGCCGTAAACACGCCACGGAAATACGGGATAGAGTTGCGGAGTCTCCACATTATTAATACGTTCCCAACTCTTAGCAGGGGCAATCGTTTGTTTCAGCACCGGCATAGTTATGGAATTCGCAGAATCCTTTACTTCGATATAACGCAATGGTATCGGTGGGATTACTTCCAGCATTTCGTTCTTCCGTCCGTAAGTTTCCAGCACGGTCCGCAATGCGGCAATAGTGCTGCTGGCATTATTAGTCATTTTATAGGTTTCACAGGCAGAACCCGGAAAGAGAATCAGGTGTCCTTCTCCATCCAACTCCTTCCGTCCACGGCGGGAAGCAA
>ERZ779885.3373-NODE-3373-length-13561-cov-5.728121_pt1 | contig 13561 bp, 12 predicted proteins | sample MGYA00511554_ERZ779885 | MGnify/ENA primary metagenome ERZ779885 (study PRJEB29588, sample SAMEA2160998) | human gut metagenome | biome: human gut; feature: human-associated habitat; material: faeces | place: Denmark | collected 2008/2010 ... | reverse complement strand
CTCGAGCTCGATGCCGCCGCCGCTCGTGTCGCTGTCGCCGCCGGCGTCCGCGGCGTCGGACGTTCCCGCTTCCGAGGCGTCGCCCGCAGCGCCCGCAGCGGAGGAGGTGGATGTGCCGGAATCACAGCTGGTGGCGAGAGCCGCGACCAGAAGGGCGCTCAGAAGCGCTGCCAGGATTCTCTTTTTCATGACTTGTCTCTCCTTTTCGCGTAAAATTAAAGCTGAAAGTTATGAGCTGCCTCGACTGCCGTTTTGATTCTGTCGAGGCTGATCCCCTGTCCCTGAATGGTGCAGTCCGCGCCGATCATCATGCTGGTGGAGCCAAAGCCGCGGATCGCCTCCTCAACCTCGGCGCGAATCGCCTCGTCCGTGCCGCTGAGGATGTTGCCCTTGTTGTTCAGGCCGCCCAGGATCGGACGGCGGTACAGCTTTTGGCCCTCCGAGAGAGAGACGCCCGTATCCTTGACGGACCAGTTCACGATATCTCCCGGATAATCGCGGAAGCGCTCGAGATGGACTTTGAAATCATACTCCGGCTCGCCGCAGATGTGAAGGATGTTGTACTTGTCCTCACGGTTCTTCGCCACATCGAGAACCATCCGATCGGAGGGCTCGACCAGCATGGCCCACTCCTCGTCCGTAAAGCGGCCAACCTCGCCGAACTGAGCGGAGAAGTAGATGCCGTCGAGGCCAAGGTCGAGGTAGGCGTTCGCCCACTCCTGCTGCACCTCGGCGATCGTCTTCACGCCGTCGGCGACAGCCTTCGGGTTTTCTTTCGAATGGGCCATCAGCAGATCGTCGCCGAACGCGAAGGACGCCGCCTTGAAGGGGCCGAACATCGTCTGCACCACAAGCGCTTCGCCGTTGACTCCGTCAAGGATTCTCCTGATGATCTCCGCCTGCTTTTTGAACTCCGGAGAATCGGGGCCGTCGAACCGAATCTTATACCAGTCGGAAGCGTTCTCGATCTTGGTATGAATCGGATACATGAAATCCTGCATCACCTTCATGATATCCATGTCGGTGTGACGGAACAAATCCAGATGTCCCTTCACGGTCTCCTCCACGGTGTAGGTGGAGGGATAATGGAACCAGAAGCCTGCGGGGACCTTGTCCGGGGTCTCCCCCCGGAGAACTGCCTTGACGCGCTCGACCTTATTCATGACTGGAACCTCCTGTCGTGTTGATGTTTTCATTATATCCTAATAAATCGGTAAAAAACATGAATTTATTTGGCAAAGAAATATGAAAAAGTTTAGAATATTTCATTACATCCCGTTTTATTTGGTCTTTTTCTCTAATTGTCCTCTCATTTTTACATCAGTCTGCCTTTCTTGAAAAAACTGTTGAGTTCTGGAAGAATATCATTATAATAAGAGGTATTCCGGAGAAGGACGGGGAAACCGCCGCCGCTCCCGGCTCCCGTTTCCCGGCGGCCAGGCTCCCTCCTTTCCCTCCCGTTTTCCTGCCGGGAGGCAGGCTTTTGTTCCGCACGCTCTTGTCCGTTTTGCATCAAACTCTTCTCGATCCTGCAAAAAAACAAGGAAAGGTCGCTTTCTCGCCATGAGACTTCTCAAGAATTGCTCCTACCGCATGCAGATATTCATTCTGTCGGTCCTGATCATCGCCCTGCCCGCCACGATTCTTGGAATTTTCACCTCGAACCTGACGCTCCAGCAGGTGGATTCCAAATACCAGGAATCCATGCTGGACCTCACCACGCAGATCAACATGTATCTGGACAGGAGCATCAAAAGCGCGGAGAAGCTGAGCACCATCCACATTGTCAACACCGAGGTGCGCAAGATCCTGACGACCGACTATTCGAATTCCCTCAGCGACTACTACCCCGGCGTGCAGACCATGCAGGCGCAGGTGGTGCAGGCCAACCTGCTCAACACCGACGTGATTGTCGCCGTCTTCATCAACAAGTACGACTATATTTTCGACTACAACTTCAACACATACTCCGACTACCGCGGGATCTTTGACAATATCGAGGAGTGGGCGGAGCTCGCGCGCCAGGATCCCCGCTCCACCTACGTCGCCCCCATCCACCACTCCGAGCGCATGGGGATTGCCTATCAAAACATCCTCCCGATTGTGAAAATCCTCAAGGATCCGGACGATTTTTCGGAGATCGGCGTCTTCGGCGTGGGGATCAACTTCGACTCCGTGACAGATATCATCTCGTCCTCGCGGCTGCCCACCAGCATGGTCGTCCTCTTCGACGAAAACGACGAGCCCTTCTACTGCTCCGAGGAGAGCGTGCTCCAGCAGGAGGAATACGGGTCGTTTCTCACCGCCCTGCAGTCGTGCAGCAGCGAGGTGGGCGACAAGGGGGAAAGCAAGTTCCGCCACATCACGATCCCCGGCCATGACTGTTCCGTCAACACCGTATACAACACGACGACCGGGTGGAAGATCGTCCATGTGCTGGACAATTCCATCATCTCGGAGGCCTCGCGCACCAACCTGCAGCGCCTGACGCTCGTCTTCCTCGCCGTTGTCCTGCTCGCCATGCTGCTCGCCTTCTGCATCTCCCAGCAGCTCTCCCGGAGCATCCAGTCGCTCTGCCGCCAGATCGACGAGTGCGAGGGCGGCACCATTCCCCAGATCAACCTGACCAACCAGCTGCTCTCCAACAAGGATTTCAACCAGATTGTGGACAGCTACAACCGCCTGAATCTCCGGCTGACGGACAGCCTGCGGGAAAACTACACCATCCAGCTCAACGAAAAGCAGATGCGCCTGCGCATGCTCCAGGCGCAGATCAACCCCCATTTCCTCTACAATACGCTGAATCTCATCAGCGCCATCGCGAACATCCGCGACATCCCGGAAATCCGCACCATCTCCGACGCGATCTCCGATCTGCTGCGCTACAACCTCAAATCCGGGCCGATCGTCCGCCTGAAGGAGGAGGTCAAGCAGATCGGGCGCTATATCACAATCCAGCAAATCCGGTTCCCGGATCGGTTCATCTATGAGTGCGCGCTGCCCGCCGAGCTGGAGGATATCACGGTGCCGGTCTGCATTTTGCAGCCGCTGGTTGAAAACACCATTGTCCACGGCTTCGACGAGAAGGAGGAGGGCGGCTATATCATGATCAATATTTACGCGGAGCTGAACACGCTGCACATCCTGATCGCCGACAACGGCGCTGGCATTCCGGCGGACAAGCTCGAGAGCCTCCGCCTCTCCCTGCGCTCGAACACCGTGATGGAGATCCGCACGCCGAGCGGCTCCTCGATCGGGCTGCTGAACGTGCACCAGAGGATCCAGACCTTCTGCGGGAAGAAGTACGGCATCAAGGTTGACAGCCAGGAGGACAAGGGCACCATCGTCGATCTGAAGCTTCCGCTGACCAGGAAGCTGGAGCCGCTTCATTGAGCAGAAAAGACCGCCGCAGGGGGGACAGAGCTGTCTCCTCCTGCGGCGGTCTCCTTTTCGGCAGAGCGGCGGCCCGGCCCGGGCTCAGATCGCCCCGAGCTCCACGGCGGCAAAGGCCCAGAGCGCGGCGGCAACCGCCTCCTTCGCGTTCACGTTTTTCACATAGCGCACGTACGTCTCGTAATCGAGCTGCACGCATACGCCGTCGCACGCGTCATAGACATTCAGGTTCCCCTCGGGATCCATCAGGCACTTCGTTTTCAGGCCCTCGCAGCCGCGGCGGATCACCTCGCCGTATTCGTCCTTCCCGCACAGGCCGAGCAGGGCGGCCTTCTGGAAGGTGTAGAGGAACATGGCGCTGCCAGAGCTGTCGTGCCAGTTGCCGGGGGAGTGGATCTTGTCCACCACCTGATACCACAGCCCGGAGCAGGGATCCTGCACGAGGGCCAGGGAGGCGAGGAGCCGGCTCAGCTGCCGGTGGACCGACTCCCAGCCAGGATAGTCGCGCGGGATCGTTTCGAGCACATCAACCAGGATCATAGCGTACCAGCCGAGGCCTTCGCTCCAGATCTCATGCGATTTCCCGGTGACGACGTTCGCCCACGGCGTGCCGGGGCGCGCGCTGTACGCGTGGTACAGCAGGCCGCTGCCGTCCTTTTCGCAGCGGTCGAACACAAGATTCAGCTGGCGGATCGCCTCGCGGAAGCAAAAGTCGCGGTCGCTCCCGTCGACATACGCCCCATAGCGCACCAGGAACATCTGCCCCATGAAAAGGCCGTCCACCCACATCTCGCCCTCCCTGTCGCGGGAATGCCAGAAGCCTCCGTCGGGATTCCGGGGATAGTCGTCGAAGGCGCGGCGCACCTGCGCGCAGGCGAGGCGGTATTTTTCCTGCTTCGTCTGCTGATACGCCCACACGAGGACGGAGCCGCTCATCACGTCGTCCAGGCTGATGCCCGTGAAGCCGAGCACCGTCCCGTCCGGCGTCACGTGCTCCTCGCAGTAGCGCATCACATAGTCGTAATAGCGCCGCTCTCCCGTCTTTTCATAGAGGCGGATGAAGCCCCACAGCAGAAAGCCCTGCGGATACGACCAGGACTGATACGGATAGGAGTCCGGATCCGGATAGCGCCGCAGCAGCGTTTCCGCCAGGCAAACCGAATACTGCATGCTCTTCCTCCTCCCTGTCACGCCAGGATCGCTTCGATCCGGCTCTCCTCCTGTTCGGTGAAGCCCAGCTTCCCGATCGCCTGAACATTTTCCTCGATCTGGGAAAGGCGGCTCGCGCCGATGATCACCGAGGTGGTTCTGCGCAGCGCCCAGGCCAGCGCCATCTGCGCGAGGCTCTGGCCGCGCTCGAGCGCGATCTCGTTGAGGGCGGCCGCCTTCTGCACCTTTTCGGGCGTCACGCCGTCCTTCGTCAAAAAGACGCTGTGGCCCGCGGCGCGCGAATCGGCGGGGATGCCGTGGACGTACTTGTTCGTGAGCAGGCCCTGCGCGAGCGGGCAATAGGCGATGGAGCCGACGCCCGCCTCGTCGAGGACGTCGAGCACGGCCTCGTTGCTCCGCTCCAGCATGGAATAGTTCATCTGATGAATCAGGCAGCGGATCCCACGCGCGCCGAGCACGGAAAGCATCTGCCGCGTCTGCTCCGGGTTGTAGTTCGAAATGCCGACATACAGCGCCTTCCCGGAGCGCAGGATCTGCTCGAGCGCCTCGGCGGTCTCCTCGAGAGGCGTCTCGGGATCCGGGCGGTGATGGTAAAAGATGTCGACGTAGTCAAGCTTCATGCGGCGCAGGCTCTGATCGAGCGAGCTGATCAGCTGCTTTTTGGAGCCCCACTCGCCGTAGGGGCCCTCCCACATGTAGTAGCCTGCCTTGGTGGAGATTACGAGCTCGTCGCGGTACGGCCGGAGCTCCTGGCTGATGACGCGCCCGAAGGTCTCCTCCGCGGAGCCGGCGCTCGGGCCGTAATTGTTTGCCAGATCGAAATGGGTGATGCCCAGATCGAAGGCGCCTAGGAGCATCTCGCGGCAATTGGAGAGGACGGCCGTGTCGCCGAAGTTGTGCCACATCCCGAGGGAAATGGCAGGCAGCTTCAGGCCGCTTCTGCCGCATCTGCGGTAAAGCATCGTGTCGTAGCGTTTGCTGTTGGCAAGATAATTCATGATGGTCCTCCCGTTCCGTCAGTCGCCGAAGCGCTCCCTGTACTCCTCCAAAATCCGAATGCTGCTGCTTGTCCCGATGCGCTCCGCGCCCGCCCCGATCATGGCGAGGCAGGCGTCGAGATCCCGGATGCCGCCGGCAGCCTTCACCTTCACCTGCGGGTCCGTATTTTCCCTCATCAGGCGCACGTCCTCCACCGTCGCCCCGCCGGCGCCGAAGCCCGTGGAGGTCTTGATGAAGTCCGGCTTCACGCGCGACGCGATCGCGCACAGGCGGAGCTTCTCCTCCTGCGTGAGATAGCAGTTCTCAAAAATGACCTTCGAAATCACGCCGTGCTCCCGGCAAAGCTCCGTAATGGCGCGCATTTCCTCCTCGAGATACGCGTCGTTCCCGTTCTTGAGCTGCACCAGATTCACCACGTAGTCAATCTCGTCCGCCCCGTTCGCGATGGCGTCCTTTGTCTCGAACACCTTGCTCTCGATCGTGGTCTGCCCGAGCGGGAAGCTGATCGCGGCGCCCACATGCACGGGGGACTCCTTCAAAAAGCCCCTGCACAGGGCCGTCTGCGCGGAATTGATCGCCACCATGCAGAAGCCGAAGCGATCGGCGTCCGCACACAGCGTCCGGAACTCCTCATCCGTCACATAGGGCTTGAGAAGCGTGTGGTCAAACATTCCCGCAAGCTGGCGGGCCGTCACCGGCGGTTTTTGTTCCATAGCGTCCATTCTTCCTTTCCGTGTCACCGTGCGAGCTCGTAAATGCGCACGATATCATCCTGATTCAGCTTTTTGAAATTGCCGAGAGGCCCGAAGAGGCACGCCTTCTCAGCCATCTGGGCAAAATGCTCCTCCCCGATTCCGGCCTCGCTCAGGCGGACCGGCATCCCGATCGAGCGGGAAAACGCTTCGAGCCTGCGGATGCCCTCGTTCACGATGGCCTCGGGATCGGTGAACGACAGATCCACCCCCATCACCCGGACGGCGAACTGTACGAAGCGGCCGCGGTTGCACGCGTTGACATATTTCATCCACGCCGGGAAAATGATCGCGAGGCCGGCGCCATGGGCGATGTCGTACTGCGCGCTGAGCTCGTGCTCGATGTTGTGCGAAGCCCAATCCTGCTCGCGGCCCGTGCCGAGGAGATTGCAGTGCGCGATCGTCCCCGCCCACATGATCTCCGCCCAGGCGTCGTAATCCCTCTTGTTCTCGAGAACGCGCCCCGCGTGGAGCATCACCGTGCGCATCGTCGACTCGCAGAGGCGGTCCGTCAGGTCCACGTGCGCCGTGTTGGTGAAATACCGCTCCATCACATGGGCGAGGATATCCGAAACGCCGGCTCCCACCTGGTAATCCGGCAGCGTGAAGCAGTATTCCGGATTGAGCACGGCGAACTTCGGGATCAGGTTCACGCCCATGCAGTCGCGCTTATAATGGCCGTCCTCGTTGGTGACGACGGAGCCGGCGCTCGTCTCGCTGCCGGCCGCCGGGATCGTGAGCACCACGCCGATCGGGATCGCCTCGCCGACCTGCGCGCGCTTCATGTAAAAATCCCACACGTCGCCGTCGTAATACACGCCGGCCGCGATGCCCTTGGCCGAGTCGATGACGCTGCCGCCGCCCAGCGCGAGGATGAAGTCCACCTTCCGCTCCCTGCACAGGCGGATTCCTTCGCGCACCAGGCTCACGCGCGGATTCGGCTTCACCCCGCCGAGCTCGATCACCTCGAGCCCCGCGGCGGAAAGCGCGTTCTTCACCTGATCGTAGGCGCCGCTTTTTTTCGCGCTGCCGCCGCCGTAGTGCAGCAGCACGCGGCTGCCTCCGAAGGAGCGGACCAGCTCGCCGACGCCGTCCTGCGTCCCGCGGCCGAAGACGAGTTTCGTAGGGGTATAGTATTCAAAATTCAGCATTTCTCAGTTCTCCTTTGCTCAAAGCTCCAGCCTTGCCAGGCCGTCGTAGACGGCGCAGAGCTGGTCGTAGGCCTGGTTGAACAGGCGGTACAGCTCCCGGTAGCGCTGCGCGTACTCGGGACGCGGCAGGAGCTCCTCCTCCGGCGGGTTCAGGCGCGCCGCCTCGGCAAAGCCGGAAAACGCGCCGATGCCCACGCCCGCGCAGACAGCCGCCCCCATGGAGGTGGCCTCCTCGCGGTAGCGCGGAACGGAAAGCGGCTTCTGCCAGATATCGGCGAGAATTTGCAGCCACACCCTTCCCTTGGCTCCGCCGCCGATCACCGTGACCCTGTCGATCGGCTCGCGCGTGTCGAAAATGTCGAGAATCACCTTGAGGTTGTAGCCGACGCCCTCGAGCACGGCGCGCGCCATCTCGCCCTTTCCCGTGTCCGCCCGCAGGCCGACAAACGCGCCCCTCGCGTTGAAATTCCAGCGCGGCGAGCGCTCGCCCAGAAGATAGGGCAGATAGAGGACGCCGCCCGCGCCCGGCTGCGAGGCCTCGATCGCCTGGTCGATGAGACGGTAGGCGGTCACCTCAAGCTCCCTGGCGCGCAGGAGCTCCTCGCCGCACAGCGTGTTGCGAAACCACTGGAACGACATCCCCGCCGCCTGCATGGTGCCGCATGGGGTATAGAGCGTGGGATCGAGGTGCACCCAGTTGAAGGTTCTCATCTCCGGATCGGCGATCGGCTGCGCGGAGGCCGTCGAGATCCAGGAGGAGGAGCCGAGGACGTGGTAGGTTTTCCCCTCCTGTGCCACGCCGGCCCCCACGCAGGCGCAGGAGCCGTCTCCTCCGCCGAGAATGACGGGCGTGCCGCTGAGCAGGCCGGTCTGTTCCGCGGCCTCGGGCAGCACCGTCCCCACCTGATCCGCCGAGGCGTGCAGCTCCGGCAGCAGGCTGCGCGGAATCCCGAGCGCCGAAAGAATCTCCCCGGACCAGTCCTTTGCGCGCAGATCCAAAAGGTTCGTCCCCGACGCGTCGCTGTAGTCCGTCACATAGCGCCCGGTGAGCCTGGCCACCATGTAATCCTTCGCGTTGAGCATTTTGTACGCGCGGGCAAACAGCTCCGGCTCGTTGTCCCGGATCCAGAGCAGCTTTGCCGCTCCGTAGGAGGCGCTCAGGCGGTGGCCTGTGATCCGGTACCCGCGCTCGGCGCCGATCGCGCGGAGCATCCGCTCCTCCTGCCGGACGCTGCGCGTATCGGCCCAGATGATGCTGCGGCGCAGCGGCTGCCCGCTGCCGTCCACCAGGAGGCATCCCATCATCTGACCGCTGAAGCTGACGGCGGCAATCTCCGCCGGGGACGCCCCCGCCTTTTCCAGAAGCTCGCGCGTGCTGCCGCAGACGGCGTCCCACCAATCCTGCGGCTCCTGCTCCACGAAGCCGGGGCGCGGATAGTACGTCGGGTATTCATGCAGGACACTCGCGCGCAGCCGCCCCTGCAGATCGTAGAGCGTCGCCTTGTTCCCGCTGGTGCCGAGATCATGGGCAAGAAGATAAGCTTTCATCCCGCACCTCTCCGGCTATCTCTCCAGCTCCAGCTGCGCCAGCGTGGCGGGCATGGAGTGCCCCGTGTTCACCTTGCCGGGGCCCGTCACCAGATCAAAGCAGGAGGCGATGATGCGGCCGTCCCAGACGATCGGCTCGCCCGGCTGGTTCAGCTCGCCGTGCAGGCCGTCGCTGTCCGGGCTCTGCGCGATCCGGCGGATCGTGCCGTCCGGCGTCATCATGCCGATGGCGTTCGCGTTGAAGTCCGCAATGTACAGGCTTCCGTTTTCGTCGAAGATCATGCCGTCCGTGCTCTCGAGCTGCGAAAAATCCTTCGCAATCGTCTTGTTTTCCAGCAGGGAGCCGTCCTCGCGGAAGGTGATGCGGTTGATCGACGCGTCGCCGAAATTGCCGACATAGAGATTGCCTTCGCGGTCGAAGACGATGCCGTCCGCGCCGTACTGGCAGTCCGGGTTCTCCGTGACGAAGGTGGCGAAGAGATTTTTGTCGCTGAGATCATTGTTCACCTTGACGTTCTCCTCGTCAAGGGCGAAGCGGTACACGCCGCTGACCAGCTTTCCGGACTCGTGATGAATGGGGTGCAGATAGCTCTGCGTCACATACATGTAATTGCCGCGGATCCGAATGCCGTTCGGGTGCTCCATGCCCCAGGCCACCACGCGCGATTCCAGGATATTGCCCTCGTCGTCGACCTTCAGGCGCAGGACGCGGCCCTTGTAGAGCAGCTCGGGACGCTCGCTCCAGCCCTGGTTGTCGCACAGATATACGTTATACTCGCTGTCGAAGGCGATGCCCATATTGCGCGCCACGCCGGTTTCCTCCAGCACCGGGACGTCGAACCACTTTTTCACGTTGCCCGCCTTGTCAATCTTCACCACGCAGCCAGACAGGGCGTCGTCGGCAAAGTTCGGGCAGGAGAGCACCAGATTGCCGTACTGGTCGATCTCCATCCCGTCGGGCGTGCAGACGTAATCCGGAAGAATGCAAAATAATTTCGATTGCTGCATCTGTTATCCACCTTTCTTCGCGTCCCTCCTGTCCGGAGGAACGGCAATTCAGTCAAACCGGACGATCATTTTTTTCAGGTTCGGCTCATGATTCTCAATGCGCTCGAAGGCATGGATCACCTGATCGAACGGGATTACGTCCGAGATGAAATCATAGGGATCGAGAACGCCCGCGTTGATCCAGGCCATGATCTGGCTGTGCGCCAGCGATTCCTCGTACTTGGACGGCCACTGCACAAAATGCAGATCCCAGTTGTACGGCGCGCGGCTCCAGTTGAGGTCCATGCCGAGCTTCGGGGAAATCCCGTAGCAGCAGATCTTGCCGTTGTAGCGGATCAGCTCCATAGCCTGGTTGATCAGCTGATTCAGACCGACGGCGTCGATCACGTAGTCCACGCCGTCCGGGAAGAGAGCGCGTATCGCCGGGACGATCTCCGTCTCCGTGCTGTTGAAGGCAAGATCCGCCCCAAGCTGTTCCGCCTCCCGCTTTTTCGTCTCGTTGATATCTACGGAGATCACCGTGGAGACGCCGAGCAGCTTGAGGAACTTGAGGAAGCACAGGCCGACGGGGCCTGCCCCGAACACCACCGCGCTCGTGTTCTCGCGGATCCCGAACCGGCGGCACGCGCTGAGCACCTCGCGGAACGTGATGATCATGGAAGCGCCCACCGCGTCCACGCGGTCCTCCCTTCGGATCACGGATTGGGCGTAGTACGACTCGGAAAAATCCTTTGTGCCGGGGCCCATGCCGTTGTGCAGGTAGGCGTTCACATCCCCGACCACGGCGTACTCCGAAAACGCGCCCCAACCCGGCGTACAGCCCTCCGTCTCCTGCTCGAGGAAGGGCAGCAGCACCAGATCGCCGACGTGCAGGCTTTCCACCTTTTCGCCGAGCTCGACCACCTCGCCGACTCCTTCGTGTCCGAGAATCGCCGGGTAGGTGTTGAAATTCTTGAAGGTGCGGTGAATGATTTTAGTATCTGTTCCGTTACAGACGCCGCAGCTTTTCATTTTCACCAGCGCCTGACACGGCCCGAAAGTCGGCTTCGGAAGCTGGACAAAGGAGAGCTTTCCCTCCCCGCTGACAACCAGACTTTTCATACAAGCTCACTCCATTTTCATTCGTTTATCAGGTGCGGCGCAGTTCCACGCTGAACCGGTTTCGATCCCCGCGGTAATGCGCTCTGGAATACTCGACGGGCACGCCGTCATAATCGTATGCGATGGTTTTGACAAAGCAGAGCGCCGCGTTTTTCTGGATTTCGAGCAGCTCCGCCTCCCTCGCAGTGGCGTTGACCGCCTCGATCTCACGGACCACGCGCTCCACCGGCACGAGGTAGGTGTGCTCGAGCTCGCGGTACAGGGACTGGCGCTCGAAATCAACCGCCAGCAGGCGGGGAAAGCGCTGATACGGCAGGTAAGTCTCCACCCACACGATCGGTTCCCCGTTGGCGAAGCGCAGGCGCTCGAGAAGAATCACCCTGTCTCCCTCCGGGATGCCCAGCGCATCGCAGCTGCGGGAATCGCCGTCGATCAGCGCAAGGCGCAGAACGCGGGTCGAGGGCACGAGCCCCCGCTGGCGCATCTCCTCCTCAAAGCTTTGCAGCTTCTGAAAAAAGCCCCCCTGGATCTTCGGTCGGGCTACAAAGGTTCCCTTCCCCTTCTGGCGCGTCAGATACCCCTCCGCCGTCAGGTCGCCCATGGCCTGCCGCACCGTGGGACGGCTGATTTTCAGCTTTTCGCAGATCTCCGCCTCGGAGGGAAGCAAATCCCCGAATTGCAGCGTCCCCTCCGAGATGTGCCGGAGAATCTGCTGCTTGAGCTGGTAATACAGTGGGATCGGCGCCTGCTTATCGATGCCGGGAAACAACGTCTGTACATCCATAAAACCTCTCCTTTTTCCTCTTTGCGGCGGGCAGAGAGCGTTCTCAGGTAAGGCGGCGGGCAGCAGCCTCCATCATCAGATAAAACGCCTGGCCCTCCGGAGAGACGCCCGGGGCGGAAAAGTCCGGCATGCCGCAGACGTGCCGCACAAAGCCGTCGCCGTCCAGCTCCCGGTTCGCCGCGGCGCGCAGCTTTTCCGCCAGAGGCCTGTATTCCCTCTCCTTTAGCCAACCGTCCGCCATGCCGGTAAACAGCGCATAGGCGTACATCTGGGAAAAGTTGACCTCCACGAAGGAATCGGGACGGTTGAGAATGTCGTGCGACAACCCGTCCTCCCGCACCACGCCGCGCAGCGCCTGCAGCAGCGGAAGCTCCATCCTCAGCAGACGGAGACGCAGAGCCTTCTCCTCCCCCGGGATGAGGTGCAGCAGCCTGGCCATGCCCGCGGCAGCCCAGCCGTTTCCGCCTCCCCAATAATCGGCCCTGTCGAAGCGCCCGGTTCCGTCATTCCAAATGTGATGGAAAAGCCCCGTCCGCGGATCGCACAGAAGCCTGTGGTACCCCTCCATCTGCTCCACCGCTTCGCGCGCGTGGCCGGCGGCGGCCAGGAAGGGCGGCAGCATATAGCAGGAATCCGCCCATACCTGGCGTTCATGCTCCACGTGGCACACCACGCCGCACGAGGTCCGCGGCGCCAGCTCCAGCGCCCAGCGCACCAGCGCGTCGAGCGCGCCGCGGTACCATGGATCTCCCGTCAGCCGCCACGCCTCGGCGATCGCCTCGCCCGGCGCGCACGGATCGGTGACAGCGTCAAAGCTCCCCATGATCGCCGTTCTGCCGTCCGCGATGCGGCGCAGGACCGCGCTCTTCGCCAGGGCGATCGCCGTCTCTGTCTCCCCCCAGTCGAGAAACGCCTGCGACGCGACTCCCTGCTCCCACGCATAGCGCTGAAGCGAGAGCAGCGCAAGCCCCGCTTTCCGAATCTTCTCCTCTCCTATCATGGCTCTCACGTCCTCCCCGTTCAGGCTGACTTCATTATAAAAGCCCCGGTTTTCCCCGTCAAATGATTTTGAAAGTATCACAAGAAATTCATATTTTTTTAGAAGATACTACAATTGTCCTGACATTTTATCCGTCAAAACTCACATGAAAAAGTTTGGATTTCCCCGCGTCTTCGCGCAGCTTGCCCGACACAGCATCGTCAAACCGTTTCTGCTCGTGACAATCTGCTGGCAGGACGGTCCTTTTTACGCTATTGTGCGGTGTTGCTTCAGAAAAATGATAACTTGTCTCCCTTTATGTATGAAATACTTTACAATACAATTTCGTATTTATAATCTTTCATGATGATATCTGTTCCCCTTTTTTTATATGTGCTCTCGCTGACAATTTTTCCGCCACATTTCTGGGCAACACGATTAGAAGCGGCATTTTCCTGACCTACATAAATCGTTACTTTCTCAGCTCCCTGACTGCGAGCATAATCTATCATTCCCTGAGCGATTTCAGTTGCATAGCCTTGACACCAAAAATTTTTATGTACGCAATAAGCAATATCGTATACTTTCTTGTCATCACTTATGATGAAACTGCATGTCCCAACCCGTTCTAATGAACTCTTAAAAACAGGAATCAAATAACAACATTCCTCATCCT
>ERZ779885.3372-NODE-3372-length-13567-cov-52.504663_pt1 | contig 13567 bp, 7 predicted proteins | sample MGYA00511554_ERZ779885 | MGnify/ENA primary metagenome ERZ779885 (study PRJEB29588, sample SAMEA2160998) | human gut metagenome | biome: human gut; feature: human-associated habitat; material: faeces | place: Denmark | collected 2008/2010 ... | reverse complement strand
AGTAATATCCTAAGGAATAAATTAAATTTTACTAAAAGGTTGAACAGAAGTTAAATATTTAGTAAAATAGAAGGAGAAGAATGGACAGTAAGAAAGTACGCGAGCTAACAGAAGATTACATATTTAAGCGAGTATTTGGTAAAAAAGGGAACGAGGATATACTAAAAGATTTACTAGAAAGTATATTAGAAATAAAAATAGAAGAAATAGAAGTAATAATAGGAGCAGAAATAGAAAAAGAGAATATAGAAGATAAATTGGGAATAATAGATTTAAAAGCAACAATAAATAAAGAAACAACAGTGGACATAGAAATACAAGTAAGAGATTATCATAATATGATAGAGAGAAGTACATTTTACATAGCAGGATTATATCATACGGGATTAAAACGAGGAGAAGCATATGAAGAAAATAATAAAGTAATAGGAATAAATATACTAATGTTTAATGTATTTGAATGGAAAAAAATCCATTCAAAAGGAGTGCTAAAAGAAAGTGAATTAAATGAAGTAATGACAGATAAATTAGAGCTACACTTTTTAGAATTGCCAAAGCTAATAGAAAACAAAGAAGAAGGAAATAAGAGATTAAGGCAATGGTTAGAATTTATATATAATAAAAGGAAGGGGGAGATAGAAATGGCAGTAAAAGAAAATGAAAAGATAGCAAAAGCACAAGTAGAATACAAATATCTCACAGGAGATGAGAAGGTACAAAGATTAGCATTTTTAAGAGATAAATGGGAAAGTGACCATAAGTCAGAACTAAATTGGGAGAAAAGAGAGGCAGAGAAGCGAGGAGAAAAACGAGGAGAAATAAGAGGTAAAAAGCTTGGAGAAGAAATGGGACGACTTCAGGAAAAGAGGCAAATTGTAATAAAAATGCTTAAAGAAAATTATGAAGATGAGATTATAATAAAGATAACAGATATAAATAAAGAAGAATTAGAGAAACTAAAAAAAGAAAATTGGAAGAATTAAAAGAAAAATTTAATATTTCAAAAACTGTACTAAATGTAAAGTATTATAAAAAATAAAATTTACAGTAGTACAGTTTTTTCATAACTATGTATAACAACTTCAAATTTTCTAAACAATAGATAAGTGCAAAACCTAACGGAATAGTAGTAAATATAAATTTAGTAATATAAAAATATAGAAATATATTGATACATTTATCAAAAATAATTATAATAGTATCAAATGAAAAAAAGAGAGGTACTAAATGAACATAAGATTAATATTGGGAATTCTTGGAGGAATAGTAGCCGTTGAGTTTATAGCTATAATTATCCAATTAAGAATATATAAAAGAGAAGTAGATAAGAGTATAGAATATGAAAACTTTAGGAAGGATGTATTAATTAAAGTTGCTAAAGAAAGACGAGAGTTAAGAGAAGCGTTAGCAAAGCAACAAGAACTAAAAGAAAAAATGGCAGAATTATCAAAGAAAAGAGAAGAAGCAAGAAAAACTAACGGAACTAAATAAAAAAAGACAAAATAATTATGTGAATTTTGTTGACTATAAAATTTATAATTAGTATAATAAAAACTAGGGAAACTAAAGATAGAAAGGATATGGAGTATGAAAAAAAGTAGATTAACAATATTAGCTGTTTTTTGTTTAATATGTGCTATGGCTTTAAGTCTTTTTGCAACTAGCGTTAAAGCAACAACAACGGAATTCGGGTTGCAAGAATATAGAAAAGCTAGAGAAGATGGAGCACAATATGCATACAAAGTTTCAGACAAATATGTATGGAAAATTGTTACATATAACGGACAAACAATTGACTATGATAAAGCAATATACTGCTTAAAAGCAGAACAAGGATTTTATACATCAAGTCCGGGTGTATTTAGACAAGAGTATGATACATCATACGATTTTAAAAATAAATCATCTATGCCAACATTACCAGTTGCGGAAGAAGATTATAATTCAATCATCTGGTTATTAAATCATGCATATATCCAATCTGCAGAAACAGCTACGCAAGATAAAGCAACATTACTAGCTAATGCAGGTATAACAGGAAATATAGAATTAACAGACGATGATTTAGATGTAATACAACAATTAGCAATATGGTATTTTACAAATAAAGAAGATTCTGTATATCATACAGATTTTGCTGGAGAACCTTCTTTACAAGTTGTATTAGAAGCTAAAAAAGCAAGTGATGGTGGAGCAGAAGATTATAAGGCTGTAGAAGATAAAAATAGAGATAGATGGGACCAAATGGAAAAACTATATAAATATCTAGTAACAAATGCTAAATCAGCAACAGAAACTTCAAATGCAAACGAAGCACCATTAAGTTTAGATAAGACAACACCAGCTGTTACAGCAGAAGGCGAAAGTTATATTATAGGACCATATAAAATAAACAAGAATAATGACACTCCATATACATTAAATGTAAAAGTAACAGATAGAAACGGAAACGATTTAACAGGAAAGTATACATTATTAGATTCAAATAAAGCAGATATAACAGATAAAACTATTACAGATATAGTAGGACAAACATTCTACTTAAAAGTTTCAGCAGATACAGTAGTGGTAGATAGTATTGATGGAATTAAATTTAGTATGAGCGGAACTTATACAACAACAACTGCTACATATTGGACAAGCTCTACAAATAATACTGTACAACCAATAGTAGTAATAGAAAGAACACCACAAGAGTTTACAGATAATAACGAAGTATTCTTTACAGTAAGTGGAAAATATAGTTTTAAATTAGTAAAAGTAGATTCAAATGATGCCACTAAAAAATTACAAGGTGTAGAATTCGAAATTACAACTCCTACAGGAACTCAGAACTATACAACAGATGAAAACGGAGAAATCAACATAGCAGATATTGAAATAACTAACCCTGGAGTAGACACGATTACAATTAAAGAAACAAAAGCTCCAGAACCATATAAAATATTATTAGAAGAACCATTAGTATTAAATGTAACAAAAGACTTATTAAATGGTAGCTATACAGCAACAGATGCAGAATTAGAAGGCTATGATGAAAATGCAGTTCAAATACAAGATGGTGTTGTTACAATAACAGTAGCAAACGAACCAAAGATATTTGATTTAGCATTAAAGAAATGGGTAAGTAAAGCAATCGTTACAAACGAAGATGGTTCACAGACAGTAACAGAAACAGGCCATACTGGTGACGAAGATCCAGAGCCACCAGCAAAAGTAGATTTAGGAAGACAAGATATAAACAATGTAACAGTAAAATTCGAATTCCAAATTAAAATAACAAACGAAGGTGAAGTTGCAGGATATGCAACAGAAATAACAGATTATATACCAGAAGGATTAAAATTTGTACAAGAAGATAACCCAGATTGGTATACAAGGGAACCTTTAGATGGAAGAGAAAGAGTTGCAACAAAATTACTAGAAAATACATTATTACAACCAGGAGAAAGTGCAACAGTATCACTTATCTTAACATGGATAAATGGACAAGATAATATGGGCTTAAAAACAAATATAGCAGAAATAAGCCAAGATGATAATGAATATGATTTACCAGATATAGATTCAACTCCAGATAACTTTAAAGATGGAGAAGATGATATAGATGATGCACCAGTAATACTTACAGTAGCGTTAGGAGATACAGTACTTTATATTGGCGTAGCAACACTTGCTGTAGCAGTATTAACAGCAGGAATATTCATTATAAAGAAATATGCAATATAAAAATAAAATAATTAAGTAGAAAATGAACCTATTTTGCCTAAATAGGTTCATTTTTAAGCTTGAAAAAAACTGGCAAATAGTGTAAAATGTAAAAAGCCAAAAGCAATTAACAATGCGATGGAAAATTTAATAGAGGAGGAATAGAAAATGAAAGTAATTTTATTAGACAATATAAAAGGTGTAGGAAAAAAAGACGAGGTAATAAATGCAAGTGATGGATATGCAAGAAATTTTCTATTTCCTAAAAAATTAGCGGTAGAAGCAAATGCAGAAAATATGGCCAAATTAAAAGGTAAGCAAGATTCTGCAAGCCATAAAAAAGCAGTAGAAAAAGACGAAGCAAAGCAAATTGCCGAAAAATTAAAAACAATTTGTCCAAAACTAAAAATAAAAACAGGAGAAAATGGTAAAGTATTTGGTGGCGTAACAGCTAAAGATATAGCAGATGTACTAAATAAAGAATACAAAATAAATATAGACAAAAAGAAAATTGACTTAAAAGAAAGTATAAAAACTCTTGGTGTTACAAAAGTTAATGTAAGATTATATGAAGGGGTTATGGGCGAAATAAAAATAGACGTAATTCCAGAATAGTAATATAAATTAGCAAAAGTAACTAGGAGGCATAAAATGGAGCTAGGAAAAATTCCACCAAATGATGTAGAGGCAGAACAAGCTGTTATAGGTAGTATGTTAACAGATAGGGATGCTGTAATATCAGCTATAGAAGTTCTTAAAGAAGAAGATTTCTATAGGGAAGATAATAAGACAATATATGAAGCAATACTAAATTTATATAATAGATCAGAACCAATAGATATAATAACACTAAAAGCAGAATTAACATCTATGGGAATGTTTGATAAAATAGGTGGTTTAGAATATATAGTAGGATTACCAGAAAAAGTACCTACAACAGCCAATGTAGAAAAATATATAAGTATTGTAAAAGAAAAATCAGAACTAAGAAGATTAATAAAAGCAGCAAATGAAATTATAGAGCAAGGATATGATCCAACCGAAAACATAGATGACATTATGAATAGTGCAGAAAAGAAAATCTTCAACATTATGCAAGATAAAGACCAAAAAAGTTATAGTCCAATAAAAGATGTATTAATAGATGCATTTACAGAATTAGAACAATTATATAATCAAAAACAACATATAACTGGTGTACCTACAGGCTTTATAGATTTAGACTATAAAACAGCAGGTCTTCATAATTCAGATTTAATCCTTATCGCAGCAAGACCAGCTATGGGTAAATCTGCATTTGCGCTAAATATTGCTACAAACGCAGCACTAAAAGCAAAAGTACCGGCAGTACTATTTAGTCTCGAGATGTCAAAAGAGCAAATGGTTAACAGAATTTTGTGTAGTGAAGCGATGGTAGATAGTAATAAAGTAAGAACAGGAAAGATAGATGATGATGATTGGATAAAACTTGCAGATACAATGGGAGATTTATCAGAAGCACCTATTTATATAGATGATACACCGGGTATTTCTATAAATGAGATAAGAGCAAAATGTAGAAAACTTAAATTAGAAAAAAATATTGGACTAGTAGTAATAGACTATTTGCAACTTGTACAAGGTTCTTCAAAAAGAGCACAAGGAAGCAGGGAACAAGAAATCTCAGAAATAAGTAGATCTTTAAAAATATTGGCAAAAGAAATAAATGTACCAGTAATAGCACTATCACAGCTATCAAGAGCACCAGAACAAAGACCAGACCATAGACCTATGCTTTCTGACCTTCGTGAATCTGGAGCAATAGAGCAAGATGCCGACATAGTAATGTTCTTATACAGAGATGATTACTATAATGAAGATAGCGAAGATAAGGGACTCGCCGAAGTTATAGTAGCAAAACACAGAGCTGGTTCAACAGGAACAGTAAAACTAGTATGGCTTGGAAATTACACAAAATTTGCTAATATGGAAAGATATAGAGAATAAGAAAAATATGCTAAACCAAAACTATTCATTGAAAAATATAATGGCTATAGAGTAAGCGAATAAAGGACGGTAAAATGAAAGATAAAATTTTAAAAACCATAAAAAAATATAAATTAATAGAATCTGGGGATAAGGTACTTATTGCGGTATCTGGAGGTCCAGATTCTATGTGTTTATTAGATATTTTAAATAAACTAAAAGAAAAACTAAAAATAGAAATTGCTGTGGCACATGTAAACCATGGAATACGTAAAGAAGCTGGCGAAGAAACTGAATACATAAAAAAATACTGTGAGAAATATAATATAAAGATATATATAAAGTATGAAGATGTAACTAAGCTTGCGAAACAAGAAAAAATAGGGCTTGAAGAAGAAGGAAGAAAAGTAAGATATGCTTTTTTTGATGAGGTTTTAAAAGAAACAGGTTTTAACAAAATAGCAATAGCACATAATATGAATGATAAAGTAGAAACAGTTTTAATGAATATAATTAGAGGAGCTGGAAGTCTAGGGCTAAAAGGAATAGAGCCCAAAAGAGACAATAAATATATAAGACCTTTAATAGAGACAGAAAGAAAAGATATAGAGGAATACTGTAATATAAATAAACTAGAACCAAAATTTGATGAAAGTAATAATGATAATACATATACCAGAAATAAAGTTAGAAATATTTTAATACCATTTATAAAAAAGGAGTTTAATCCTAATATAATAAAGGGAATTAATAATTTATCAGAAATAGTAACAGAAGAACAGAATTATTTAGAAAAAATTGTAAATAATATATATAGTCAAATAAAAATAGAAGAAACTAAGGAAAAAGTGATTTTAGATTTAAAAGAGTTTAATAAGCAAGATACTATAATTAAGAAGAGAATATTATTGCTTTCAATTAGTAGGATATTTGGAACAAGCAAAAACATCGAAAGAATTCATATAGAAGATATTATAAAATTATGTGAGCGCAATATAGGTAATAAATATTTAACGCCAAATAAGAATGTAAAAGTTTTTGTAAATAAAGGAAAAATTATTATATCACATACATATTAATATCCGTAAGGCATAATAAGCTGACACACAAAAGACACAAAAAATAGGTTGAAATCAATTGATTTATATGGTATATATGCTTATAGCGATTAAACTTTGTTTGAACTTAGATTAAAGAAAACAATTAAAGATGAAGAAAAAGCAGATAGGAGGAAAATAAAGTGAAGAACGGGATTAAATCATTGGCGGTATGGTTAATATTTTTAATTATATTTATAGTATTAATTTCGTCAATAATGGACAATTCAAGTAACAAACTTGCATATTCAGAACTGTTAGCTGATATGGAAAAAGGAACAGTTACAAGCATCGAAATTCAAGATGGTGGCGAAAAAGCCTTAGTTGAATTAGAAGGCGATTCTGTACCAAAAGAAGTAAACATTCCAGATATTAATAGTTTTATGACATATGCACAAGAAATATTAAAAACAAATAGCTATACTTTAACAGAAAGACCAGAATCAGTATTTATGAAAGGTCTTTACCTAATAATACCATTTGGAATAATAGTAATTGTTTTATTATTTGGATTATTATTTGGATTATTATTAATTAATCCAGGAAACCAAGGTGGAAATAAAACAATGTCATTTGGTAAGAGTAGAGCTAGAATGACAAATGGTGCAGAAAAAACAAAAGTTACATTTAATGATGTAGCTGGTGTTGATGAGGAAAAAGAAGAGTTAGAAGAAATAGTAGAATTTTTAAAAACTCCAAAGAAATTTACAGATATGGGAGCAAGAATACCAAAAGGTGTTTTATTAGTTGGTCAACCAGGTACTGGTAAAACGTTACTTGCAAAAGCAGTTGCTGGAGAAGCAGGAGTACCATTCTTTAGTATAAGTGGTTCTGAATTCGTAGAAATGTTTGTTGGTGTTGGTGCATCAAGAGTTAGAGACTTATTCGAACAAGCTAAGAAGAATGCTCCATCTATTATATTTATAGATGAGATTGATGCAGTTGGTCGTCAAAGAGGTGCAGGTCTTGGTGGAGGACATGATGAAAGAGAACAAACATTAAATCAACTTTTAGTTGAAATGGACGGTTTTGGAACAAATGAAGGAGTTATAGTACTTGCTGCAACAAATAGACCAGATGTACTAGATAAAGCTTTATTAAGACCAGGAAGATTCGATAGACAAATTGTTGTATCTGCTCCAGATGTAAAAGCAAGAGAGCAAATATTAGAAGTTCATGCTAGAAAGAAAAAATTAGCAGAAGATGTAGATTTAAAAACAGTAGCAAGAAATACTTCAGGTTTTGCAGGTGCTGACTTAGAGAATATTTTAAATGAAGCAGCATTACTTGCAGCAAGAAGAAATTTAGATTGTATTGGAATGAAAGAAATTGAAGATGCAATGGTAAAAGTTACAATGGGACCAGAAAAGAAAACAAGAGTAAGAAGCGAAAAAGAAAACAAATTAGTTGCTTACCACGAAGCTGGTCACGCAGTAGTAAGTAGATATTTACCAACTCAAGATAAAGTTCATCAAATATCTATAGTACCAAGAGGAATGGCTGGTGGTTATACAATGTATAGACCAGCAGAAGATAAATCATTTAGATCAAAAACAGAAATGGAAGAGAGCATTGTTTCATTATTAGGTGGAAGAGTTGCTGAAAAATTGATTTTAGATGATATCTCTACAGGTGCAAGCAATGATATAGAAAGAGCAACAGCAATTTCTAGAGCAATGGTAACAAAATATGGTATGAGCGAAAGATTAGGAACAATTACTTTTGGCGCAGACCAAGAAGAAGTATTCCTAGGAAGAGATTTAGCACATGCTAAAGAATATTCTGAGGAAACAGCAGCAATCATAGACGAAGAAGTTAAAAAGATTGTTGATGCAGGATATGAAAAAGCTATTAATATTTTAAGTGAACATGTTGATAAATTACATGCAGTTGCTAAAGTATTATTAGAAAAAGAAAAAATTGACGGAGATGAATTTGATAAAATCTTCGCAGAATAAAAGAATCGGGAACTTTAGGGACGGAGCTTAAAGTTCAAGTTGGTGACATAAAGTTGTGTTAACCGAAATTCTGATTTGAGTTTTAAAATAGAAAACCATAATATGAAAAGTAAATATTTTTAAAAGAGACAGGTGGATAACTATTAATAAAGTAAATAGTTTTCCACCTGTTTTGCGTGTTTAATAATAAAATCTAATAAATATACGGAAATAGTGTTTAAATAAAATATGACAAAACGATTTAAGTTTTGTACGAAAAAGATAAGAAAATGTAAAAAGTATGAAAAAAAACGAAATATTTATGAAGCGTAGGAGAATTTATAACACTTCCAAATACTAGTAAAATAGATGGGTTTACTTATTTAATATAAGTATATAAAATTAATATAAAGTTTATTAATTAAGGAGAAATCAGCATGAGCGGAAAAAGCGAAAAAAAGATAAGTTTTAACAAAAAATTAGTAATTGCTATTTTTGCAGTTCTAGCAGTTTTGGTTGTAATAATATGTGTTGTTGCAACTAAAAGTAATGTATTTAATTTATCTGGAAAAGAAGATACAGAAAAGAATGCTGGAGTAACAAATGGAGATAAAGGATATATATCTTCTGCACAAATAATTCAAACAAAGACAGGAACAGGACCATGGGATGCAGATGATGAACCAGGAAATGATAGTTCGGAAGATAATAATATAGTTCGTTCATTTGATCAAGTAACATGGACTGTTGATTTAACGATGGCTTTAAAAAGTGGAGTAGCAGATTCAGGATTAACAGGTGGAATAATTAATGTAGAAGTAACACTTCCGGAAACTTGTGCAGATGTCATGAAATGGGATTTAGATTCTATGCAGTGGATAGAAAATGGAAAAGTAAGTAGTGATGGAAGAACATTAACTGGACAATATAGTATGTCAGAGACAGATACAACAATTCCAGGAAAACAAACATTAGTGTTTGTTTTAGACGTAGAAGGTGCAGGAAATAAGACAGAAATAATTCCAACTTTTACTTTTGATTTAGAAGGCAATGAAGAAAATGACAAAGTAACAATAACAGGAGAAAAAATTATTGTTAGTGCAAAAGGAAAATATAATATTCAACTACATAGAAATGAGGAATTAGCTACTAAAACTACTGTGGATTATGGCGAAGGGAATACTGAAGGAAGAATGTATGGATATACTTTTGCAATACAGTTATATAATGATAATGAGTCAAAAGGTCTAAAAGGAATGGAGTATCCAAAAGGAGAGCTAAGTTTTGATATAGATTTAAAATTAGAAAGAAGTATCTTCGGAAGTGACAAATTAGAAGATATAACTGCTGAATGTACCCCTATTTTATGGCAATATAATGTTAATGATTGGGATAATCTAAATGGAAATATTGAAGGTAGGAAATTTTTTGAAGAATCAAAATATTTTAAATATGATAATAATTTACCTTTGGGAGTATTGGTAGATGAAAAATATTCAACATATAATTCTGGAAATATTAATATAAATCAAGTAGATAATAAATTAAAAGTAACTATAAATGGATATGAATTTAATGGTATATTTCCTCACTATAATAGTGCATGGAATAGAGCAGTAACTGAAAAGAACAGACATAAAATATATACAGATAACATAGGAACTTTTAGTGTGGGATATATGCAAATATTTGTACCAGATAATGATGCTAGTACAATTAGAGATAGAAATTATTATTTAACAGTAACTGATAATAATATGAAGATAATCTCAAGTAATGATGAAGAAATAAATTCTCAAATTGACTCATCTGATGATAGTAGTAAAGTGCAACATGTATTATATAATCCAGGTTCATATTCACAGTGGATTGAAATGCATAAAGATAATAATGCATCAATAGAAAGTAAATATGGTAGTGGAGATGGTAAAGCAATTACAGGTTCAATATGTTCAATATACACGAAGTTTGAAAATAACCTTAATAATGATAAAGATGTATATACCGCCAATAGATTTATAAAATTTGATGGAGAAGGATTTGAACCCGTATATTATTCTGATGGAAGTAGATATAAAACCCAAAATATGGGAGGAAATCCTATATTTAGAGTTTGGTATGTAACTAAAAAAGATGGAAAAAACTGGACAAGTCAAACAGAAATGAATAATGGAAATATAGAAGATATGGATATATATGATAATATAGAAGATATTCCAGAAGGGAAAATTTGTGTAGGAGTATATGTAGAAACAGTTTCAGGATATATATCTAGGTTTTCAGGTGACAACAATACATTATTGATACCGTTAAAGATAAGAGAAACAGCAACGATAGGAAAAACATATGGAATAACACAGAGAACGCAGGTATGGACAGATAAATTAGATAGAAATATGTATAGTGTATTGCATCCAGAAAATAAGTATCCAACACCAACATGGGATTCAGGAAATAGACAATATATAAAAACAGAGTATGATGAAAATGGAGAGATTATTCCAGGAACACATAATGGAGGAGCACGATGGGGAAATACTATATTAGTAGTAGGAGCAGATTTGCATGGAAATATTAAAGCTGTAGATGAAAATAATGCAGAAAAAGTAAATTATGATTTAGGAAAAAATGAAAATATAGTAACATATAGTATAGAGCCACAATTAGATGGAAATACAAATATAGCATCACAAATAGTAAATATAACATTAAAGGCAGAAGTTACACTAGCTAAAGGAGTATCATATATAGCTGGAAGTACTAAAAGAGGAGAAAGTACTTATTCAGAGCCAGAAATAACAAATAATTCAGATGGAAGCCAAAAATTAATATGGTACATATATGGAGCGATATCTGGTAAAACAATAGAACCTATAAAATTTAATGCGAAAATAGATAATGAAACAGAAAATGGAAAACAATATGAAGCAAAGTTTGTTATTTCAGAAGTTATAGGTTCGGATGGAATAAGCAAGATAGGCAATAGCAAAATAGATTTTAGGACAACAACGGAAACAATAAACATCATAAACCTAGCAAGTCATAGGCTATATAAAGAAGTGGAAACACCAATAATAGAGAAAAATGGACAAATAAAATATAATATATCATATCAAAATAATACAGATGAAACAGTACAAAAATTTCAGTTATTAGATATACTTCCATATAATGGAGATAGTAGAGGAACTAAATATGAAGGAACATACACATTAGAAAGTGTGAAAGTAAATCAGACGGTTAGTGGAGCAGTTCAAGCTACAGATAATTTGCAATTGTTTACTACAAATTCAGATACTGTAAGAAATATGACAGCAAAAGATGATGGAATAGGAACAGATAGTATATGGACAGAAAAAACAATTGGAAGCACATTAAATGAAGAAGTGACGGGAATAGCTTTAAAGGGAATAATGCAAGGAAGAGCAAGCTTAGAAATAGAGCTAACGTTAAATACAAGTGGAAATACAGCAGAAAACATATATGGAAATAACAGTATGGCACAAGTATATGTGGATTCAGAGCAAATGCAAACAGGGACTGTACAAGCACAAGTAGTAAGCAGAAAGATACAAGGAAAAGTATGGGAAGATAGTAATAGAAATGGTGTAATAGATACTAGCGAAAAATATTTAGAAGGAACAGTTGTAAAACTATTAAATAGTACAAATAATTCAGAAGTAACAAGAATAACAACAAATGCACAAGGAGAATATGAATTTTCAGATTTAGCAAAAGGAACATATAAAGTAGAAGTAGAGCTAGATAATTTACATGAGTTAACAGATAAAGAAGTAGGAACAAACAGAGAAATAAATAGTAAATTTAATCAAACAACTAAACAAACAGATGAAATAACAAGGTTAAATACAATAAGTTCTCCAGAACTGATAGAAGACAATGTAAATGCAGGAATAAGGACAATCCAATTTAATATAACAACAAAAGTAGAAGGAACAGGAGGAAATATAAGTGGTGAAGGACAAGACGTATACGAAAGTGTAGATAAAGGCGAAGATAGTAAAAAAGATATAATAGTAAGTCCAAACGTAGGATATAGGGTAAATACGATAACAGTAAATGGAGAACCAATTAGTTTTGAAGAAGAGACAAATCATACAGTAATATTAGATAAATTCATAAATATGCAAGAAAACAAAGAAGTATTAGTAACATTTAAGAAAATAGAGACATCAGTATTAGTACACCACTATAAAGAAAATACAACAGAACAATTAAGTAAAGATGTAACAATAAATGGAGAAGTTGGAGATGATTATACAACACAAGTAGCAACAGATATACCACAGAACTATGAATTAGTAGCAACTCCAGCAAATGCAACAGGCTCAATGACAGAAGAACAAATCGTAGTAACATATTACTACAGATTAAAAACACCAAACATAACAAATCAAGTAATAAATAAAACAGGAACAGATAGAATAACAGTAGCAAATCAAGAAATGAACTACTCAATAACATATAGAACAGAAATAACAGATTACATAGGAAATGCAGAGGTAACAATAATAGATACATTGCCATATGCAATAGATGAAGGAAAATCAGACTTAGCAGGCGGAACTTACGATTCTACAGGAAAGACTATTACTTGGACAGAAAACATATCTGACATAAATAGTTTTACAGGTAATGGAACAGTAAATATTACAAAGACATTTAAAGTGGTATATGTTGGTTTAGACATGAATCAAGAAAAAGTTGTTAATAATGTAAAAGGAAATATTAAGTTATTAACACCAGAGAAAACAAGTGAAGAAGTTACAGGAAGTCAAGAGAGTACAATATATAAAGCGATAATAAGTAGCGAAAAATTGGTAGATAAGACAGAAGCAA
>ERZ779885.3363-NODE-3363-length-13577-cov-6.097693_pt1 | contig 13577 bp, 16 predicted proteins | sample MGYA00511554_ERZ779885 | MGnify/ENA primary metagenome ERZ779885 (study PRJEB29588, sample SAMEA2160998) | human gut metagenome | biome: human gut; feature: human-associated habitat; material: faeces | place: Denmark | collected 2008/2010 ... | reverse complement strand
CCAACGGAAGCATCAACATCCCGCTTGCCGTGGGTGCGCCAACGGACACGGCGGCGGTTAATCGTTTTTTGGCTATGGGGCTGGCAGGAGCCGTGCAGGCGTTGATTCAGCCTCTATACCTCAAAACCAGTTCCATGCCCGTAGTGGGGAGCGGCAGCACCTCTGTTCAATATGCCGGACTTTATGCAACCAGTTCAACGTCGGCAGCTTCCGGTTCTCCTGCACACAGTACGACCACGTTTACCTTTGAAGGGCCGCAGGGCCAGCATAATTACAGCTCTTTCGCGGGATTTTCGATACCGCTGTCCGGTTCAACAGCGTCCAAATTTACCTTTGGATTAGGCCGTGGATCAAAAACGGTAAGAGGCGGCCTGACGATGGATTCATTTTCCATGATTCCGGGCAATAATCTGGCCGTCAATTACGGAGAGATTATCGACATCACAACCACAGCGGTTCGTGATTCTGTCCGGGGAGGTTACGTGCTTAGAGTGCGGGAGATTTATTACGTCTCTTCCGGTGATTCATGGCAGGTGAAAACTACGGAAAGTTTTATTCCCGCAACTCAAAACCACCCATTTCCCGCCTGCCTCAACAGGCTCATTTTCATGCAGGAGGGGCTTTCAAGCATGTCGTCATACGAGGGGAAAGCGTCACTTTATATTGAGCTGGGGGGAGGTCAGACAAACACCTTGTTCAAAATAGCCGCCCTCAGAGGTGTTTCAGGATTCGAAGACGGCATGGGGTTCAGCACGTTGGTGGCGGATGTAGAAAATCCCAATTCCTGGACATCCTCGGTTCGCACGGGAGCAGGCAATCGCTACCTTTATGCCAATGGATTGATCAATCCAATGTACGCCGCATTGGAAGCAATGGCCGTCAATGCCATTGAAACCGAGGAAACCGCTGATTTTGAAGATATTAACATACCTCTCTAATCATGAATAACGCAGAGATACAGATTCAGTTTCCCCGGCCGGGACAGTGGGATGAATTCATTTTGACGCCCATTTACCCGGACGAGGAAGGGTACACCCGCATAGACCGCTATCAACAGAATGATGTACCAGAGGAGCAGACCCCGGCCATGCAGGCCGTAGTTGCTGCGCTGGTGGGATTGTCGGAGCCGTGGCAGGCCTCCCAGGTATGGGCGAGGCTGAAAGAGTTTTACGCTCCGGAGGTGGATGACCCGATGCGGACGACGGAAACCGTGGATTTGACTGTGGAGGCCGTCAATCCGCAGGGCGGGCGCAGGGTGTTTACTTCCCGCGACTACCCGGCTTTTGTGATCACGGATCCCACCGCCATGGCATTTTTCAAGCATTTCACTACTAAATAATATGAGTACGAATAAAGAAAAAGTGAGTTGGCTGACTGGTCTCCTGACCGGTTGGGGTATTAAAGAGAGTTGGGCAAAAGTCATTGCCGGAGCTGTGATTGGGGCCCTGGTTGCCGCGGGGATTCTGACGCAACCCGGCTGCGGTCATTCCGTGGATGTCACCCCGAACCGCACCGAAGTATGCAAGGACGGCTCCTGCCTGGTGCTGGAACCGGGGCATATTTCCTATTCCCAGGCCCAGCCGGAAACGGACGTTCCGCCCGTCGTGCAATCCCTGAAAAAGTAAGATTATGTGCACCAAAGCCCGCGCTTACCTGACACTCTTACGTGAGTACAAGGCCGAGATTGTCATGATCGTGGGCTTTGTTGCCGCCGCCATCATGTACCACGACATGAGGACGTTCATTAACGAGCAAACCCGCGCCTTGTCGGAAATCAATCTGCGACTCTCCAACCTTGAACAACAGAGCAGGAAATGAACTGTAAAGTTTTTCTTACAAGTTCTAACTAGTTCTATCAAAAACGACTTATAACTCATGAACACCATTGAAAGAAAGATGGCCGCGGCTATCCTCCGGTTTGAAGACAGCCGCGTTACCGGGCCGGATTCCCTGCGCGTTTCCCGCCTTCCCGCCGCCGACAAGGGCGGCAAGTGGGAGGTTTGCGGCATTTGCGACGGCATTGAACCGGCCGTGTTTAACAGATTGAAGGCCCTGCTGGATGCCGGAAGGCGTGAAGAGGCCTGGGAGGGATGTCTCCAGTACGTCCTGGATAATACCGCCGCCGTGCGTTCCTGGCTGGGTTCTGACGCTTTTCCGGCCACGGAGTTTATGTTGCGGGATCATTTTTTCAATTCCGGGAGCAGGAATACCGGGAAGATTTTGCAGCGCGCGCTGAACATCCACGGCGCCGGGCTTGTGGTGGACGGGATTGTCGGCCCCAGGACCCGGCAGGAGTTGCAGGACCAGCTGGCCGCCACGAGTGAAGCGGTGTTTTTGGTTGGGTTACAGGAGAAGCGTCAGGCGTTTTACCGCTCGTGCAGGCAGTTTCCCGTGTTCGGCAAAGGATGGCTGAACCGCTGCGACGATGCGTTCAGCGTGGCGCAGGAGCTTGTTTAAGTTTTACATCACTCCCCCTATGAGCAAGAAACCCCGCAGCCAAAAGGCCGCCAGGAAAACCAAGACTGCCGACATTGAGATTTTCGAGGATCGTTCCCCTCAGGAAAGAGGATATCTTGGTTTTTACACCAGCATCACGCCCAGGGTGCTGAAAAATGCCCGCGAGAGCGTCCAGACGGGCAATATGCTCGACTTGGAACGCGTGTTTCGTTCGATGAAAATCGAATGGCCTCGGTTGCGGGGAAACCTGCGGAAGCTCCGCGAAAAGGTTCAGGCATTGGAAATTACCGTGTCCCCCTGGGCCGAGAAAGGCAAAAAGCCGACACCAACGGCCAGCCGGCATGCGGATTTGGTGGAATCCGCCCTGTATTGCTGCCGGATTGAACAGGGGAAATGGGAACTGGATCTGAACGGATTGATTGGGGCCTTGGCGGAAGCTCCGGAACGCGGAGTGGGTGTGCTGGAAATCATGTGGAACCCCGGCCATATCCGGGCGCCCCGCGCCTATTGTCCCATTCCTTCCACATTTTACAAATGGTCCAGCTACCCGGCGCAAATCGACCGTCTTGTACTATGTCCGGACGGAGTAGGGTGCGGTCCCGAAATGGAATTCCCTCCCAACAAATTCATTGCCTCCCTCAACTGTGACGGGCTTGACCATCCTATCTACGGCGCCAACCTTCTGGCCCTGGTCGGTTGGTTCGGCGCGGCCAAATTCGGCTTGTCCTGGTTCATGGAATTCTGCCAGATATTCGGATCTCCTCTGCGTCATGGAAAAGCATCGGGAACCCTGGCGCAGAAGAAGCTATTTGACCAGATGGTGAAATTCGGACAAACGGGCATCCTTGTAACGGCCCCGGATGCAGACGTGCAATTTCATGACGCCGTAAAAGGAGGCAACCAGCTTCCGCACCTGAACATGCTCGAAGAGGCCAACAAGGCATGCGACATTCTGATTTTGGGTCAAACCCTCACCAGTTCCGTTTCCAGCACAGGCGGCAACCGTGCGTTGGGTGAGGTCCATGAAAACACGGAAAACCAGGTTGTCCTTGCCCGCGGGAAATACGTTGCCGGCGTTCTCAACCAGCAGCTTGTCCCGGCCATCCTGGAACTTAACCTGGGAAGACGCCCGGAACATCTGCCCTTCATCTCTTTTAAGGATCCGTCCTCCGGTATGAGTGAAGCAAAACTGGGGTGGGTGGAAAGGGCAACCAGAATTGTTCCCGTCGCTGAAGAACAGGTTTACGACTGGCTTGATATCCCCATGCCTGAAGAAGGGGCGAAACTCTACCAGCCTCCATTTTTTGGGGGATTCGGGCCGGAAACGGGAGAAGTGGATGACCTGGACCGGGAATCCCTGGTTCATGCGGCGCGTAAAAAAAAACGCTGAAGCACATTGAAGAAATTAACCGGATTGCCCTCCGTGTCGGTCGCCAGACGGACCAGGCGGCCCATGAACTGACCTCCGGTGTTGCCGGATTCATGGAAGACCTGATTGCCGCCGTAGAAGCCGGGGAAGACCTGGAAACAGTCATCCGGTCCGCCCGTAGGCAGGTGCCGTCCCTGTGGGACAAAATAGATACCTCCAAGCTGGAAGAGCGGCTGGTCAAGGTCCAGCATGCCGCGCTGGAAGCCGGCTGGAACTCCATGCGCGAATCCAAAAAGGCCAACAGGGAAGGATGACGGGCCATGAACATTGAAATTGACATGAGCGGCTTTGATGCCGCGCTGAACGAAGCCGTGAAGATTGTCGCCCCGGAAACGCTGGAAGCTGCGAACCGGGAAAGCGGCGAATACCTGCGGGACTATCTGGCGTCCTGGTACGACGGCAAAGGACGGGAACACTGGATCAACAATTCTCTTCCTACGCATGGCCCGGGACGCATGGCGACAGGCTGGTTTTCCAATATTGCCCGTAAATGGTTCCTTTCCTCCGCAGATGCTTCCGGAGCGGTTATCTCCAATCCCGACGAGGACGGATCCCTGCGGCATAAAATAAAGGGAGGGACAATTACGGCCAAAAATTCCGGGGCGTTGACCATTCCCCTTGTTCCGGAGGCCCACGGGCGCCGGGCTGCCGATTACCAATCCGAAATCGGGGAATTGTTCACCATCCCCAACAAAAACGCCCTGTTTGAAGCCGTGGACGGCGGGGGAGTGCGTGCGGTGTATGCCCTGCGCCAATCCATCACACAGGACCCCTGGCCGGACGCCATCCCGACCGGCGAAGAACTGATCAGCGCCTATGGCGTCAAGCTCATGGACGTTCTGGCGGCGTCTCTTGATGCCTGAAACACATATCCAGCCCCGGCTATTTACGCTTTTCCGTTTCATGCCATGCTTGGGGCATGGATTTTGAATTCAACGTTCCTCTTGCGTTTGGCGACGCTCCGGCCTGTATCGTGTACATGCCGGAGGGGGATCATTTCATCAATGCATTCATTGGAGGACGGCAGAAAGTGATTGTGGACCGCTCCTGCCTGGAGGCTTTGCAGCGGGACCTTGCGTTGAAGCTCACTCAAAACGTGCGGCCCGTCTGCTACTTTGACCACAAGACGGGACCCGCCTCCTTTATTCCTGCTTCCTTTGACTACATGGATGGCGTGGGCGTCATCCTCAAGGGGGAATGGACGGAAAGCGGCAGGAAAGCGGTGCTGGGGCGTGACTACAGCTATTTTTCTCCGGCATTCAAGCTCAACACGGCAACCTGCCGCCCCATAGGACTTGAACCGGATGACATTGAGGTTGGCTCTCTGGTGAATGACCCGGCCTTTGAGAATATTGCCCGCATTGCGGCCGGCAAGGCCAGACTTGAGAATTTCACGGTTCTTGAACCGGACATGCTTTTGAATAGCGGCGGAGAGGATACCGGTGCTGTTCATGACCAAACAAATAACACAAATACAACAATGTACGAACTACTGGTTAAATGCGGCGTCCTCACCAAAGAGGAAGCCGCATCTGATAAGGCCGGCAAGATCGCAGAGGACAAAATCAACAACCTGAAGAAGAAATCTGAGGGAGTCGAGCAGTCCAAAACGGAACTTGAAGCGGCCCGAAAAGAGGCGGAAGACGCCAAAAAAGAAGCAGCCACCTGCAAGGCGGCCAAGGCCAGGCTGGATGAAACCGAAGCCAAACTGAAAGCGGCGGAAGCCGAGCTTGCCGAGGTGAAAGCCTCCAAGGCGGCTCTTATCGACGCGGAAATTGAAGCCGCCATCAAGGCCGGCAAGATTGCTCCGGAAGATGAAGATGCCAAAGAGGCCTTGAAGACCGCTCTAACGGCCAATATCAAGGCCGGCAAAGCTCTGATCGCCTCCATAAATCCGAATCCTGCTTTTACGACGGTGGTCGCCGGAAAGGCCAATAACGGCAACGGCGGGAATGAGCCTACCGGACGTGACCGCATCATTGAAAACATCAACAAGGAAAAGAACTAAGCCATGTCATTTTTGACTCTACTGGACATTCAGAAACGCAATGGTTCGGAATCCGACATCGGATTGATCGAAGAAGTGGGGCGCTCCGCCCCGGAAGTAACGCAGCTTGCTTCCGTCGTGGGCTCCAAAACCATCGTCAAAACCTATGTACGCACCGGCATTCCCCGAGCCCGGTTCCGCCCGGCCAATGCACCCATCGGTTACACGTCTTGCACTTACGAATCAAGGAACGTGGAACTGTTTCCCATTTCCTCCATCGTTTTTGTGGATCATATTACGTTGGAAAGCTCTGACGACGGGGAAGCCGCCGTCCTGGCCGATGAAGCTTCCGGGATTACGGAGGGGGTTCTTCTTTCCCTGGGAGCCCAGGGTTTTTACGGAAAGAAAATCGACAAGAACGGTTTTCCCGGACTTCCCGATTTCATCGACGATACGATGATCATCAGCGCAGACAGCTCCAAGGCCGCCGACAATTACGACGGGACGTCCGTATTTGCCGTTGTGGAGGGGCCTAAAGGCGTGCATTGGCGCTGGGGGCGCGACAAGGGAATTACTCTTGGCACGTTCAAGGATGCGCTTATTCCCGGCAAGGATCCGGAAACGGGCGAGCCGGGTGCCATTCCCGGCAAGGTTGCCGATTTGACCGCCTTTGTCGCCCTGGTCAACAACTCCAAGCTGTCCGCCGCACGCCTGAAGAATATCGGCACGGCAGAAGGAACGACGCTGGATGACGATAAATTGGCGGAACTGCTGGCTTTGTTCCCGGCAGGCGTCCGCGTGACGAAGTTCATCATGAACCGCATGGCCTTGGAGCAGCTCCGCAAAAGCCGCAGGGTAGTGAGCGTTTCTGTGGACGGCGGGAAGGCGGGAGGGGATTCCTCCGGATCCGCCCCGATTCCGACCCACGCCCACGGCATCCCGATTTTGGTGACGGACTCCATCGTCAACAACGAAAGCGACCTGTCCTCCATCACGGGCATTTCCTACTGGGGCAAGCATGCGCCGAAGAAAGTGAGCAACAAAAAGAACCAATAAGACGGAAAGGAACCTTAGACAGTGAATCCTATCAGACACACCCGCAAGGACGAATTGCTGACGGCCCGGATGAACATGCCGGGCACGGGCAAGACGGTCTATTCCGAAGTGCTGGATGCGGGTCAGACGGGCGGCATTGATGAAATGTCCATCGTCATTGAGCACGAAGACCTTCCGGCTCTGGCTGCCGGAAAGAAGATCACGCTGACCCTGGAAGCCTCCGGGGATGGCGATAGCTGGGCCGAGGTGCCGGGGTTCTCCCTGGCACCTGCGGCGGGAGAAGAAGCGGGAGCTCTTGCGAACAGCATTGCCGGACGGGTTCCCTATGGCATGGGACGCTACATCCGGCTCAAGGCTGTGGCAGACACCGCCAGCGGCGACAATACCGCCGCCAAATGTGAACTCTCCATCCGCGTGTAACCGTCATGGCGCTGGTCCAGATCACGGAAAACACTCTGCGGGCCTTCCTGGCGGACGCTGAAATCGCGGCGTTTGACTCGGCAGGAGCGGAAGGGGATTACCCGGAACGGGCCGGCGCCCTGATCAGGACGACGTGCAACCTCGTCGCCGGAATCGTTAATTCTTCCGGGAAATATCCCATCCTGGCAACAGGTCAGGACAGGGTGCCGGAAGAACTGGAACACCCGACGCTTGTCTGGATCCGTCACGCCATGCTGGCCGACTTGCCCGACATGGGCGACCTGGAAGGATCCCCCCGCGCCAAGCAGTACAGCACGGCAAGCGAGATTTTCCGGGCCGTCCGGGAGGGCAGGTTTTATCTTGCCCCCTACGATTCGGAGAGTGGCGGCGTAGAGGTGTACGGAGCCGGGCAGCCCTATCAGAACTGGTGTGAACTATGAGTGCTTTACCCGCAAGCCCGCGCATTGCCGCCGGGGAAAAAATCTATCGGAAAATCGTTACCCTGTGTGCCCGTTACAACAGCGGGAAGGATCCCGGCATTGTCATGCGCGGATGGGATGCCGACCTGAAAACCCTGATTACTCAAAAGCTGTCCAGGCTGGGAATCTGCGTGCTGGTATGTGCCCCGAAACGAAAACCCCTGCAGGAACAGGGAGGCACGAATGCCGTCATTCTGACCACAAAAATCGTCATTGAAAGCAATCCCCTCCTGAAAAAATCCGACGCAACCGCCGTCCTCGGCTGGGATGCGGACGATCTGGCAGACCTGCTCGCCATCGGGCTTGACGGGCATCGGGAACCGGGCTGGCTCACCTGCATGAAGATCAAAGTCACAGGCACGGAGTCAAGCCGGGTACAGATGGCCAACAAGGCTGTTACGCTCACCCTTGAACAAACCACCATATTGAAACATGGCAACTAAACCCACCACCGCCGCGGCCCAGGAGGCCGCTACTGCTCCGGCGCCCCGCATCGTCAAATGCCGGGTGGCCGTCAACAAGCTGGAACTCCCTCACGGCATCGCCGCGCGGGGAAAAATCGTCCACATCCCGGAAGACGTGTACAAAGTCCACGCCGACGCCGGGAAAGTGACCTTTATTGACTACGTAAGAAGCTAACAACCATGTCAGAACTCTACAACAAGGAAATGCTGGTCGGCACCTTTCTCGACCTGTGCCCGTTCGGAACGACAGTCACGGCCGAAAGCGGCACGGACACGGTGGACGAGCATTTCAAGCCGGCGAAGGACTCCGACGCCTGGATGATTGCCAACGAAGTCATCGACTACAAAATCACGCCGACCACGGAAGACGACGCCCGCACGGTATTTTCCCGCGACACGACCTCCTATGTGACGCGGAAGAACACCAAAGTGACGGGCAACACCATCGAGATTAATTCCACGGAGGTTAATCCGGTCTGCTGGCAGGTGATTTACCAGTGCGACAGGCTGGAAGCCGGGAAGGAAGTGCAGCCCTTTTCCCGGAACATCTACGGGCAAAAGGTATGGGCGCGCCTCACCAAATACCAGGAAGACAAAAAAGAAATGATGGTCCTGGAAGTCGCGGCGCTGCTCAAGGTGGAAATCCCCACGGAAAACAACAAGCTGATCACGCCGAAATTGACGCTTGAAGTGATACCGTCCTCCCTGAATTCCCTGACGCCCACGGAAGAAATCGCCTTCCCGGCCTCCGCCGGAGCATGACAACCGGGACCGCCCCTCTGTTTGCATGGGGAGGGGCGGCCCCTGTTTCCCCCACCATTATTGAGGCATGGACACGACCGTCTCTCCCTTTTCCATTACCTTTGACGGGCGCCCCGTCGTGCGCGCCGGGGAATTCCTGCTCGACTCCCTGCCGGAACACGCTTTCCCGGTGCAGTTCGGCACGTCCGCCACGCCGATCATCAACAGCCCGTTCCCCAGGCTGGACGCATTCGGCAACCTGTCCCTGTCCTTCACCATCTCCACCGTGCGGGAATGCGCCTCCCACATGGACGCGTGGAGCGCCTTTTACGAATGGCTCAACGAATGGAAAACGGCGGGGAAGGGGGAATGGGCCTGGACCGACGCCTGCGGCCGTGAACAGCGCTTTGAAGCCGTCATCGCCGACGCCGAGCCGAAGGTTCAGGGCCTGCGCCTTATTGTCTCCTACAACTTCACCCTGGGCCGCCCCCTATGAAAACCCTTGACGTATCTTCCGCCGACTTCCTGGACATGGCCGAAAGCCCGTCCTACAACCGGCTGTCCTTCGGGGGAGCCTCCGTCTCCTTCCGCGTGCCTGTCTCCCGGTTTGCCTCCTGCCCGTTTGAAGAAGGGGAAATAGTGAAAATCGTCTGGCGCGGGAAAACCCTGCTCATCGGACCGGCCATCGACCAGGAACACTCCCTTGAAGGAACCTCCGAGAGCTGGGACATCAGGATTTGCGATTACTGGTGGAACCTGAGCAACATCCAGTACTTCGCGAATGGCCGCGCCAACGGCATCTTTGCCGAATACCGCCGGGGCACAGGCGGAAGCGGTCAGGAAAAACAGGCGACCGCGAACATTCGGGACGCCCTCTCCGGAGTTCTGGACCACGCCGTCAGCACGGCTCTGGTTCCCATCAAATACGACCTCCGGATAGACAAGGATGCCGAAATCATTCCGTTTGCCTACTCGTCGGAAACGTATGCCTCCCTGCTTTCCCAGATCCAGAAATGGCGCCCCAATATGGCCGCGTGGTTTGAATACGGCGCGGACGACTCCGCCACGCTGGTCATTGCCGACCATGCCGCCCTGCCGGATGTCGTGCTCGACCTGTCCGCCGTGGACGTAAGCGCCCTGTCCCTCAAGGCGCGTCCCGATCTGGTGCCTCCGGCCGTGGGGCTGACCTGCAACGCCTCCGTTGTCTCCCGGATTCAGCGTGCGCTGGCCGTCTATCCCTCAGGCGCCTCCCTGTCCCAGCCCTATGTGGTGACGGCGGAAGTGGACGTTCCGGGCGGCGTCAAGGTCTCCGACACTGCCGGGCAATACAGCCCTGCGGAAACGGACTCGCTGGGTTACGACGCCCCGCGGATGATTGTCCGGGGAGACAAATTCCCGACCGGCACGGCCCAGTGGGCGGCCCGCGTCAAACGCTGGGCTCCGGCCCTGTATGATTGCGCCGGCCTGGAAGTGGCGGCCAGTCCGAAAATTACGTCCATCACGCCGGCTGACGCGGAACACCGGGGATACAGCAATGCGGCCATCACCCACGAACTGACCTCCGGCCAGATAAACGGCAGGAGCGCAAGAATCAAATGGGGCAAGGTCCGGGTGGATTTGCGGGTGCGGGCGACGGAGCCCCCCGACACGGTGAAGCAATATTTTCCGGAATACGGCGGAAAATCCGGAACCGGGGACCGCTGGATCGGAACATTGACGTTTGAAGTGACCACGACGAATGTCGGCTACGCGTCCTACCGGGTGGACAGGGCAGGGACGGTGGAAAACGTATCCGACGACGGCGGAAGCCCCGGAGACGACGAAACATCGGGCAGCTACGACACCTCCGTGTTGTATAAAAATTTCCTGAAATCCTACTACGAAGCCACCCGCGCGCTGCCCTATGACGGATCCGCGACCGTCCACGACGACTTTGACCAGGTCTGCGGGGGGCGCCTCTCCATCACGGGAGGATTGAAAGAATGGGAAACCATGCGGTCCGTCATCCAGGAAATATCCCTCGACCTTAAAACGGGAGTTTCCGACGTGACGGTGGGGGCCCCGGAACAGATCTCCCTGCAGGACTCCATCGACCGGAGCCGGCAGCTTGCCGAGGCGTTGCGCCGGACGGCCTGGGCGGACTCGTCCACGTCTTCCGGGGGAGGTTCTTCGGGTGGAGGATCCGGCAGCGGAGGCGGAGGCTCTTCCGGAGCGGACGATGAGGTCCCGGAACTTCCCAGCGTCGGGCCGTCCGTAAAACTGCTGCAGGCCCAGGAGCCTCCCGCGTGGGGAACAAGCGCCGTTGAGGTGGGATTCCAATGCCGCCTGTCTTACGGGAGCGACGGCAAGGTGTCCGATGCCTACATCCGCCAGGGGAAGGCCGTTTATGCCGGCAGCTACATCGGGGGGCTGCTTCCGGAAGGGGACGGCTCCGGGGGATGGGTGAAAAGCCCCGTCACTTCCGGGGAAATCTGGCTCAAGATCCAGTTGGACAAGGACACGAAATACCTCGGATCCTCTCTGTCCGCCGCGGGCGGCGTCTCCGACCCCGTCAGGCTCGCGGAGGAAGACCGGAAAACCCCTTATGAATATTATTTCCATCTGGCCACCATCGACGGCAACAAGGTGGTGCAGCACCAGGCGGGCACGGTTTATCTCCAAATCCACCCGGGAACCTTCGGCCCCTCCGGAATGTCATGATCAGGATATACACCTTCACCTATGCCGGAGACGCGCAGGAAGCCGTGGCCTGCGTCCGATGCGCCAGGACGGCTCTTCCGGAGGCGGTAGTTACGGTGGTGGACGACAGCGCCGCCCCGGTGCCCCCGGGGGCCAGGAGGGCCCTTGTAGCGCATGGGGCGCGGTATCGCCGGAGTTCTTTCCCCCGCTGCGGCAACCTGCGCGGCCCGGAGTGCGTCCGGGGAATTATTGCCACGCTGGCCGGGGGGGCGGCGGATGGCGACACCGTCGTCAAGATTGACTCCGACACGGCTCTTCTGTCGGGCGAATGGGTCAGGGAAATGAAACACAACGGGCTTGCGCTGCACGCCGCCGGATACCGGGTTCCCCGGAACCCGTCCGAACGGTCCGCCTACGGAAATTGCTACGCCCTGAGCGGCCGGGCGGCCATGATGGCCGCCGAAGCGCTGGAATGCGCCGCCATCCCCCCGCTCGCCCCGGAAGACCTCACCATCTGCCGGGCCGTCATGGATGTCTGCGGCCGGGAGCGTGTCCGGCTTGACGAGCCGTGGACGCCCCTGAACCGGGCCGGGCGGTGGTCCTGGTGGAACTGGGACAGCCGGACGGCGAATCCGGAGGATTATGCCCGCAGCTATGACGTGGTGAGCGTCGGCAATCCCCGGCCTCCCCACGTTCCCAAAAACGCCCGCCGGGAAGTCATGCGCGCCCTGTGCGACGCCCGTTTGAATCTCAACATCCAATCAATAGAACCATGTCAGACAGAAACCTGAACATCAATATCAGAACGACCGCCGACACCTCCGGCGCCACTCAAACCGCCGAAGCTCTGGACAAGGTACGGGAAACCGGTGAATCCATGTCGCAGACTTCCGGCGCGATGGACCGGATCGCAGATTCTCTTTCCCGTGTCAAAACGGCTGCCGGGGAAACCGGCGACGCCATGAAGGACGGCATGGGCGCGGAATATGAAAAAGCCCTGGAAAACGCCAATTCCAAACTTGACCAATACGCCGACGCCCTGACCGCCGCCGGCTCCCGGATGAAAGCCGCCTTCAACGACAACCCGGGATTGACCGGGTTTATTGACGAAGTCACCAACGCCGTGCTGACCTCCGAGGAATTCAGGAAGAAGCTGGAACAGGTGGATGACGTCTTTGAAGTCCTCAACAACAAAATGTCTGATTTGGATCTCGGGGCGAAATGGGGAGATGACCTTGACGAAAACCTTCAACAAATCATCGACGGCTACAACAAGGAAATGGACGCGGCCGACAAGGCCGCGGAAAAGGCCGAAGCGGAACTGGACGACAGCGCCAAGGACCGTCTCGCCGATTTGAACCAGGAAATCGCCGACAAAAGCGAAAAGCTCAACGGGCTGAAAGCGCGTTGGGACGCCGAAAAGAACGGCCACAACCGTATCGGCGACCTGCGCAAGAAGCTCGACGAGCTGCGTACGCAAGCCGAAAAGTACGAGCGCGAAGGCGACCTGGCGAAATCGTCAGCCATCAACTACGGCGAAATCCCGGCCATCCAGAAGGAAATCGCCCAAGCCGAGAAGAACGAGGCGGAATCGGGCGGAGCCGACAATGCCAACGCCGACGTGCCGATGGTCCCCGACCGCGTCGACGCCGACTCCATCGCCGAAATCGTCTCCGACTGGACCGGCATCCCCGTGGGCCGTCTTATGCAGGGCGAAAACGAGAAGCTCCTGCACATGGAGGAGTACCTCGGCAAGCGCGTGATCGGCCAGAAGGAAGCCATCCAAGCGGTTTCCGACGCCGTGCGTCGCTCGCGTGCCGGCATCTCCGACCCGAACCGTCCGACCGGATCGTTCCTGTTCCTCG
>ERZ779885.3355-NODE-3355-length-13598-cov-3.821088_pt1 | contig 13598 bp, 15 predicted proteins | sample MGYA00511554_ERZ779885 | MGnify/ENA primary metagenome ERZ779885 (study PRJEB29588, sample SAMEA2160998) | human gut metagenome | biome: human gut; feature: human-associated habitat; material: faeces | place: Denmark | collected 2008/2010 ... | reverse complement strand
CTCATCATAAAAATCTCCATTTCTGATGTTTCCCATCCAATGTACCATAAACTTTCTGTTCATACAATGTGAAAACATCAATTTGCCATTTTGACGAAGATATGATAGAGTAATACAGTATGAGACTTTATGCCCATTTGGGCTGAATGATTGGAAAATGTTACATATAAAGGGGACGTTAGACAGATGGAACAAAAGCATTTTCATTTTAATGAGAAAAAGAGAGTTGTAGTCAAGATCGGATCTTCCTCACTGAATTACGGGGAGACGGGCAATCTGAATTTTACCAAGCTGGAGCATCTGGTAAGAGAACTCTGCAATCTGCGGAACCGCGGGATGGATGTGTGCCTGGTAAGCTCCGGCGCGATTGCCGTGGGCAGACAGACGCTCGGCATGGATGAGCGGCCGAAGGACATTTCGACAAAGCAGGCATGCGCAGCGGTCGGTCAGGCGCGACTGATGATGATCTATCAGCGGCTTTTTGCGGAATACAATCAGGTGGCAGGGCAGGTGCTGATGACGAAGAACACGATGGTGAACCCTGTCTCGAGAGAGAATGCGAAGAATACGTTCGACGAATTGTTCCGTCTTGGCGCAATCCCGATTGTGAATGAAAATGATACGGTTTCTACTTATGAGATGCAGTTTGGCGACAACGACACGCTCTCGGCAATCGTGGCTTCTCTGATCGGGGCGGATCTTTTGATCCTGCTCTCGGATATCGATGGGCTTTTTACCGACGATCCGCACAAGAATCCGGGTGCAAAGCTCATTGAAGTGGTGGAGGAGATGGATGCGTCGATCTACGGCATGGCGAAAAGTTCGACCGGCAGTGATGTTGGAACCGGCGGCATGGCGACCAAGCTCCGCGCCGCGCAGATGGCGACGGCAGCAGGCTGCGAAATGGTCATCGCCAACGGCCAGTCGCCCGAGGTACTCTACGATGTGGCCGCGGGCAAGCGCGTGGGCACAAGATTTTTGGCAAAGAGGGATGAAGCATGACAACGATCGAACTTCTGGAACGCACAAAAGCTGCCTGGGGCAGCATCCGCAGCGCAAGCGCCGAGGAGAAGGACCGGCTGCTGCTCGCGATGGCGGAGAGCCTTGAGGCCAACAGCGAAGATATCCTGCGCGAAAATGCTAAGGACATGGAGGCGGCGAAGGGCACGATCTCCGACGTGATGCTCGACCGTCTCGCCCTGACGGAGAGCCGCATCCACGCGATGGCCGAGGGCATCCGCGAGGCCGCGGCGCTGCCCGACCACGTGGGCCGCGCGCTCGCGCAGTTCAAGCGCCCCAATGGTATGACCATCACCAAGCGGCAGGTGCCGCTCGGTCTGGTCGCCATCATCTACGAGAGCCGCCCGAACGTCACGTCGGACGCCGCGGCGCTGTGTATCAAGAGCGGCAACGTCTGCATGCTGCGCAGCGGCAAGGAGGCCTATCGCTCCTCTCACGCCATCGTCACGGCGCTCAAGGCGGGCGTTGAGTCCGTCGGCGGCGATTCCGACATTGTCAACATCGTTGAGGATACAACGCATGCGAGCGCGCAGGTATTGATGACGGCGGACGGCCTTGTCGACCTGCTGATCCCCCGCGGCGGCAAGGGGCTCATCCGCGCGTGCGTGGAAAATGCAAGCGTTCCCTGCATCGAGACCGGCACGGGCATCTGCCATGTGTACGTCGACAGGGACGCTGACCTCAACATGGCGGTAAAGATCATCGAAAACGCCAAGACGAGCCGCCCGTCCGTCTGCAACGCGGAGGAGGTCTGCCTTGTCCACCGCGACATTGCAAAGGAATTTCTCCCCAAGCTTAAGGCCGCGCTTGTCGACAAGCGTAGGGAAGCGGGCCTTGTCCCCGTCGAGCTGCGGCTCGACGAAGCCGCGGCGGAGATCATTCCCGGCACGGCGGCAACGGAGCTCGACTTCGACACGGAATTTCTCGATTACATTCTCGCCGTCGCGGTCGTAGATGATCTGGATGCGGCCATCGCGCATGTCCAGCATCACTCGACGCACCACAGCGATTGCATCGTGACCGAGAACCAAGCCGCGGCCGACCGCTTTGTCGACGAGGTCGACAGCGCGGCGGTGTACGTCAACGTCTCCACCCGCTTCACCGACGGCGGGGAGTGCGGCCTCGGCTGCGAGATGGGCATTTCGACGCAGAAGCTCCACGCGCGCGGCCCGATGGGGCTCGACGAGCTGAGCACCTATAAATATGTCATCACCGGCAGCGGCCAGATTCGATAACAGGAAAGGCGCACACTCCGATGTACCACAACGACAAAAAGTACGCATTGACAAACTGCGTGCTTCTCGACGGCTCTGAGCACATGGAGCCGCAGACGGGCAAGGCCGTGTGCATCGACGGCGAGAAAATCAATGAGATCGTCGACGCACAGCATATCCCCGCAGGCTATGAGGCAGTCGACCTCGGCGGAAAATATGTGCTGCCGGGTCTCATCAACATTCACGTGCACCTGCCCGCCTCGGGCAAGCCGAAAAAGAAGGCGAGCGACCCCAAAAAGCTCGTCAAGCTCATCACCTTCTGCGCGCTGACGAACAGGATCGGCGTCAACATGTGCGAGGGCTACGCCAAAACCGAGCTGCTCTCCGGCGTCACGACCATCCGCACAGTCGGCGGCGTCGCCGATTACGACACGAAAATTCGCGACCTCGCCGCGGCGGGCAAAATTCTTGCCCCGCGCGTGCTGGCGTCGAACATGGCGGTCTCCGTCCCCGGCGGGCACATGGCGGGTTCGCTCGCCTACGAGGCGCACTCCGCCGAAGAGGCCGCGGCGCTCGTCGAAAAGATCGCCGCCGAAAAGCCCGACCTCATCAAGCTGATGATCACCGGCGGTGTGCTGGACGCCGAAGTCGTGGGCGAGCCGGGCGTGCTGCGCATGCAGCCCGAGCTTGTCAAGGCCGCGTGCGACAAGGCACATTCGCTCGGCATGATCGTCGCGGCGCACGTTGAGAGCCCTGAGGGCGTGATGGTCGCGCTGCAAAACGGCGTCGACTCCATCGAGCATGGCGCGCAGCCAAGCGATGAAATGATCACGCTCTTCAAGCAGCGCAGGGCGTTCCAAATTTCGACCATTTCCCCCGCCCTGCCCTACGCGCTCTTCGACCGCAGCATTTCGCACGCGACGTATGAGCAGCAGGAAAACGGCAAGATCGTCTTCGACGGCATCGTCGCGCTCGCAAAGGCAAACCTCGCCGCGGGCGTGCCGGTCGGTCTCGGCACGGACGTCGGCTGCCCGTACATCACACATTACGACATGTGGCGCGAGCTGCACTATTTCGTCAAATACTGTGGCGTGACGCCCGCGTTCGCGCTCTACAGCGCGACGAAACTCAATGCCCGGCTCGCGGGCATCGGTGATCTGACCGGCAGCATTGAGGCGGACAAGCAGGCCGACCTGATCGTCTGCTCCGGCAACCCTCTTCAGAATTTGAGCGCGCTGCGTGAGCTCGACATGGTCGTCAAGGGCGGCTATCGCATCGACAAGCCGCAGATCAAAAAAATGGATGAGGTCGAGCGAGAGCTCGACAAGTTCCTGTAAGCGCTATGAAATACTTGGTACTATCCGACTCGCACGGTAATGTCGACAACATGGTGCGCGCGGTAGAGCTCGTAAAGCCGCAGGGCATCATCCATCTTGGCGACGGCTGGCGCGATGTCGAGGAGTTGCATCAGCTCTACCCTCGCCTGCCGCTCGAGCAGGTCCCCGGCAACTGCGACTTCGGGCGCTTTGAAGCGCTTGAGCGCGTGCTGATTCTGGACGATCACCGCGTGCTCATCGCGCACGGGCACACGTTAGGGGTGAAGACCGGACTTCTCCGCGCGCAGTACCGCGCGCTCGAGATGAACGCCGACATTCTGCTCTTCGGCCACACGCACGTGCCGCTCGTGGACGCGGCGTCGCGGCCGATGATGATGAATCCCGGTTCGATCGGCGATCCCCGCCGCCCGACCTACGGCGTGCTTGAGTTCAGGGACGGACAAATTTATCCGTCGGTCTTTCGGCTGGACGCATAACAAAAAAAGAGATGTACCTTGCGGTACATCTCTTTCCCTTTTCTCACTCGTTCCAATCTCGCACCTGTTCGCGCAGCCAATTACACCAAGCGTCCACGCCCTCGCCGGTTTTGGCGGAGAGGGGGAATATCTTGAGCTTCGGGTTGCGCATGTGCGCGTATTCGACGACCTTTTCCATGTCGAAGTCAAAATACGGCAGCACGTCGATCTTGTTGATGATGAGCGCGTCGCACACAGTGAAGATGAGCGGGTACTTGAGCGGCTTGTCGTGTCCCTCCGGCACGGAGAGGATCATCGCGTTTTTGACCGCGCCCGTGTCGAACTCCGCGGGGCAGACGAGGTTGCCGACGTTTTCGAGCACGACGAGGTCCAAGTCCTTCGTGCCGATCTCCTTGAGCCCCTGCTCCGTCATGCCCGCGTCGAGATGGCACATGCCGCCCGTGTGGAGCTGGATGGACTTGACGCCCGCGTCCGCGATAGTCTTCGCGTCCACGTCGGAGTCGATGTCTGCCTCCATCACGCCGATACGCAGCTCATCCTTGAGCGCTTCAAGCGTGCGCAGCAGCGTCGTCGTCTTGCCGCTGCCCGGCGAGGACATCAGGTTCAGCAGAAACGTTCTGTCCTGCTTGAGCTGCGTGCGAAGGCGTGCGGCCTCGCGGTCGTTGTCAGCGAAGACGCTCTCTTTCACCTCGATGATCTTATAGGGTTCTGTCATATCGCCTCAATCTCCTTTAAGTTGATCTCGCTGCCCTGCTTGAGCCACGTTTTTTCGCTGCCGCAGTGCGGGCAGGTGCGGCCAAACTGCACCGTGGGATAGTCGCGCCCGCAGCCCTCGCAGTACGTAACGGCGGGGATGGTCTCGATCTTGAGCGCGGCCTCCGGTAAAAGCTCGGTCTTCTTGACTGCCCAGTTCCAGCAGCTTTCGAGTTCGTGCGGGATCGCACCGGACACCTCGCCGAGCTCGAGCGTCACGGACGCGACGTTCGTCAGGCCGTTTTCCTCTCCGATCTTTTCCACGCTCTTGATGACGTGGAAGACAATGCCCAGCTCGTGCATTACTTGCTCTTTCTCGCCGCACGCTTGATCTTGAACTCACGCTTGATCATGTACGGCAGGATGGCCTTCATCTTGTCCTCACAGGCGTACATCTTGCTGCACTCCGGTCTCTCGCGGTGCAGGTGGATGGCGTCGAACGCGCACTTCGTCGTGCAGACGCCGCAGCCGATGCACTTGTTCGGGTCGACGATGCTCGCGCCGCAGCTAAGGCAGCGCGCGGTCTCCTTTTTGATCTGCTCTTCGGTGAACGCGACGCGCTCGTCGCTAAACGTCCTGCGCAGCGCCTCGTTATAGCCGATGCGCTGGCGCGGCGTTGTGTCGTAATTGACGGGGATCAGAGCGTTCTCCTTGTCGAGCTCAATGAACTGGCGGCGGTTGCGGCCGACCGTCAGCGTCGCGTGCTGGACAAAGCGATGCAGCGAGATCGCGCCCTCCTTGCCCGCGGCGATGGCGTCGATGGCAAATTTCTGACCCGTATAAGCGTCGCCGCCGACGAAGATATCCTTTTCCGCCGTCTGATACGTGACGGGGTCTGCCTTGACCGTACCGTTGGGGTTGAACTCAACAGCGGTGCCGGTGAGCAGCTCGCGCCAGTCGACCTTCTGGCCGATGCAGTAGAGAACCGTCGTGCACTCGGCCTGCTCGCTCACACTGTCGTCAAACTCAGGTGCGAAGCGGCCCTCGTCGTTCTTGACGCGCGTGCACTTGCGGAACCTGATGCCCGCGCACTTGCCGTCCTCCACCACGATCTCGGTCTGGCCCCAGCCGGCGTGGACGGTGATGCCGTCGCGCTCGCACTCGCTGCGGTCTTCCTCGCCCATCGGCATATCGTCGTAAGCCTCTAAGCAGTAGAGGTCAACGCTCTCCGCGCCGCAGCGCACCGCCGTGCGCGCAACGTCCGCGCCGATGTTGCCGCCGCCGATGACGACGACCTTACCGGAAAGCGTCTTCTTTTCATGCAGGTTGACCTGCCGCATAAAGTCGATACCCGCCATGACGCCGTCCGCATCGCCGCCGGGGATGTTCAGCTTGCCGCCGGACTGGAGACCGACGGCCACATAGAAGCCCTGATAGCCCTGCTCGCGCAGCTGCGCGATGGTCACGTCTTTTCCGACCTCCACGCCGCAGCGGAACTCGACACCGAGTTCACGCAAGATGTCGATTTCTGCCTCCACCACGTCTTTTTCAAGGCGGAAGCTCGGAATGCCGTTCATCAGCATGCCGCCGGGACGCGCTTCCCTTTCAAACACCGTCGGGCGGTAGCCCTTTTCAGCGAGGTAGTATGCGCACGACAGGCCCGCGGGGCCGCCGCCGATAATGACCAGATCAACGTTTTTCATGGCAGACGCCCCCCCTTTCACAAGCTATCCTTGTTCGTGCCGACGATGATTTTGGACGCACCGCCGGACTTGGTGATCTCGCTCTGCGGCACGCCCAGCTCCCGCGCCAGAATCTCCATGACGCGCGGACTGCAGAAGCCCGCCTGGCAGCGGCCCATGCCCGCGCGGGTGCGGCGCTTGACGCCGTCCAGGCTCTTTGCGCCGAGCGGACGGTGGATGGCGTCGAGGATCTCGCCCTCCGTGACCTGCTCGCAGCGGCAGATGATCTGGCCGTAGGCGGGCTTTTCGCGGATGAGCTGCTGATAGTCCTCCTTGGAGAGCGTCTTCGGGTCGAGCACGCCCCTGCGCGTGGCGATGAAGTGCGCCTTTTCTCTGAGACCCATCAGATCCCGCATCAGCTCCGACACATGCAGGCCGATGGCAGGGGAGGAGGTCAGGCCAGGCGATTCGATGCCCGCGCAGTCGATGAACTGCTGCGCGCCCTCGGCCTCGCCGATGACGAATTCGTGGTGATCCTCATGCGCGCGCAGACCGGCGAAGCTCGTGATGGTCTGGCGGATGGGCAGATGCTCGACGGTCGCGCCCGCCTTCTCGATCAGGTCGTTCAGACCCTCGGCGGTGGTGTTCGTACCCTCACGGTCGTCAATGTCGATGGCCGTCGGGCCGACGATGGTGTTGCCGTGGACCGTCGGGCTGACCAGCACGCCCTTGCCGAGCTTGCCGGGCAGCTGGAAGATGGTATGCGAGACGAAATCGCCGGTATTCTTGTCCAGCAGGCAGTAATCGCCGCGCCGCGGCGTGATGTGCAGCTTGCGCGTCGAGACCATGTTGTGCAGCACGTCCGCGTAGACGCCCGCCGCGTTGATCACGTACCGCGATTCAAAATCGCCGTGGTTCGTGTGGATGGTCCAGAAGCCGTCCTCCCAGGTAAAGCCGGTGACTTCGGTGTTGAACTGGAATTCCACGCCGTTGTCGAACGCATTCTCTGCCAGCGCGATCGTCAGATTGAACGGGCAGACGATGCCGCCGGTCGGGGCCCAGAGCGCGGCGACCGCGTGCTTCGACACGTTCGGCTCCAGCTCGTGCAGGCGCTTCGCGTCCACGATCTCCAGCTCCTTGACGCCGTTTTTCACGCCGTTTTCATACAGCGCCCGCAGCTTCGGCAGATCCTCCTCGGACATGCAGACGACGAGCGAGCCGTTCATTTTGAACGCAAAATCCAGATCCTTCGCCAGCTGCGGCATCATAAGATTGCCCTCGAGGTTCATTTTCGCCATCAGACTGCCGTGCGCGGCGTCGAAGCCCGCGTGGACGATGGCGCTGTTGGCCTTGGAGGTGCCGCAGCACACGTCCTCCGCCTTTTCCAGCACCAGCATCCGGCCCTCGTAGCGCGACAGATACCGCGCGACTGCGCAGCCGGTCACACCGGCGCCGATGATGATAATGTCGTACAAAAAGATTCCTCCTTTTCTGCCAAAGAATGTCGGGCAGCCCAAGAAAGCCTTCCGGTGGGAGGGTTGGACTGCCCGACACGTTCACTTAGAGCAGAGAATATTCAAATATGCTTACCAGGGAATGACGTTGTAGAGCAGGACAGCGACGATACCGCCGATGATCGGCCCGAAGATCGGCACGATCAGGCCGTATTTGAAGTTGCTCGAGCCCTTGCCCTTGATGGGGAGAATGGCGTGCGCGATACGCGGGCCAAGGTCACGCGCCGGGTTCAGCGCATAGCCGGTCAGACCGCCGAGGGACATGCCGATGGCCACGATGATACCGAAGACCAGCAGCTTGCCGACACCGGCAGCCAGCTCCGGGACCTGATTCAGACCGCAGATGGCGAAGACCAGAACGAAGGTCGCGATGGCTTCCTGCACGATGTTGCGGCCGGTATTGGGAATGGAAGGACCAGTGGAGAAGACGCCGAGCTTCGTGCCCGGATCTTCCGTTGCATCGAAATGATCTTTGAAGAGGATGTAGACGAGAATGCCGCCGACGATACCGCCGAGGATCTGTGCGATGACGTAGCCGGGAACCAGCGCCCAGTCAAACATGCCGCCGACCGCCAGTGCGATGGTCAGCGCCGGGTTGAAGCTTGCGCCGGAGGCTTCGCCGAAGATAAACGCGGGAACCATGACCGCAAGGCCCCAGGCAATGGTGATCTGGATGGAGCCTGCGCCCTTCATGCCGGACTTGTTGAGGGTTACGTTTGCAACGACGCCGTCGCCGAGAAGGATCAGCATCATTGTGCCAAGGAACTCACATAAGTACTTTAAGAACATGAATTTTCCTCCCTGTCATACATCAATATTCGATTTTGCTGCCTTTATACTTCCTTTTCTGCGTGGATTCTCCTTTTGAGTTATGAAAACGTGCCTTATTCGTCCTTTGCCCAGCCGTAGGCGCACTTGACGGCCTTGTTCCAGCCCTTGACCTTGGCTGCGCGATCCTCGGCGGTGATCTCCGGATGGAAGACCCGGTCGATCGCGCGGTTGTGGACGACGTCCTCCTTGCTTGCCCAGTAGCCGACGGCAAGACCGGCCAGATACGCCGCGCCCATGGCGGTCGTCTCTACGCAGGTCGGCCGCTGGACCGGCGCGCCGGAGATATCGGACTGCATCTGCATCAGCAGGTTGTTGGCCGAAGCGCCGCCGTCGACGTTCAGTGCGGCCAGTTTGATGCCGGAGTCCGCCTGCATGGCGACGAGGATGTCGTTGACCTGATAGGCCAGGGATTCCATCGTCGCGCGGATGATGTGATTCTTGTTGACGCCGCGGGTGATGCCCACGATGGTGCCGCGCGCGTACTGATCCCAGTGCGGCGCGCCGAGGCCCGTGAACGCCGGGACGACGTAGCAGCCGTTGGTATCCTTGACCTTGCCGGCATAGTATTCCGAATCCGGCGCGGACTCGATGATCTTCAGCTCGTCGCGCAGCCACTGGATGGCGGCGCCGGCAACGAAGACGGAGCCTTCGAGCGCGTATTCGACCTTGCCGTTCAGGCCCCAGGCGATCGTGGTGACCAGACCGTTCTTGGAGAACACGGGCTTCTCACCGGTGTTCATCAGCAGGAACGCGCCGGTGCCGTAGGTGTTCTTGGCCTCGCCGGGATGGTAGCAGGCCTGGCCGAAGAGGGCGGACTGCTGGTCGCCGGCTGCGCCCGCGATCTTGATCGGGCCGCCGAGCAGCGACGGATCGGTCTCGCCGTAGATGCAGCTCGAGGGCATCGGGGTCGGGAGCATGCAGCGGGGGATATCGAGCTCCTTGAGGATGTCGTCGTCCCACTGCAGGGTGTTGATGTTGAAGAGCATGGTACGCGAGGCGTTGGAGTAGTCGGTCACGTGGACCTTGCCGCCCGTCAGCTTCCAGATGAGCCACGTCTCGACCGTGCCGAACAGCAGCTCGCCGCGCTCCGCACGCTCACGCGCGCCGGGGACGTTTTCGAGCAGCCAGTGGACCTTCGTGCCGGAGAAATAGGCGTCGATGACGAGGCCGGTCTTGGCGCGGAAGGAATCGGTCAGGCCCTTGGCCTTGAGCGAGTCGCAGTATTCGCTCGTCCGGCGGCACTGCCAGACGATGGCGTGGTGGATGGGCTCACCGGTGACCTTATCCCAGACGATCGCGGTCTCGCGCTGGTTGGTGATGCCGATGGCGGCGATGTCGGCGGCAGTCGCGCCGATCTTCTGCATGGCCTCGACAGCGACACCTAGCTGCGTGGCCCAGATCTCATTTGCGTCGTGCTCGACCCAGCCGGGTTTCGGAAAGTATTGGGGGAATTCGCGCTGCGAGACGCTGCACATTTCGCCGCTCTCATTGAAGAGAATGCAGCGGTTGGAAGTCGTGCCGGCGTCCAGGGCCATGATGTATTTTGCCATGAATACGTCCTCCTTATCTTTCTTGAAAATTTTTATGATCACTCCATGGTGGTATCTTCAAAAAACAGTATAGCGGAAAATCCGCCCGGTGTCTTTAGACAAGCTTGGGGAAATGTCAAAATCACCAAAAAATAAAATTCTATCGATTGATTTATAGCGGATATGCACATAACATCGTATGCGTAAAACCGGAAAATAGAAGCGCTTCCGTAAAATTCATAACGCCTGCCGCATCGTCACGAACAGCGCGCGCATGTTCCGCGCGAACATCTCGACGTTGAGCGGCGTCCGGCTGACGACAAGACTGTCGAGTGTGCAGAACGCGGCGTAGCAGAGCATATCCAGCGCGAGCCGGTACGTCCCGGCGTCCTGCGTGTCGGGTGCGGGGAGAAAGCGCGCCAGCTGCGGCCGGAGGATCCCGGCGGTGAGCTGGTAGAGCTTTTCGCGGCCGAGGGCAGAGGAGATCCTGCGCAGCAGCGGCTGCTTGGCCCGCAGCAGTGTCAGCGCCTGCATGCACCAGTCCTCCGCGCTGACGCTCTCGTCATACCGCAGCGGCGTGCAGATCTCGCGCACCACGATCCATTCCAGTACGCTATAAATGTCCTGATAGTGATAGTAAAAGGTCTGGCGCTTCATCTGCGCCTGTTCCATGACGCTCTGGACGGTGATCTTGCTGACCGGCTTCGTCAGCATCATCTGTTCGACGGCTTCTGCGATCTTTTCCTTGGTATCGCTGCACATCGCGCATCCTCCTTACATCTGCCAGACGTCCGGCGCGGTGCTGGAAATGGCGAGCGCACCGGCCTCGAGCGCCTGCATGACCTCCCGTTTTTCCGTAATGAGCCCGCCCGTCAAAACCGGGATGCCCGTCATCTGCCGGACCTTCCGGATCATCGACGGCATCAGCCCGGGCAGGATATCGATGGCGTCCGGCTTGAGATTCCGCGCGCCCAGCGCCGCGTCGAACGCCATGGAGTCGATCAGAAACACCCGCAGAATGGCGATCATCTGCAGCTCCTTCGCCCGCTGGATCATGTTGGTGCGGGTCGAGATGATCCCGTCAGCCAGCGTGGTGCTGTGCAGAAAATCGACGGAGATCTCCTTGGCGGCAAGCCCCGTGATCAGATCCGCGTGGACGATGGCGATTTTTCCCGCGTCCTTGATCCGCCGGACGATCCCGGCGATGCCGCAGATATCGCCGTAGAGCACGAAGACGGTCTGCACGTCTGCCTGCAGACAGGCCTCCAGTCCCTCGTCGTCGCGGACCGCGGCAATGATGGGGTTCGACTGCAGGGCTTCATAGAGTCGTTGTTCCAATCTGATCCGCCTTTCTTCCGGGAATCCTGTTTCCTATCCAATATCTGACTTCTGAAAAAATGAAAAAGAGCATGCAAAACAGACGGCACGATTAGTCCGCTTGTCCCCATGCTCAACACTCCGGGCAGGTATCCTCTTGTGTGGTTTTTCTGATGTTAGAATAGCATAATCATCAAAAGAATGCAAGAAAAATTGCACTCGTTTGTTAAAATTGTAAGTTTTCACAAAAATTACGCGGTCTGCCTATTCAATCTGCAAATGGAAAGAAGAATTTATCCGAACCATATAATTTTTTATAAATCCCTCTTGACAAACGAAAAACCTGCGCATATAATTTTTTATACAAGAAGAAAAAATTACAGATCAAACTGGAAACAGCCGCAGAGAGGAGAACAATTATGGAGATCAGACCGGCGCTTGCGCCCTATGTCCCGCTGGCGCGGATGCTGGCGCAGACCTTCGGGCAGGACTGCGAGGTCGTGCTGCACGATCTGGACTGCCCGGAGCATTCCGTCGTCCATGTGGAAAACCCGTCTGTCACCGGCCGGAAAGTCGGCCAGAGCTTCGACCAGCTCGTCCGTCAGGTCATCCTTTCGGATGAGCTGAAAGAGGATTTCGTCGCCAATTACTATTTTACTGCCCCAAACGGCAAGCGCATCCGCTCCTCGACCCTCCTGATCCGCGACGGTGATGGACGCCTGACCGGCGCGCTCTGCCTCAATCTTGATACTACCCGCCTCACGCAGCAGATTGCCTACCTACAGTCGCTGCTCCCGCAGCCGCGCGAGCCGGAACCGGAGCCGCCCGAGCCGCAGACCGGCGCGGAGCATGTCGCGGTGATGATCGAAAACCTCATGGACCGCATCATCGGCGACGAGCCGCCGCTCACGCGTGAGGCCCGGCTTGAGAAGATCCGCTTCATGGACAGCAAGGGTATCTTCCTCATGAAGGGCAGCATCGAAAAGGCGGCGGAAAAGCTCGGCGTCAATAAAGTCACCATCTACAGCTATCTGGATGAAGTCAGGGGGAAACGCGGATGAAAGCCATCACACTCGAATCGAAGCTGCCCAACGCCGGGCATTACGTCCCCGGCATGATCTCGGGCCAAACGCTCTATATCTCCGGCCAGCTCCCGGTCCACCATGAGACCGGCGCACCCATGGCCCCGGATCTTGCGCAGCAGACGCAGGACACCCTGCACAACGTCGAGCGTGTCCTGCTTGCCGCCGGCTGCGACAGGGAAGACGTGGTCCTCTGCCGCGTGTACATTTCCGATATCGCCCTCTGGGACGAGGTCAACGCGGTCTACGCCGCCTTCTTCGGCAGCCATAAGCCCGCCCGCGTCGTCGTCCCCACCCGGGCGCTGCACCACGGCGCACTGGTCGAGATCGAAGCCGTCGCAGAACTGAAAAACTGAAAGGGAGGAACTGATATGAAGATTTCCACGAAAGGACGCTATGGGATCCGTGCGCTGATTGATCTGGCGGTGAATTCCACCAATGGTCATGTGTCGCTGGTAAATATTGCAAACAGGAATCAGATTTCTGTGCACTATCTGGAGCATGTGTTTTCCAGCTTAAAGCGCGGTGGTATTGTCAAGAGCGTCAAAGGCGCGCAGGGCGGCTACGTCCTTGCGGATAAGCCGGAAAATATTACGGTTGCACAGATGATCCTCGCGCTGGAGGGCAGCTACAGTATCGAGCCGGAATCGGTGAACGAGGATGCACTCTGCGAGACGGTGTCAAAGGTGATGGACACGCTGTTGTGGGATCGCGTGAACGAGGAGACGAAGCGGATCTTAGAGAGCATTACGCTGGCGGATCTGGTGAATGAATTTGTGCGTGAGTACGAGACCGAGCAGAATATGTATTATATCTAATCGGAAGGAAAGTACACATTTCTTTTATAAGTGATAAGTAATATTATAAGAAACACACTTGAGGATTTCATGTGGAAATGCAGAT
>ERZ779885.3346-NODE-3346-length-13623-cov-9.704452_pt1 | contig 13623 bp, 13 predicted proteins | sample MGYA00511554_ERZ779885 | MGnify/ENA primary metagenome ERZ779885 (study PRJEB29588, sample SAMEA2160998) | human gut metagenome | biome: human gut; feature: human-associated habitat; material: faeces | place: Denmark | collected 2008/2010 ... | reverse complement strand
CCGCTGCAGTGCGATCCGCGCGGAGCGTTTATTATCGTATGGAAACGAAGTTTCCTATACGATGAATAAATGCGCGTCAGCGATTCTGCATGAACCCTTCGATTTCATCCGGGTCGCGGATAATCTGCTTCGAAAGGACTTCGCATCCGTCCTCCGTAATCAGAAGGTCGTCCTCGATTCGGATGCCGATTTCCCATTCATCGATGTACAGCCCCGGTTCGTCGCTGATGACCATTCCGGGAAGCAGCTTATCGTTCTCCAGCGTGTTGACATCGTGCACGTCGATTCCAAGATGATGGGATACGCTGTGCATGTAGTAAGTGCCGATCTCCTCCTCGTTTTCAATCAGACCGAGACGGATACATCCCTCCGCCAGCACCTTTTTGCAGACGTCATTCAACTCCCGAAGCGTCATGCCGGGCCTTGCCGTTTTTGCGATCGTCCGGTTTGCTTCCAAAACGACCTCATAAACCGCCCTCTGCTGCTGCGTAAAATGCCCGTTTACCGGATAGGTTCTCGTGATGTCCGCACAGTAGCCCTGGTATTTTGCGCCCAGATCCATCAACAGCAGCGTGCCGTCCTCGCAGATATCCCGGTTGGTTTCGTAGTGCAGCATTGTACCGTTTGCACCGCTTCCGGCAATCGTCGGGAACGAAGTTCCATCCGCACCCTGATACATGATCTGATATTCAAAATCCGCCTGTGCCTGATATTCCGCCATGCCCGGCTCCAAATGCTTCATCACATACTGCAGTGCATTGTCGGTGATTTCGATCGCCGTTTTGAGCTGTGCGACCTCGTCTGCATCCTTCTGCATCCGCATCTGCGCCACATACGGGAACAGATTTCTGATCGGATGTCCCGGATACAGCGCCGCGTATTCCTTCGCCTTTACCGCATTGTAATCCGGCAGATCCTCTTGCTGATGGCGATAACAGTCAAAATACAGGCTTTTGACATCCTCGCGGGTCATCATCATATCGAACACCCCGTCAAAGCTTTCCAGGAAACGCACATCTTCGATCTGACTGATCTCTTTTGCCTCATCGACCGTCACCTTCCTGCCATACCAGCGCTCCTGCGTCGGGTCAGCCTCTTCTATAAATAGGATTTCCTTCGGATCGCGTTTCGTCTTTTTCATGAGCAGGATCATCCGCTCCCGGCGCAATCCCGTCAGATAAAAGAAGTTGCGGTTCGCCTCAAACGGCGCGTACTCGTCCGCGCTCACATGTGTTTCAATTCCAGAAAATAAAATCAGTGCAGCATTTTCCTCCATCTGATCGAACAGCTGCTGTCTTCTTTTTAAAAAATTCATCCTTCCCTCTCATTTCTGCGCACGCTTTTTGCGCATGCCGAGTTTGTGTCAAGTGCGCGCAGACACAAATCTCGTGATTGAAAAATTTCATTTTTCAATCTTTTCCTACATTTTGCAGACGCCCTCGCGTCATGCACTTTGTAGGCGCAAACGCGATCCCGCTTCTTTCATGTATTGGATAAATCCTCCGTTCAGTCGTTCTCTTCCAGCTCCTCCAGATTCTCGTCCGACGCAGACGAACCCATCCATGCCGCGACTCCAAAAATCAGAAGCACCGTTCCGACCACAATCCATAATGTACTGTCCGAATGCATCCAAATCGCCGCAAATCCGCCGATTTCCAACGGAATAGCCGCGATTTTCAGTCCCCAGAACCGCAGTTTTTCTACATCGTTCAATTGCTGATACGCCTGCTTCTGGGCCACCACAGACGCTGCACACATAATAAAAATGTTGCCGGAGGCTTTGTGTCCTCTTAACAACCACGCGATTCCAAAACAGATCGCCGCCAAAAACCATCCAACAATCAGCAGCAGGAAGCTGTCGCCTTCAACGAAATCCTCCACATACTGATAAAAATCATCTTCTGTCCCGTAAAAATAGAGATATGCGTGTCCCTCGGACGGCTTCTGCACTGTCACTTCACCGTTTCCGACAAGCGCTACCGCCGTCAGCTGCGCATCCTCTCCCAGTCCCCAGATCTGATAACGAGTGTCTCCATTTTTTCCGCCCGGGTAGAATTCGTCAAACCATTCCAGACCGCGAACATTATCCTCCGTCAGCTCTGTCTGATCGTCCAATGCAGCTGCGACATGATCCCCCCGGACTGTATAGCTGCCACCATCCTCTTTTTCCCAGCCGGAAGAATCCTCATCCTCTTCTTTCTGATAGACCCATTTTTCCACTTTCAGATAATAAAACTGCCCATCCAGAAACTTTCGCGGATCGGAAACCAAATCGCCGGTCAGTGGAATCTGCGTCACCACAACTTCCTGCTGCGTGTCCTGATTTTTCCATTCCTCCAGATCCTGCATGGTGACAACCGGTGCGTCATAAAGCGCCTGCGCACGCGCACTCGTATCTTTCGTATCAGCAACGCAGAACACAATTCCCGCAAGCACAAAAAATATTCCCAGTCCGATGAAAAACTTTTTCATAATCCGCTCCTTTCCATAGCTGCTCTATTTCGGGGTGTCCGTCAAAAAAAGAATTGAAGCCTCTTGCATTCCTGTCTTATACTGATAGTACCTGATAATATAGGAGGGCTTCCACATGATCCGTTTCGCTGTAATCGGCACAAACACCATTACCGATAAATTTCTCCAGGCAGCCTCTGCACTGCCTGATTTCAAGCTCTGCGCTGTCTATTCCAGAACGCTTGCGCGGGCGCAGGAGTATGCACAAAAAAATAACGTTTCGCTTGTCTTTGATTCTCTGGAGGCGCTGGCTGACTCAGATCAGATCGACGCAGTCTACATCGCCAGCCCCAATTTCTGCCATGCGACCCAGAGCATCCTGATGATGCAGCACCACAAGCATGTGCTCTGTGAAAAACCAATCGCCTCCAATGCTTCGGAATTTCAACAGATGTATGACACTGCCATAAAAAATCAGGTCATTCTGCTCGAAGCCATGCGCTCTGTCTTTTCTCCTGGTTTTGCAGCGATCCGTTCCCTGCTGCCTGTGCTTGGAACAATCCGGCAGGTAGATTTTTCTTTCTGTAAATATTCCAGCCGCTATGACCATTTCAAAGAGGGGATCATCGAAAACGCTTTCCATCCTGCACTTTCCAACGCTGCCCTGATGGACATCGGCGTTTACTGTGTCCATCCGCTCGTCTTCCTGTTTGGCATGCCGGCTTCGATTCAGAGCAGCAGCATTTTTTTATCCAACGGCTTTGAAGGCGCCGGCACGGTTCTTTTACAGTACCCGGATATGCAGGCAACGCTCCGGTATTCCAAAATCTCGGATTCGTATCTGCCGTCCCAGATTCAGGGAGAAGCCGCAACCCTGCTGATCGATAAAATTCAGGATCCCCAGCAGCTCACGCTCCTGTTTCGAGACGGTCATACCGAAAATCCGAACATTCCAGCTGTTTCCAACAACATGGTCTACGAAGCAGCTGAATTTGTCCGCTTAATCGACCAGCTGCAGCAGGCGCTGGAAAATGACTCAACGGATGGGATACCTTCCCTTATCCGTCATTCCTGGCTGAAGGCATCCTGCCTCGAGCTCGAAATCATGGACACCGTCCGCAGGCAACAAAATATTCTTTTTCCGGCAGACCACTGAGGTCTGCCGTTTTCATTCCGTAAAGAGCCTTCTCCACCATAAGCAGCGGTAAAATGTACCTTTCTTTTTACATTGAAATCCACCCAAATGCATTTGCCACGGAGCTGATCAAAATGATCGTCGCAAAGATCGGGCATAAATACCGAATCATCACGTTAAAAATCTTCTTTCTCCGAAATGCGCTCTCGCCGTGCATAACTTCTTCTTCGATGCTTTTTGTTCCAACTACTTTCGACACGAGCAGACAGGTCGCAATTGCTGCGATCGGCATCATAACAGAGTTTGTCAGAAAATCAAAGAAATCCAGAAACTGCATTCCAATCAGCTTTACCCAGGACAACGGACCGTATCCCATACAGGATAAAGTCCCCAGACCCAGCATGATCACGCCAACCAAAACAACTGCCTTCCTGCGTCCCCAGTGAAGCTCATCCTCAAAGGTAGACACTGCACTCTCTGTCAGTGCAATCGAGCTTGTGATCGCTGCAAATAACACGAGTACGAAGAATAAAATTCCAGCTACTGTTCCAAATCCCATGCTTGCAAACACTTTCGGAATCGTAATAAACATCAGCGCAGGTCCTGCCTGCAGCGTCTCTGGATCTCCGCCGGAAAAGGCAAATACTGCCGGGATGATCATCAGGCCCGCCATAATTGCGATGGCTGTATCGAATACTTCTACATTTCTCGTGGAATCCTCAATCGAAACATCTTTTTTCATATAGGATCCAAACGTGATCAAAATTCCCATGGCAATCGACAGGGAATAAAACATCTGTCCCATCGCCGCAACCACAGTCATCCAGGAAAAATTCTTCACATTCGGTACCAGAAAATATTTCACACCTTCCAGTGCGCCCGGACGCGTTACCGAATAAATTGCAATAATCACGGACAACACGATCAGAATCGGCATCATGAATTTCGATACGCGCTCGATTCCGTTACGCACACCCGCATAAATGATCGCCAGCGTAAACAGCGCAAATACCGTAAAACAGATTTCCGTAGATGCTCCGTTTGAAATAAAATCGGAAAAATAGCCGTCTGCTGCCAGCTTCTGACCATTTCCTTTGATATATTCAACCAGATATTTGATGACCCAGCCACCGATGACGGAATAATACGGTACGATCAGCACAGGAATGATCGCATTGATCCAGCCGCCTGCAGACAGCCATTTCGATTTGCCGAAAGAGGAAAAGGCTCCGACCGGGCTCTTTTTCGTCATGCGCCCAATCGCGGTTTCCGCTACAATCATGGTATAGCCGAAGGTCAACGCCAGCAAAATATAAATCAGCAGGAAAATGCCGCCTCCGTACTTTGCTGCCAGATACGGAAATCTCCAGATATTTCCCAGCCCGACAGATGCTCCCGCAGCCGACAGGACATATCCGAGTTTGCCGGAAAAGCTGCTTCTTTTGTTATGTTCCATTTTCAGTCTCTCTCCTTTTTGTGAAATACGTTTTTACTATACCATACTTTCATCAAAAAGGATTCCTAAATTTTCGGAGTATTTTTATGCATTTATGCGGATTTTTTCTTTTCAACTGCCGATCTGATGCGTCCGGATACCCTGCTTTTTCTACGACAGCATCTTCATAAAATAGTTTTCGTAGAAAAATACAAAGACAAAAAAAGATAAAACGTTGTAGGGGGAAGTATGGGCATAGATTATGTGGGATGCACATGGGTAAAGCTCCCATTTAATATCTTTAAAAGCTGATCCTTTTTCTTTCGATAGAATCTGGTGCGTTTCATGTATCGTGGAATTCGAATTCCATAAATACGCATAAATTCCAACACCTCTGCTAAATCAAAGGATTTTCTATCTGACCAATCCGTGTATCTTCTATGCTGAATCAGCCATACACCGATTATATAATAATCCAATGCGTCCATATCATCTTCACTTTGGATATCATGACCACAAAAGAAACGATAGTCTATCGGTGTTTTTACGTAAAAATTATGCAAGCGTTCACTTGATGCTTTAATATCTTCTCTCGTCCAATGCTTATACATTTGTTATTCCTCATCAGCGTAAGTGATTTTGCTTTAAATTATAATTTGTGTTTACAGTCCCGATAATGTTCTCATAACCAGATCAACATCTTTATTCTCAAGTTCTTGAATGATATGCAAATATGTTTTCTGTGTTGTCGTCATGCTGGCATGTCCCAGGCGCCTGGCAACACTGGCAATGGATACACCCGCAAACAGCAAAAGTGACGCATGCGTATGTCTCAGACCATGAATTGAAATTTCAGAAATACCACATGCCTTGCAGTGTCTGGTTAGCACATCATTAACCGTAGAATTATAAATTTTTTTATCTCCGACAAAAATCGGTTGATCTTCTGGCAGGTTCTTTGTTAATTCAGAAAATTTTACTACAATCTGCCAGTCAATTTGTATTTTTCTTACAGAAGATTTATTTTTTGTTGGTAAGAACCCACCTTTCCCTTTATAATCCCACGTTTTGCTGACAGATAACGTCTGTCTGGCAAAATCAAAATCTCCGGGAGTAATCGCTAACGCCTCTGAAAAACGCATACCGGTTTTTGCAACCAATAAAATAAACCAATCCCAGTTCACTGCTTCTTTAATATCTAAATGTGCAATCAATGTATGAAGCTCAAACTGATTCAAATATTTTATTTTTTTTACTCCCGGAGATTTTCCTTTAATAATCGCTTTTCTGGTTGGATCGCGTTCGATCAGCCCTTCGTCTACTGCATCCAGTACTGCCCCTTTCAACTGATGATGGAAATCCAATGTAGTCTGTTTTTCATGATTTTTCGCATAATCATTCAACAATTTTTGATACGCAGTTCTCGTAAGTTCATACACTTTTAATTCCGGTGCCAGTTTTTCTACCCATTTCTGCGTCATCAAATATTTGTCCAACGTTGCTTCTCTGATTGCTCCCTTTTTGTATACGTCAATCCACTGTCTGTAATACTCATAAAATAATTGTGCATTTTCTACAGGCTGTTGCATAAGTTTTTTTCCTTTCTCGAAATCACTTACGCTGATATAAACAATTATTCTCTCGTATTTCTTATCCTGCAATCGTCAGTAATGGCTTAATCTCCTCATCCAGTGTTTTTCTTAATTCTGCCATACACTGGGTATAATATCTGAATTTAGGCAATGCTTTTTCATGTACATCCTTATAACTCTGATAATCAATCGTTGCTTTAATCACACTCTCATTCGGGATCTCACCATTCCGATAATGCAATGCAGCATACATCACATCATCTTTAGAAGCATACCAGGTAACACAAAAATCTGAGATCACTTTATTGATGCAATCAAGTTTCATATTTTCAACAATATTTAAAATAGACTTCCCTTTATACTTATTCTCATCCTGAGCTATCTCATTGATCAACTGAAGCATAATTTCTGCTACTTTGGGATTATCTTTCTGCATTTCTTCAACATATTGTTTTACTTCTTCAATTTGTTTCTGTCTTTCTTCAGGTGTAATAACTTCCGCTTCTTCGCTTGGTGTTACGATATTCTGAATCAGATTGATGATATACTCATAATCAATTTTGGTGCTGCTGTATGCCATCAATTCATAATCCAAATCTACCGTATCATCTTCCTGATGCTCCTTATCCGAATCGTCTTCCGCTTCTGCAAGTTTGATCTCTTCCAATGCATTTTTATAAACACCGGCATACTTATCATACTCTTCTTCTGTAATTCCATAATCATCCAACATACTATCTTCATATTGCGTAAAAGATTTGAGCTGCGCAAACAAATGATCAAAGGTCTGGAACATCTTAACAAATACTTTTTTCTCTTTTATAGACATTGGTGTGACCTTTTCCGGTGTCTCGGCAGATACTTTCAATGCTGCCAACGCCTTCCGAAATGCCGGTTCAATTTCTTCCCATTCAGCTACCAGTGCTTTCTCTGTACTCCCTGCAGAATACAATTTTACGGCATTATCCACACTTTCTTTAAATAATTTAGGTGCCTGAAAAGTTACAATCTGCCCATAGGTTTTATTTTTGTCAAAAATACGATTTGTCCTTGAAAATGCCTGAATCAAATCATGCGGTCCCATCGGTTGTCTGTCAATAAATATTGTAGACATACACGGCGCATCAAAACCTGTCAGCAAACGATCTACCACAATTACCAGATCCAGCTGTTCATTCCTGCTCTTGAATTTTGCATCTTTTCGTGCTAATCGTTTATTCAAGTTTCCATTATATCCCTGAATCTGTGAAAGCTCATACTTTGTACCAAACATTTCATTATAATCATTTAAAGATTTCTGCATCTTCTCCTGATTGACATGTGATCCTTCTTCATTTTCTGTTACCGAATATGTGATGGCAAACTTCGGAAAATCAGGAAGAACCTGTTTGATTTTTTCATCAATTACAAGCGATGTTTCACCACTTTTAACTTTACACAAAAGTTCATAATATTTCTGTGCCAGCTGAATCGAGCTTGTTGTAAGAAGTCCTTCATATGTCTTCCCTTTTCCATTCTGAAATCCCAATTTATAAAAAGACTTATTGAGAATAATATCCAACACTTTCAGCATATGAGTTTCATTATCATATACGCTGGCATTTGTCTCATCCTCAAGATTTTTTGCTCCATTATGCTCTACCTGAAATCCAAGTACAGCATTATCATGAATCGCATTTTGAATCGTATATTTATGAAGACGTTTTCCATATAATTCTTCTGTAGTACGAGCTAAATCCCCCATCTGTGGATACGGATTTTCAGCAAACCTGGGTGTTCCTGTAAATCCATACCAAAGTGATCTTCCAAAAAATTTTTCCAGTTCTCTTTTGGTCTTTGGTGTAACCGCTCTGTGACACTCATCTACTACAAATGCAATTTTCAGATTCTTGATCTTGCTATATTCTGTTGTTCCTTCCTGAAGTCTTTTACTAATCAGGATCTGCATTTTCTGAATCGTAGTAACGATCACCTGCCGATCACTGGATTTTAGTTTTTTCTTCAGATCATTCACATTGTCAGTCTCATCCACATCTACCAGATCATTATTTGCATATGCCTGAAATGCCATGGTTGTCTGTGCGTCCAGATCTTTTCGATCAATCAGGAAAATTGCTTTATCGATCGCCGGAATATCCATAAGCAAATTTCTGGTTGCTTTGTAAGAAGTCAGCGTCTTTCCGGAACCTGTTGTATGCCATACATACCCGGATTTTCCTGTCCTCGAAGCCTCCCTTATAGATTCAATTGCATGAATCTGATATGGACGAAGTAAAATCAACCTTTTTGCATCTTCATCTAAAACCGTATACCGGGCTATCATTTCATGCGCTTGTGGAATACGCAGGACACTCCTGGCAAAATCAATATAATCGGATACAGGATTATTCTCTGTATCAACCCAGCCGCTCATAAATTTCGGATTCAGTTCCGTATCACTTGCCGCTGCAAAGTATTTCGTATCTACTCCATTACTGACCACAAACATCTGAACTGCAGAAAAAATTCCAGTAAATTTTCCCTCACTGATATACTTTTTTATCTGCCAGAAAGCATCCATATATGAATGCTGACGATTTTTCAGTTCAATATGTATCATCGGAAGCCCGTTAATCATTAGCGTAACATCAAATCTTCTGTCCCTTTCTGCTATACTCTCTTCATCGTCTGACTTTAATGCACTATACTGATTGATTACCTCATAAACACTGCTTCCCCCCGCAATGTGTTCATGATTCATCACAACTAAATGCAGCCTTTCCGTATCTCGTTGTACATGAACCATCACTTTTCCATTTTCACCAACCAACCACTCACCTGCCTTATAAAAAGAAGAAAACTGCAACTGATTCTTCACCTGTTCAAACTCTGCATCCGACAAAGCTTCTCCATTCAGGCGATCTTTATTATTCTGTTCCAAAATATACTTGAAATTTTTCCAAAGATCGTCCTCCGTCTTTAAATCTTCCCGGTAAGTCCACTGAGACTCTCCATAAATCAATTGCTCTATTAACTTTTTTTCGATTATTTTCTCCAATTCTGGCATTTTCGTTCTCCTTTTACGTTTATTAGAGTTTTTTTGTTTGGTTGAATGTATATATATTGTAAAAACACTTCTGCTGGTGAAGAGTGATGAGGTGGTCGAGATTTTCAAAATAGTTTCCTATTTTCTCCTGTTCAAAACCATTTGGAATATATACATCCAAATTTGTAAAATCCTCTGTATTCACCGCCATTCGTTCATATACTGTTCCTTGTTGATACTGTAATGCCTTCTGAATAAAATTTTTCCTTGTTACAACCATCTCAATAAAACTTGGTTTTACCAAATCTTTTTTCACTTCAAAAGTAACGTAAATTGGACTAAAGACCGCATTTCCAAGCTTATTCCTAGAAATTGCACCAAACTTTAAATTAGCAGGATTGTAGACAATATCATCTAACCTAGTCTCTTTATATTTTTTTGCACTTTTATCACCACGAACTAATTGCTCTCTTTCATATCTCTCCGTTTTAGGTGTCACACCATTTTCCACAGTAAAAGATACTAATGGAAATTCTTCACTTTGAGAGTGTTGAACATTTCTTTCTACAAGCAATTCGCTCAACTTACGCTGTTCCCAAGCGAAAAAAGCTTCCGTATGCAAGCCAACATGACTTACGCTGGTGAAGAGTGATGAGGTGGTCCAAATCATCAAAATACGCAGCTATTTTTTTCTGCTCTGCTTCAGATGGAAAATTCATTTTGTATTCAAGCATATCGCTTAATTTCAAAACTCTGTTTCTTCCGGCTCCTCCTGGTGAGGATAATTCCAAATGATGTTTAAAGTTTTCATCAAGGATCAGATATCTAAAAAATTTTGGAACCATCCCTGCGTTGAAGCTATATTGTGGAAACCTATGAGAAACAAGCTTTCCAGCATCATTTTCATCAGTAATTGCTACTGCATGTTCCCATCCAAATGTAATGTTCACAATGAATTTATCAGCTGCTACTCGGAACATCTTAGCTGTCTCAAGTTCTTTGCCTTTTTCAACAAAACTATGAAATGTTCCTTTAGCATGGCTTCTAATTCCAAGTCTTGTATAGCCTTCTGTTGGAGTTTCTACCGGATCTTCATATTTTTCTACTATTTCACCAAACTTACGCTGTTCCCAAACATATGGATTATATTCTTTCTCTCACCATCATCAAAGCGTAACCAAGTAGATTTTGACCTTGCCATTTCATCCGATTAAGCCGGTCTGGGTCATGCATTGATAAACCAATCCCCCATACCCGATCTTTCACTGCACACTCTGCCAGAATTGCTTTTCCCGTTTTTTTCAATTTTTCCCGCAATTCAGAATTTTGTGAGAACTTCGCCAAGAGTCCCTCATAAACAATAATCTGTCGAACACCATTCCACATATTTTCGTCATATCCAGTCACATTCCTTCCAAAAGCCTTGATCTTCGCACAGTCCTCTGTAGCAAGAATCTGCTTTGCAATCTTATCATCCTTAAAGCATACTGCCTTACTGTACATCATATACTGTTCCATTGAAGAATACCCAATACCATTAATAGAAAACGTAGATGGATACCAGTTACTCAGGTATCCATTTTCTTCGTTTTCGTTATGAAAACAAACTATTGCCATTATACCACCCCAACTTTTTTCACTGCCAAATCAAGTTCCAGGTCATGAAGTCCTGTATAAGCTTTTTTCAAAAAGGAAACCGGAATTTTTCTAACTACCTCCGCACTCGGTAAGTTATAATACCACTGATAATAGGCATAGAATTCACCAATCCAAAATGGCATGAATCCTTCCATCGCATTGCCATCTCTCAAATGATAGTTTTCTGTCTTATTAAAATAATTCCAAAGTTCCTTTGCATCCATCGTATTGACATATGCTTGGGCTTCATCAATACTTTTTCTTGTTTTGCTTGCCATATAAGTATTGATAAATTCCTCCGTATCCTTATCAGGATACATCTGTGCAACAAAATCAAAGAGCTTTCCTTGATTTTCTACCACATCATTTAAATACTCCTCTGCGTATGCTCGCATTATCATCACCTCAAAATAAAGTACTGAATACTTTTGTAACCTTATTTGCATCAGAGTCAACAAGATCACGCATATTTTTTCTAGCCATCACGTCTCTCTGATTATATCTATCATTAAACTCAGCATATGGAACAATACGCAAGTCATCGCTCTTCTCCGTCAGATTCGCATACGCTTTTTCTGATTTGATGCAATACTGGATTCCCAAACCACCCAGTGAAAGAAGTTCTTCAAGAATATCGATATCAATATTATCCCGAACAAACTCCTTCGCAATATAAAAATAAGACGCATTTGCTCTCCACCCTCGAATAACGTCATATTCGTTTGTATCTACTCCGTATTTTTCAATAAACTTTGCTGCAAGCATGCGATATCGTTTAGAATCCGCTGCATCCCTATGCTTCATCAATTCAGCAAGCCATGAAAGTACATCCTTCTGCTGAAAATCTAAAATTTTTAATCCATCTGTTTCAAGTTCATACTTGTGAACCCAGCCATTTATTTCATTTGGGCGGCAAACCGCCCACTCCTTAGCAAGTTCAATACTTTCCGTGAGATAAAAACCTTTTCCATAATCGTGTTTTTCATCCCCACCACCGTATTTCGGCACAACAACCCGATCCGGAGTCCCGTGATAAAGAATTATTTTTCCCATTTTCTACGTTCCTCCCTTATACAAACATCTTTCCAAGCATAAATTTCTTGATATTTTGGAGATTTTCTAACTCTCGCTGGTGAAGAGTGATAAGGGAATTTAAATTGACAATACACGTTGCAATTTTCTTTTGTTCCTCAATTTCAGGTATCGGAACTACAAGTTTTGTGTAGTCTTTCAGATTATAGTTCGACCTTCCATCACCTGTTGCCATTGAAATAGCCCATTGCTTATGAGTATCGGTATTCAAATAAGTCGCAAAATAATTCGAGTCCAATATTTCTTGATTTGGTCTAGTTACAATTGTTGCGAAACCTATTGAATTTACTTCATTTTCGCCTATTACAGCAGATGTTCCTATATCACCAGTATGCACTGTTATTACATCACCTAGCTGATGCATTCTTGATTTATTCTGCTCAGAAAACTCTTCATCAAGATAAATTGGATTTTCTCCAAATTCAAAATATCCATCTTTTATATCTGAATTTCTAATCAATAAATGCCCCTTATCGGTATAGTGTTCTGTCATTGTCGTTACTAAACCAATATATATTTCACCTAAATCTGTAACCTTACGCTGTTCCCAATCATCAGTAAATCCTGAAAATCGAATTTCTGGAACTTTTTCCCCATTTTGCGGAAACATTTTTTGAAGCATATATTTTTTCAGTCTTTTTGTTTCATCACACTTTCGCTGGTGAAGGGTGATAAGGGTGTCGAGCTGCTTGAAAAAACCGCCAATTTGCTCTTGCTCTAAAAGGCTCGGCAGATATATTTCCATTGATTCAACATCTCTGGCATTGTAGGACGGTAATGCTCCAACTTGAACCAAGGAAGTCAAATCAACTGTTCCAAAGAGAGCCTTTGCAAAGTCTGCGTCCCACTTCGTTGAGCTGAGAGAATACGCCATTGTGTTGTTGTCCAAAAGGAACGGAAAACGGCATAAACGCTTGCGATTTAGCATCACAGCAGCTCCAACCTTTGCAAAGAAAATAGCTGGCAATTCTGTAATAGGCGACCACCTGTGAACAGCGATCTGCTCTGCTGTAACATAGTTATTAGCAACCGTCATTTCATTCTCATTGCCGTCTAAATTCATATCGGAAACTTTGAAGAACGGTATACCGGTTACCCCTCCTTGTTCGGCGTCGGGAAATCCTACTCCAGAGCGAGCTTTACCAATATCACCGAGCTTACGCTGTTCCCAATCATCCTGATATCCTTTAAATCTAATTGTAGGTTTTGCCATATCCATTACCTCTCCATCCTTCCAATCAGCTCATTTAATGAA
>ERZ779885.3333-NODE-3333-length-13667-cov-2.984205_pt1 | contig 13667 bp, 10 predicted proteins | sample MGYA00511554_ERZ779885 | MGnify/ENA primary metagenome ERZ779885 (study PRJEB29588, sample SAMEA2160998) | human gut metagenome | biome: human gut; feature: human-associated habitat; material: faeces | place: Denmark | collected 2008/2010 ... | reverse complement strand
AGCTGAGAAGCTTCCAGTTATCTTCTTTATGCATGGTGGCGGATTTGTATTAGGTGATAACGATACACACAATCTGGTACAGAGAAAGCTTGCAGCTTATTCCGGATGTGTTGTTGTAGGTATTGAATATACTTTATCACCAGAAGTAGTTTATCCTCGTGCGATTGAGGAATGTACTACAGCTTGTAAATATGTATTAGAGCATGCAGAAGAGTACGGCATTGATCCAGAAAAATTTGGATTCGCAGGAGATTCCGGCGGAGCAAACCTTTCTATGGGCGTTACAATGCACTTACGTGATGATGGATTTGATATCTCTAGAATCAAAGGTAACATTTTATTCTACGGATCTTATGGTATGAAAGCCAGTGTCAGCAGCAACCTTCACGGTGGAAGCTGGGATGGAATGAGCGAGGAAGACCTTGCATTCTACTTGGAAATTTACCTTGGCGAAGGCGTAGATCCTATAGATTGTCCATACTTTGATACATTTATCAATGACCTTACACATGATGTTCCACCTTGCTTCATCGTTTCGGCAGAACTTGATCCACTGAGAGATGACAGTAAGTTACTTTATGAGATTCTTACAAACAACGGAATCCAGGCTGAATACCATGAGTACAAAGGTGCTCTTCACGCATTTATCCACTACAGCAAAGTTATGGATGACGCAGAAGATGCATTACGCAGAGGAGCTCATTTCTTCGCTCACAACTGCGGTTTAGATCCAAGAAATTAATCTACATACATAAATCGATATTCATTCCAAGAGGGGGTCACTGTATTTATACAGCGGCTCTTTCTTTTTGAAAATGCTGATGTAGAGATGAAATAGTTATACGGAATGTTTTAAAGAACTATGAATAGAGGACTGGGGAAATTTGGCGTAGGGATTTTTGATAAGAAATAAAAAGCAGAATGTTTGATTTGCAAACATTCTGCTTTTTTGGATAAAATTTACAGCCGGGGAGGAACCCGGCTGCAGCGAAAGAATATGGGAAATATATATTATATAGGAAAAAGCTTTAGTCACAGAAAACATAGTTTCTGAGTCGATTTAATGCTTCTTCAACACGGCTCTTTGGAAGAGCAAGGTTTACACGGATTCCATACTCATTATGGAATGGTCGTCCATCCTGCCAGTAGACACCGACAGACTGTCCTTTTTTGTAAAGGTCTTCTAATGTCTGGTTGTGTGCAGTACACCAGCCTTTACAGTCAAGGAAAAGCATATAAGTACCTTCTGGTTTTGCAGTATCAATACCATCAATGTTGCTGAAGAAGTCATATGCGATATTGACATTTTCTGTTAATACTTCGCATAATTCGTCTACCCATTCATGACCTTCCGGCTTATAAGCACCGATCAATGCGTGCATGGATAAGACATTCATGTCGTTGTAATGGCAGAGGGAAGATTCTTTGTCGATGCGATCCTTCAGCCATGAATTATAAATAATATGATAAGAACCGATCAGACCGGCAAGGTTGAATGTCTTAGATGGTGCATATAATGCAATGGTACGGTTTTTTGCATCTTCAGACACAGACTGTGTTGGAATATGCTTGTGGCCATTTAAGATAAGGTCAGACCAGATTTCATCAGAAATAACAAATACATCATATTTTTGGAAGAGTTCCATTGCTCTTTCTATTTCCCAACGCTCCCATACACGACCGGTTGGGTTATGCGGGGTACAGAAAACAGCAGCATGGATATGATTTTCTTTGATCTTACGCTCCATGTCTTCATAGTCCATACGCCAAACCCCATTTTCATCGCGTACAAGTGGACTCAGGACCATATTGTAGCCATTATTTGTCAGACTGGCTGTAAAACCAATGTATGTAGGAGAATGAAATAAAACAGAATCACCCTTCGAGCATAAAACACTTAATGCGCTGATCACGCCGCCGAGAACACCGTTTTCATATCCGATATGTTCCTCAGATAACCCGGTTACACCGTTTCTTAACTTATGCCAGTTGATAATGGATTCAAAATATTCAGGACGTGGGCGGAAATATCCGAAAGCAGGGTGCTTCGTGCGCTCGATAATAGCGTCCTGTATCGTTGGTACTGTTGGGAAGTTCATGTCTGCTACCCACATCGGGATCAGATCAAAGCCTTCTTTGATCGGTGCAAATGAGATCCAGCTGGCATTCATAGGCGGATTTACTGCAATTGCATCCATGCCGTCGCGGTTTAAAATACTTGTAAAATCATACTTCATCTAATAGGCCTCCTTACGTTTTTACGTTTGTGAATACATTATTTTAGCTCTTTTTTCTTAATCTTTCCGGTAGCTGTTCGCGGAAAGTCATCTACAAACTGCCAGAAAGTAGGAACCTTAAATTTGGAAAGCCGGTCACTGCAATACTGTTCTAATTCTGCAATCGTCAGGCTTTCTCCATCGGCAAACTGAATAAATGCTTTTACTGCCTGGTTGCGGATTGGATCCGGAATGCCGATTACGGCAGCATCAGCAATTTTTGGGTGGGAAGTGAGAACACATTCTACTTCCAGGCTGCTGATATTTTCGCCGGATCGTTTGATCATATTTCCCCAACGATCGATAAAGAAGAGCCAGCCGGCTTCGTCTATATATCCTCTGTCACCGGAATGAAGCCATCCATCTTTGTCCAGAAGACATTCTGTCGCACCTGGGTCATTGTAATATCCTGGTGTAAGAGAACGACCCGGAATACCGTGGACACAGATCTCACCGGTTTTACCCGGGGCAACTTCCTTTCCGTCACAGTCGATGATCTTGATATCATAAGATAAAGCAGCGCGCCCTACAGAAGGCCAGTTTTTATCACCGGAGATCGGAGAACAGGTAACGGCAGAAATCGTTTCTGTCATTCCATAGGAGTTCAGAAACTGAACGTGGAATCGACGTTCGAATTCATCTTTTTCTTCTGTGCTTAATCCCATAGAAAAATAGACCTGTTTCAGACAATGATCCTGCTCCCATGGTTGTACAGGCTGCAGCATCAGTGTCCGGTTCATAATGGACATGGTATCTGTAAAGTTTGCTTTTGTATCACAGATCTGTTTCCAGAATTTATGTGCGCTGTAATGCTCTACCATGATCAGTGTACCGCCGGCAACAATGACGGACATAGCAGCCATTTCCTGAAAATCCATATGGTAACATGGCATACACGAAAGAAAACGGTCTCCGGGGCACATGCCAATCTGCTGCATATGGATAATACCACCATATACGACATTGCAGTGCGTATAGATCACGCCTTTCGGGTACTGCGTTGTTCCAGAGGTAAATAGGATGACGGCAGTATCCTCCGGAAGAATCTCGCAGGATTCGTCCAGTCGGCTGCCGTCAAAAAAACTACTTGCTGAAAGAGAGAGAATGTCCGGATCCGGACATTCTCCCCAGGCTAAAATAATGGTAGAGAGTAGTAAATCTTCTTTATTGGACTGATAAATAGGAAGGGAAGACGGCTCAACGATAATGCGATGGATATCACATTTCTGAAGGACGAATTTGCTTTCCTGCAGGCGATAGTGCTCATTCAGCGGAACGGATACAGCGCCGATCTGCGCAAGTGCAAGCCAGCACATCAGATATTCTGGTGAATTGTGCAGATGAAGTGCCACCAGTTCGCCTTTACGGATTCCTAGCGAATGAAACCAGTTTGCTGTCTGAATAACACGGTAGTGAAATTCAGAATAAGTGTAGCTGGTAAGCTGGTCATCAACTGAAATATATTCCAGAAAATTCTGATTACCATAAAATTGTACAGTCTCATTCCATTGAGAGGAAAGAGTGCGGTTACCTGCAATATCAGTCATGATTTCTGCCTTTCATTAGGATAATTTTTCCGTTAAAAGTGGGATGATCTTATACATATCTCCAACAAGTCCAAAGTCACAGTTTTTGAAAATAGGTGCGGACTTATCTTTATTGATAGCAACGATCACTTTGGATTTGTTGATACCACCGATATGCTGAACCTGTCCGGATACACCAGTACAGATGATAAGATCTGGCTTAACCTGAACACCTGTGATTCCCATGTAGGAAGATTTTGGTAACCATTTGTTGTTCTCAGCGATTGGACGGGAACATCCAACTTCACCATCGATAGCAGAAGCCAGCTTCTCACACATAGCAAGATCTTCCTGTGCAGCAAGTCCACGGCCGACATCGACGATACGTTTTGCAGCAACAAGGTTTACAGCTGTTTCACGTTTCTCATCTTTAGAAACACGTTTTAAGCTTGCGGATGCAGCACCGGCGATTGGAGCGATGTCTGTGCAGGCACCTGTTCCTTCTGCTGCTGCGAAGATTCCGCTGTTTACAGTGAATACACTGTAAGCTGTTTCAATCACCTGTTTGTTAACAGCTGTTCCACCGAATACAGTACGCTCGAAGCATGGTTTACCGTCTTCAGAAGTAAGAGAAGAGATGGTTGCGAACACTGCTGTGTTTAAGTAAACACTGAGTTTTCCTGCAAGAGCACGTCCAAGGATTGTATTTCCAACAAGAACGCAGGCAGCATCAGATTTTAAAATCTCTTCTGCGATAGCTTTTGCAAAATCTTCCGGAGAACCGGATTCTTCTAATGGACATGTAAGAATGTGGTCTGCTCCACACTCAGCTGCAGCTGCACCATCACCGAAAACAACAGCTGTAACATCGGAAGCAACGTTTCTTGCTCCGGCACAGAGTTCGGATAATAAAGCATTATTTTCACTAATTACATAAGATTGCATATCTAAAATCCTCCTTTAAGCCTATAAAGCTTCTTTCTTAAGGAAAGCAACTAAAGCGTCTACTGCTTCTTCGTTGTCTCCTTCGATAATTTCCTGACGTCTCTCCTGCTGTTCTGGAGCAAGCTGCTCAAGAGTAGATGCAGAAGCGTTTAAATCTGCAAGATCTGTAGTAAGAACTGCAACCGGTTTTTTACCTGCCTGCATGATATCACGCATAGCTGGAACAGTCGGAACGTTGATCTCAGATGAAACGGAAAGAACTGCTGGAAGTGCTACTTCAAAAACTTCAGTGCTGTTCTCAAGAGTACGCTCAACAAGAACGGTATCACCGTTTGGCTGGATGGAAGTTACGTTGTTTAAGGTTGGCCAGTCAAGTAATGTACCAAGCTGGATACCTGTTACCTGATTGTAGAGATCGGAAGAACCGGTTCCGCAAAGAACGAGGTCAACTTCTTCCTGCTCACGGATTGCTGCTGCAAGAGCTTTTGCTGTTTCAAAAGAATCAGAGAAGCTGTGATCGTCGCTGATCACAAGTTTTAAATCATTTGCACCACGGGAAAGGATATCTTTACGGATCTTTGTTGCATCAAGAGCTTTGGAAGAACCAACGCTTAATGCGGTAACGGAACCCTTTGTCTCTGCAGAAAGCTTCTTTGCTGCTTCAAGGGCGTTTAAGTCATACTGACTGATTTTTGCTGGTACATCATCAAGAGCCAGCTCTCTGTTAGGAAGAACTTTGATCTGTTCTTCATCCGGTACTACTTTACAACATGTAATAATTTTCATTTGCTCACCTGCTCCTAAAATTATTTTTTGTGGTGTTTTAAACTGTTTCAATCATAGAAATAGAAGATACAATACCATGCGTCGTCTCAAATTGTCTTGAATTGTTTAAAAATTGTATGGTAAAAAAACAATTTTGAAAAATGAAACAAATTTAAAACGGGACAAAATGTTAAATTTGTAAGCTTATCTTATTATGAATAAAGCGCGGTGTCAACAATAAAACTGTAAATAATTGAAAAAAATATCGAAAAAAAATAAAAAAAAGCTTGCAATTTATTCAAAATAACGAAATAATAGAAGTATGATAAAAATAAAACGAAATGTTTGAAACGAAAATGAATTGTTCGGACGTCAAACAAAACAGGAGGAGGTTATCATGAAACCTTTGGAAGCAGTATCGGTATTGGATCTCACTGAGGGAAACCCGTATATCGGAAGCGTGTTTGCAGATTACGGGGCAACAGTACTTAAGGTGGAAAAGCCACAGGGCGGCGATGATATCCGGCGCCGGGGAGGAACACCGGAGGAAGAAGGACCATATGCACAGTACTATCTGCGCGGCAAGAAGAGTATTGCAATTGATTACACAACAGCAGACGGTCAGGAGATCGTAAGAAAGCTTGCAGCAAAATGTGATATGGTAGCGGTAAATAAACAGGAAGATTATATGGAAAGACTCGGATTGGGGTACGAGAACTTAAAAGCAGTGAATCCGAAGCTTATTTACGGAGTGTTAACACCATTTGGTAAAGAAGGACCATGGAAAGATTGTCCTGACTATGACCTGATCGTTATGGCAAAATGCGGACTGCTTGAGAAGACCGGTTTTCCGGAGAGACCGACAAAGTTTGGTTTCCCACTGGCTTACATTTATGCAAGCTGGCATCTCACAGCCGGAATGATGGCTGCATATCTGAAAGCAGAAGAGAGCGGCGAGGGCAGTAAAGTTTCCGTAAGCTCATGGCATACGATGATGGAGCTTGATGATACTTTTGCAGAATGTATGCAGGGACTGAATGTGTTACCTAGACGTCTCGGCAACGGATTCCCGACAACGAACCCGACTGACACATTCCACTGTAAGGACGGCTGGTTCGCTTTAAGTATCGGAAGCGATAAACAGTGGCTTGACTTTGCAAGAGAGGCCGGCAGGGATGACTGGGGAGAGGGAAGCGTATATGCACACGACCCGGATCGTTCCATGAAGCATTACTTCGGAGAACTTGACCAGCAGTTAAAAGACTATTTTGCAACGATCTCAATTGATGAAGCAGATCAGATCTGCCGCAGGGCAATGGTACCTGGCGGACCTTGCAATACAGTAGAAGAGCTGATGAAGGATGAACAGGTTGCAGACCGTGGAATGATGATCACGGTAGGCGGAGAGACACAGATCGGAATTCCGGCGAAGTTCTCCGGTGCGGATGATCTTGATAACATAGAACCTGGTCATGTGCTTGGTGCAGATACGCAGGCAGTTCTGACAGAATACGGTGTAGAATAAGGAGAGTCAAAGGCTATGGGAACAGAGAACAGAAAGGGACCATTGAAAGATGTAAAAGTGCTTGATTTTACGATTGCACTTGCAGGTGTATATGTGGCATGGCAGTTTGCAGATATGGGAGCTGAAGTCTGGAAAGTAGAGCGCTACGGCAGCGGCGACCAGGCAAGAACATGGGATCCATTCGTAAACGGATTAAGTACTCTTTATACAGCATATAATAAGAATAAGCAGAGCATTGAGCTGGATCTGTCTTCTCAGGAAGGCAAACAGGTCATCTACGATATGGTAAAGGAAGCAGATGTCGTACTTGAAAACTTCAAGAGCGGTTCCATTGACAGACTGGGACTTGGATACGAAGAACTGAAAAAGATCAATCCAAAGATCGTGTTCGTATCACTGAGCGGATTCGGAGCGACAGGACCTCTGAAAAAATATCCATGTTATGATGCAATCGCAGCAGCCCGCGGCGGATTTGCAGGAAGCAACGGAGAACCGGACGGTGCACCAATGAAAGCAGGAAATGCAAATTGTGATACCTTAACCGGAACACACGCATTAAACGCAGCGCTGATCGGCCTGATCCAGGCACGTAAGACAGGAGAGGGATGCAGAGTTGATATCGGTATGATGGATACGGTAATGATCTCCTGTGGTGAGACTGTTGTCGATTACGGAAAAGGAACTTATACACAGTCAAGATTCGGTAATCATGACCGCTTCACCGCACCATACGGAATTTTCGAAGCAAGAGACGGCTGGGCAGTTATCATTGCAGACAGCGAGGAACGCTGGGCAAAGATGTGTGATGCATTAGATGCCGGACACTTAAAAGACGAATATTTGCAGATAACGCGGCAAGAATCGCAAACAGGGACAGCCTGGTAGAAGAACTTGAAAAAGTAACCGTTACTTATAAACGGAGCGAGATAGAAAAACGCCTGACAGAAGCCGGGGTACCGGCATCTGAAGTACTTCCTTTTATTGAAGCATATACTTCAGAACATGCAAATTCAACAGAGACGACAACACTTGTTGATCAGGAAAAGATTGGACAGATGAGATTCTATAACAATCCGATCCGGTTCAACGACGAGTTATGCCCGATCTGGAGAGGAGCACCACTTCTTGGCGAAGACAGCAGAGAGATTCTTGCAGGACTTGGATACAGCGAAGAAAAGATTGACCAGCTCTTTGCAGACGGTGTTGTCGGAAGCAGCATGATTTAATCTTGGATCACAGATAGAATACAGGTTTTGCGTAGGAGGAAAGATGCAGATAATCAGAGTCCCGGTAGGGGCATTTATCACAAACTGTTATATTGCAGAAGGACAGGAACCGGGAAGAGGATTTCTCGTTGATCCTGCAGATAATCCGAAAAAGCTGATCTCCATCCTGGAGGAAAAGCAGATCTGTCCGGAAGCAATTCTTCTGACACATGGTCATTACGATCATATTCTTGCGGTACCGAAGCTGCAGGAACGATGGAAAGAGATTCCGGTGTATTGCAATGCAAAGGATATTCCGGAGAGTCTTACGGAGTATGATATGGGACAGCAGTTCCCGACAGTCAGGGCATTTAAGAATGTGAAGACGATCGAAGATGGACAGGAGCTGGTGATCGCAGGAACAGAGATCACTGTGATGGAAACACCGGGACATACGCCGGGATCCGTTCTGTTTCTGACAAAGGATGCAATCTTTACCGGAGATACGATTTTCCAGGGAAGTATCGGAAGAACGGACTTTGAAGGTGGAAATGAGCGCCAGATGATGCAGAGCCTGAGAAAAATTAATCATCTTGCCATAGAGGACATTACCCTATGTCCCGGACATGGCGACACAACCACATTGAAGTGGGAAAGAGCACATAACAGCTATCTGAAGATGTGCAGATAGCTGTAAATGATAGAAAAAATGAGGTGACAATTATGGGGGAAACAAAGAAAGTACTTACTGAACTGAAAAATGGCGTATTGATCGTAACAATCAACCGTGAAGAGCGCCGCAATGCAATCGACCCGGAAACATCCGCAATGATGGAACAGATCTTAAACGATGCTGAACAGAATCCGGAAGTTGGCGCGATCATTATCACAGGAACAGGCGACAGAAGCTTCTGTTCCGGAGAAGATTTAGCAGCTTATGATGAAAACGGAACCTGTCAGACAATTATGGCACATGGATTTGCAGGAATCACAGAACGTCTTTCCGCAAAACCGATCATCTGTGCAGCAAACGGAACTGCAGTAGCAGGAGGTCTTGAGATCGCACTTGCATGTGACATTATCGTTGCATCTGAGAATGCAAGATTCGGACTTTCTGAAGTAAAAGTCGGATTCCTGGCAACAAGCGGAGGACTGATCCGTTTACCAAACATCATTCCTAAGAAGATCGCATCTGAGATGGTTCTGACAGGAAAACTGATCGATGCACAGCGTGCTTACGAGGTAGGTCTTGTTAACTATGTTGTTCCAAGAGAACAGGTTATGGACAAAGCAATGGAATTAGCAGAGATCATCGCTGCAAACGCACCGATCTCATTAAAACTCAGCAAAGAGATTTTCCATGTAGCAACACAGTGCTCTTTCGAAGATGCACAGAGATATTGCAATCGCTGCTGGGATTACATCGAGAAAACAGAAGATGCAGTAGAAGGACCAAAAGCGTTCTTAGAGAAACGCAAACCGGACTGGAAAGGCAGATAATAACAAGTGTTTGGCATGGAATGAAAAAAGAAACCATGTAAAATATAATTAAGAAAAATAATGGAGGAAATAATATGGATTTCAGAATTACAGAAGAACAGGAATTAATGGTACAGGCAATCGAAGAGGCTATGACAAGAGAAAATCTTGAGCCTTACTTCCAGGACTGTGACAAAAACCACACACATCCAGAGAAATGGTGGGAAATCTTAAAAGAGCTCGGATGCTTTAGTATGTTCTTACCAGAAGAAGCTGAAGGAGAAGACGGAGAACCAGGTGGCGGCGAAGGCGCAGTTACAATGTTCCTCGTAATGGAAGCTTTAGGACGCTGTGGCGCACCAATCTACCTTTTCTGGGATCATGTAAAAGCTGATGCACTTTTAGAGAATGGAACAAAAGAGCAGATCGATAAATTCATGCCTTTATTCTTCAAAGGAAACGGAGCATTCGCACAGGGATTCTCAGAACCAACTGCAGGTACTGAATTATCCAGCAATACAATCCTTACAACTTATACACGTCGTAACGGAAAAGTATACATCAATGGACACAAACATTTCATTTCCGGAGCACAGGACAATGATTACTGTCTGACACTTGCTAAAAACAGCGAGAATCCAGAACAGCTTACATTATGGTTTGTTCCTACAAACGTTCCAGGCTGCAAGAAAGAGCCAATGGAAAAAATGGGATTAAACATGGAAAACGTAAACGACATCTGGTTTGATGATGTTGAGATCGAAGAAAGCGATATGTTCAGCTTCGAAGGAAACGGATTAATGGCAACATCCAAAGGTTTTGATTACGAGCGTCTGATCGATGCATTCAACGCATATGGACAGGCATTATGTGCATACGAAGATGCATGCAGATACGCAAACCAGAGAATCGTAAAAGGTCAGGAGATCGGACGTTTACAGCTGATCCAGAACCATATCATGGAAATGACCATGAAGATCGAAGCTATGAGAAATATGCTTCTTCACTACGCATGGAACAAAGATAACAACTGCCTGACAAGAGCAGAGGCATCTATTGCAAAACAGTTCTGTTCTGAATCTGCAAATGATATCGCTGACCATGCACTCCAGGTAATGGGCGGAATCGGATACTGCGGAAGCCGCGTAAGCCGTATTTATAGAGACTTAAGAATCACACGTATTTCCGGTGGAACAGGTGAGATTCAGACAGTTATTGCAAGCCGTCAGGTATTAAAGAAATATAAATAAAGAGAGAGGAATGGAGGATATTTGCAATGAAGAATATTCTTGTCTGCATTAAGCAGGTACCGGATACGACAGAAATCCGTATCGATCCGGTAAAGAAAACACTGATTCGCGAAGGAGTACCAAGTATTGTCAATCCATTTGATGCATACGCATTGGAACTCGCAGCAAGAATCAAAGATAAAGAACCAGGTACGAAAATTACATTAGTATCTATGGGACCACCACAGGCAGAGAATGCTTTAAGAGAGTGTCTTGCTGTAGGCGGAGACAAAGCATACCTTGTCAGCGGAAGAGAATTTGGAGGAAGTGATACACTTGCAACAAGTTACATTCTTTCCTGCGCAATTAAGAAATTAGAAGAATTAGAAGGAAAATTCGACATCATCTTCTGTGGAAAACAGGCAATTGATGGTGATACAGCACAGGTTGGACCTGAAATCGCTGAGCATATCGGACTTCCACAGGTAACATATGCGATCGAAGCAGAAGCTGAGGAAGACAGACTTGTGATCAAGAAAGAAGTAGAAGCCGGATTTGAAAAGGTTGCAGTTTCTTACCCATGTCTGATCACCGTAACAAAACCATCCTTCGATCCTAGATTCCCTACCATCAAATCCAAGATGGCTGCAAAGAAAGCAGAGATCAATGTTCTCGCCTATGCAGACTTAGAAGCTGGTATGGATAATGAGAGAATCGGATTAAAAGGTTCTCCAACAAAGGTTAAGAAAACATTTACCCCAGAAGTAAAAACTTCAGGTGTGAAGATCAATGAACCGACATCAGAAGAAGGCGCAGAAAAATTATTTGCCATTCTCTGCGAAGATAAAGTATTTTAAGGAGGTGAAAAGAGATGGCGGTAGAAAAGACAAAGGATCTTTGGGTCTTTATCGAAACAGAGGATGAAGGTACTGCGAAAAGCGTAGGACTTGAGTTACTCGTTCCAGGTAGAAGACTTGCAGATAAACAGAACGGAAAACTTGTTGCAGTAATTTTAGGAAGCAATGTTGCACCAGCACTCGAAGCTGTAAAAGCACACGGCGCTGACGAAGCAATCGTTGTGGATCAGCCTGAATTAAAGCACTATAACACAGATGCTTATGCAAAAGTTCTTTGCGAACTGATCGAAAAATACGGACCATCCGTAATGCTGATCGGTGCTACAAATAACGGAAGAGACATCGGACCTCGTATTTCCTGCAGACTTGGAACTGGTTTAACAGCAGACTGTACAGCATTAGATATTGATGATGAGACAGGCAACATGGCATGGACAAGACCTGCATTCGGTGGAAACCTGATGGCAACAATTATGTGTCCTGACCACAGACCACAGCTTGGAACAGTCAGACCTGGCGTATTCAAGAAGAGTGAACCAGGTGAAGTAAAAGACATTCCGGTGATCAAAGAAAAAGTTGAGATCACAGATGCAGAAAAACGTGTAGAGTTACTCGAAGTGATCAATGAGATGGCAGGGGAACTCGTTGATCTGGAAAACGCAGAAATCATCGTTTCCGGTGGACGTGGAGTAGGCGGACCAGAAGGTTTTGCACCTGTAAGAGAGCTTGCAGAAGTATTAGGTGCTACAGTAGGAGCATCCAGAGCAGCTGTTGATGCAGGATGGATCCCACATGCACACCAGGTAGGCCAGACTGGTAAAACAGTTGGACCAAAGATCTACATTGCCTGCGGAATTTCCGGAGCAATTCAGCATCTTGCCGGTATGAGCAGCTCTGACGTGATCATTGCAATCAACAAAGATCCAGATGCACCAATTTTCAATGTGGCTGATTACGGTCTTGTTGGAGACCTGAAAGTAGTTCTGCCAATTCTGACAGAAAAGATCAGAAAATACAAAGGGTTATAAGAAGTAGCCAGAGGTTTTTTGATTAAAAAAGTAAGAGAAGAGAGGTAAAACACTATGGAATTTAAATTAAATGAAGACCAGCAGTTAATGAAAGACATGTTCGTTGAATTTACAGAGCAGTTTGTCAAACCAATCGCTGCAGAGTTAGATGAGCAGGAGCGCTTCCCGGAAGAACTGATTCCACAGCTTGGAGAAACAGGACTTCTCGGAATCCCGGTCGCTGAAGAGTACGGCGGAGCAGGTGCAGACAATATGTCTTACGTTCTTGCAGTAGAAGAAGTTTCTAAAGCATGCGCAAGCACAGGTGTTACAATTTCAGCTCATACATCTTTATGCTGCTGGCCAATCGAAGCATTCGGAACAGAAGAACAGAAACAGAAATACCTTCCAGATCTTGCATCTGGTGAAAAACTTGGTGCTTTCGGTCTTACTGAGCCGGGCGCTGGATCTGACGCTGCTGGACAGAGAACAGTTGCAGAAGACAAAGGCGATCACTACTTATTAAACGGAAGCAAGATCTTCATCACAAACGGTGAAGTTGCTGATGTTTACGTTGTATTTGCAATGACAAACAAAGAACTTGGAAACAAAGGAATCAGTGCTTTCATCGTAGAAAAAGGATGGGAAGGATTCAGCTTTGGAAGTCATGAGAAGAAAATGGGTATCCGTGGATCTTCTACATGCGAGCTGATTTTCGAAAACGTAAAAGTTCCGAAGGAAAACCTTTTGGGAGAAGTTAACAAAGGATTCAAGATTGCTATGGCAACTCTTGATGGCGGACGTATCGGTATCGCTGCTCAGGCACTTGGTATTGCTGAAGGCGCATTAGACG
>ERZ779885.3325-NODE-3325-length-13688-cov-2.751925_pt1 | contig 13688 bp, 8 predicted proteins | sample MGYA00511554_ERZ779885 | MGnify/ENA primary metagenome ERZ779885 (study PRJEB29588, sample SAMEA2160998) | human gut metagenome | biome: human gut; feature: human-associated habitat; material: faeces | place: Denmark | collected 2008/2010 ... | reverse complement strand
AGGAAGAAATCCACCATAGAATGAACAGCCGTTTCGCTCTGTCCCACTCCGACGGTTTCCACAAAGATTTTATCGAATCCGGCAGCCTCACAGAGCACAATCGTTTCACGGGTCTTCCGAGCAACTCCTCCCAACGAACCTGCTGAAGGGCTGGGGCGGATAAACGATTTGGGATGTACGGAAAGTTGTTCCATACGTGTCTTGTCTCCCAGGATACTGCCTTTACTGCGCTCACTGCTAGGGTCGATAGCCAGCACCGCCAACTTACCGCCTTTTTCGAGCACATGCAGACCGAATACGTCAATCGAGGTACTCTTTCCCGCACCGGGCACTCCACTGATACCTACACGGATGGAATTGCCGGAATAAGGCAGACATTTCTCGATCACTTCCTGGGCGACAGCCTGATGTTCGGGCTTCACGCTCTCTACCAGTGTCACAGCCTGACTGAGAATAGTGACATCGCCTTTCACAATACCTTCTACAAATTCCGCTACCGAAAGCTGACGCTTTTTGGGCTTACGTTTCAAATAAGGATTCACGGATGAGGGCTGTTCGATGCCTTTATTGACAACGAGTCCTTTATATTCTTCGTTATTTTCAGGATGTTCCATGATAATAAGAGTTAGCGTTTGATATTTATTTCAACTTTCGGACGCAACGGGTCGTTTGTAATCATCAAGATACGTAAATGATGTTTCTTATTACCTACATCCCGCTTGTGGATCGTCACTTTCAATTTGGTCATTCCGTCCGGCGGAATGACCGTCTTTTTCAGTCTTACTCCTACAGAAGAGTTGAATACCTGTAGCTTGCTGATGACTAACGGGGTCTTTCCCGCATTAGCGATCAATATATCATGGCTGACTTTATTCTTCTTGATCAACGGAATACTCAGGTCAATATTCGTCTCCGAGATGTGGATGGAAGGAGCATTCAAAGAATCTTTCTCCGTCATACGCGAGAAATCAGGAAGAAGAATGGCCGAAACGGGTATCTCATTATCTTCACTCACTTTATCACCGGAGAAACGGGACAGGTAGACAGAGGTCTGTGTCAGTCCGAAGTCCTGCAGCTGGCTGGCATCCAGTGTCAGCTTGATCGTTCCTTTTTTACCTTTCAGCAGTACTTTAGGTTCCGCTTCCATCTTCAGATAAGGAGGCAGGTGCATCAATACCGGTTCGTACGGACGGTCGGAAAGATTGGCAATGCTGAACGTCATGGACGGTTGCTGTCCGCGATAGACATCGGGGAAGGAGAACTCGTCACGGTCAATGCGGATATTGCCGATGGCATACGGAAGAAGTTTTGAATAATCTTTGATTTCCTGCACTACCTCACCGGTGAATTTCAGATAAACCAAATTCGGAGTGGCATTGCTGTATATGCCTATCGACTTGTCAAAACGTCCCAGCGCTTTCGCGTCAAAAGAGGCTTTCACAGTTCCTTTGGCACCCGGAGCAATGGGTTCCTTTGTCCAGTCGGCTACGGCACAGGCACAGGATGTCGTGACATTGGTCAGCACCAACGGCTCGTTTCCGGTATTGGTGATGGTATATTCTACTGTTACCGGCTTTTTCCATTCTATTTGTCCAAAGTTGTGCGTCTCCTTGTTAGAGGAAATACGAGGTTGGGCAACAGCCGCCAAAGTGACAGTAAGCAGAGTAAATATCAATAGTAAAGTACGTTTCATGTGATATATTTTATTTTGGTCCACAAATGTAGGAGTTTTAGATGAGTTTTTCATCACAGATTACATAGATTAACACCGTTTGAGAAAATACTTTACCCTGTGACAACTCCTGCAACGCAGTATTCATCAACAAAAAGTTCCCCACCAATGAAGGCAGCCTTCATCGGTGGGGAACACCTTCCTCATCGGTGGCGAGTGCCCTGCTCACCGGTGGGGAAGAAATCTTCTCTGTGCGTTATTTAATAATAATTGTCATCGAAGCCGAGTGCGAAGCATATTCCGGCGCATAGGCGCATTGCATGGTTGCCAAACCTGTCTCATAGGTTCCCGCTCTGCTGATACGATAGCTATGCTCCAACACATACACTCCTTTTCCTAAATGGTCAAAGAAGAAATTGGTGGAAGCATCCTTGATGTCTATGTAATAGCCGATTCCATTACTCCAGTTGTAACCGGATACGCTGCCGATCGGTTCGAAGCAGGCGCCCCGCTGGTCTTTCAACTGTACGAAGTCCATCGGACGGTCTGTACGAATGCTCAAACGGGAAACTACTTTATCGCCTACCTGAAGAACGGTCTTTTCTGTAATAGGCTGTAGTTGGGGAGCATTGTTCACCATACATTCCACATACAGTTGCTTTTGCACATTCAGTTCTCCTCCCTGTTGTCTCACATCCTTGATGGGTGATTCATATTCCGCATAAACGGCTCCCCACGCAATGCCCGGATTTCTCTTTTCGACTTCTATCTTACGGGCGTCCACTACATTCTTCTGTGTAAACGAGCGTTTGATATAGCCCAGTCCCGGTACGGTAGTCTTGCTTGGAGAGACAGTTTCCAGCACCTCCTTTGCAATGACAATACGCACGTCTCCCTGATTGTCGAGCAGGTTTACGCCTTTCATCAGTAAGGCATAGACGGCATCGGCAGTAGCTACCGGATTATCCCAAACCTGCATTTGTTTTTGTTTAAGCAACCATTGCTTCATTTCAGCAATTGCCAGCGGTTCTTTCAGAATACCGGATAAGGCTTCAATAGCAACCACTTGTGTCGGAATTCTGTAACTGCCCCATGAATACCGGGCTTTCGAAGTATCAAAATAGCGTCCCATCTCGGGAGTAGCAACGGAATATTCCAGAATGGATCGCGCCAATTCGTCCGCCTTCACCTTTTTACCCGCTTTATGCAGTATGGTAGCGATAAGTGCCCTGTCGTAAATCGCATCACTCGGAGCACCGGCCTCCAATCTATCAGTCATATACGAATAAGCGGTTTTATCAGTTCGCTTTGCCACCTGCTCATCTAAAGCACAGATGTACAGATAATGCAAGGATTGCTCACCGGGTAACCCGTTCTTATTGCCTTTCTTTTCGTTTTCCTTCATCTGTCTGTATTCATCCAGCCATTGGGTATGGAGATAGCTTACAGCCTTTTCATACATTCCCTGCACCGGAAGGGTAGATGCACCCATTGTGCGAAGCCGTGCCAGCATTTCCACGATCCGGGTAGTGATGTAACGGTTCCCCGTCATCCCTTTATACCAGCTCCAGGAACCGTCAGGGAGCTGCAATGCTTCCAGGCGGGATACCGCAATACGATTACGGTTACTCATCATGTTCAAGTCAAACAAAAGCGCTATATTTCTCTTCCGCTCTGTTTCATCAAGAGCATCTGCCAGCCAGGGAGTTTCTTTAAGTAACAGCTCTTTTAATTCTTCCTTATCATTAAGATTGCCCGACAATGGGCTTCCCTGTATCTTCCAACTTTCAAATACCTGCCGGATGCGGGGATTGGCATCGAGGATGGCCACAGACAATGAATTGGCATAGTAAGCACTTGCCCACGACAAAGCATCCTCATCCACAGGATTGCCAATGACGGGTAAAGCCTGTATGGCATACCAGTCAGGATTGGCCGTCAGTTCCACCGTCAGCCGTTTGTTTGTTGCAGTTTTACTTCCATCATTAAACAGATTCTCCAGTATAACCGATTTACTTTCCGTACCATTCAATTGAACGGGTATCGCTTCAGTCACCCATTGTTTATCGGATAAAACCGGAAGATAGCGCTGCTCGCCGTCACTGAAATTACTACCCTCGGCAATAATTCTGCAAATCAATACCGTAGGTTCCTCCGGGCTTTCTAAATCAAATGATACGGAAACGGTTGCTCCGGTATCCGCACTGAATTCATGTTCCCGGGTTGATATTATCTGATTTGTCTGCGGATCGACCAGTTCCATGCGGGCTGTTCCCTGAATATTTTCTCCCGACAGATTGATTATTCCCGTACTGATAGCAGGTTTATCATTCACACGAATAAAACGAGGCATATTAGGCTGCACCATAAACGACTTGACAGCTTTCGCCTTAGCCGTTATCTGTCCGTAGTCCATGTTCCGGGTATGGGCAAATCCCATAAACTTCCATTCAGTCAGGCTTTCGGGCAAAGTAAAAGATATACTGGCTATTCCATTCGTATCCGTACGGAGGGCAGGATAAAAGAAAGCAGTCTCTGCAAAATTCTCGCGAAGAGGAACATAAGGAGAACCATCATCCAATGTCACAGCAGCAGAGCACTCAAATACTGCTACAACGGAGTTTCCATCCCCTACCTCAAAGCCGTCATCCAGCGTAACTTCATCCGTAAAGCTGGTATTTCCGGATTTCATCATCCGGCTATCTTGCTTGATATAGTGATTAGCATTAAAACGCGGAACTTGCCAGAACGGAGTATTCAGAGTACTATATATATCCCACCAACGGAGACCACGCAAAGTGCTGCCCGAATAGGGGAAGTTACTATACATCCAGATGGAATGCCCGGAAGATATCAGATTCGCCCCGGTATCAGGAATAAAACGGGAGAGACTCAGATTGAAGTTCCAGTCATTGATGTATAACTTATCGAGTGAAGCATCATAAAGAGTGGCAAGCAATTGCGCATCAGCCGCTTTCTTGTCCGGATGCATGATCTGAAGTTTCCATTCCTCTTTTCCTCCCGGTTGCAGTTTGTCACGGAAAGTAGCCCATTTCAGCAGTAAGCTCTTTTCCGGACGGGGACGTGCTATCTGTACTTTCTTTGTATACAGCTTACCTTCGCGCATAAAAGCAAAGTTTACGGTGATTCCATCCCCATATTCCGGCTTATAGAGATAGGTAAACTTCCGGATTTCATTATTGAGGATCATTCGTTCGGATTCAATACGTTTATCACCACAGAATACATCATACAGCAGATAGACCTCTTTCTCACTACTGCCTACATACAGATTCACCGGATGCCGGGCATCAAGCTCTGCCCCATCCTGATAGAACCATTCCGGTGAGTATACCGGCAAGTGAGCGTCTGCCAATGAAAAGAGAATAAAGTCCTGTTCCGCCGTACAGGTTCTTCCCTGCCCGTCAAGGACTGAAGCCTCCATTCTATAACGTCCCGGAGTGAGAGCAAGTATATCCTCGGGAATAAATGATTGATAGGTCCCAACTGTACGACGGCACACCTCATTGCCTTTGCTGCCTTTCTCATCCAAGGCATACACCACGTAAGTGGCTTGAAGCGTTACAGGCTGCCGGCTTAAATTCAATGCCAGAATTTGTATAGTATCCCGCTTTTCACGTGCCACTTTGGAGCGCAAACCTTTAATCTGTAAGGCAACAGACTGCTGTCCTACAGGTAATGACAAGGCTCCGCTCTCTATTTCTCCGGTCAGGCTAATTACTTCAGCCGTCACTTTGTATGTATAGTAGCGCCCTGGTTTATCAGGTTGGAAATCATCCGGTTCACGCAGAAAGACAGGGAAGCGGAACTTCCCGTCTGCATCGGTCTGCATCTCACCTACAGCCAGAACCGTTTCATTGTCTGAGATCTTCCAGAACTCATTCAGTGAACGGGTTACTTTATAACTGAGTTTACACAAGCCCACCTGAACTCCCGCAAATGTATTTGCTTCGCCACTGACCATTAGTGTATCACCCATATTATAAGTATCCTGACAGGGATGGAAGACAACATCGAATGTAGGACGCTTGTATTCGTCTACACGGATATAGCGGCTTTCGCCATCTTGCACCGATATTTCGAATTCTCCCGGGAGAAGTACCTCAGGGAGTACGAAATCGCCATGAAAGGCTCCAAATTCATCTGTAGCAAGGGATATCTTACCCACTTCCTGCCGGTTAGCATCACGGAGCACTACGTCATTATGAACTCTGGAGAAAACACGGACCGAATCACCTGATTGCTCATACGCTACTCCCGAAACATGCACCACCTGGCCGGGACGATACAACGCACGGTCAGTGAAAAGAGAAACGTGCTTTTCCCACTTTCGTGAACCGGGCACATGATATCCCGCATTTGAAAAGCCTGCATAACTGATCTCCATATAATCAGCTCCCGGCTTACGGACATTTATTCCCAGCCAGTTTCCTACACTGGGTGGAGTCAGAATAACACTCCCTTTGCCATTCACAGGATATGCTTTGATCAAACGGTAACCTTCTCCCGGTGACACACGGTAATAGGCCACTTCGGTACCCGTTACCGGATGTCCGGTCAATCGGTCTACGATATTGATTTCCTGCTTTCCATCGGGTAATCCTAATGATATGGCCTGCAAGGAGGAGACATAAGCCTTTCCATAAGCCGTATATTTACGATGTCCGTCAGGGATAGACTTTACTACATAAATGCCCTCAACGGGGAATTTATAGCGCAGTAAAGTATCTGTTTCCTTGTAGTCCGGAGTAGCTGCCAAATCATAATGGCGGCTACTGACCAGTTTTCCATATTGACTTAAAGTGGAAGCATTTATTTCCCTCTCCAGGACAGAACTTGTGACAGGCAGATTCATCCGGTAAAGTTCTACCGTAAGTCCGGCCAGATTACGGTATTTTACTTTCAAGTCAACGTCCTTTCCCGGATAGGCAAAAGGAATTTCCACCATTAGTCTGGGAGTCAATACTTCTGCTATCTGTTCTTTCAAATCATTGGCAGAAAGTGACCGGGGATATTTTGCAAGTCCGGTTTGTGCTGCTTTTAGTTTTGCGGTGTAATCCTGCATTCTATCATAGCGTTCTGCCAACTGGCAGTACACTTCTCCGCAAAGCGGGGAATCAGCAAATTCTTCCGCCCATTGTTTTAATAACGTTATTACTTGCTCATCGGTCAGCCTCAGCTTTTCATTCACTCCGCCCCGACTGACATCATTTCCTTTATAATGTAACTTATCCAGCATCAACAATAATCGGGCGTCTGTCATGCCTTGTTGGCGGTAGAAGTCAATCAGTCCGTCATAAATAGATAAAATCTCGTTTTGTATTTTCTCGGCTGATACAGGGTTGGCAATAAAATAGCCGCTTAGCCGGGAGATGGCCTGCCGGGCAAGCAACTGATACATATTATCACCACAATATTTCTCACTCAGTTCTTTGCTGTTGGTCATAGGACGGTAATCCACAGCAGACTTCCGGAAAAGCATTTCTTTATCTTGCAACGAACGTTGGAAATAAGCGATGGCAGTATCAATTGCAGTCTCATCTTTTTTACCTGTATCCAGGATATAATATCCCAGCAGATTATTCAGTATGGCCTGATATACCGTATCTTTTTCTTCCTCCATCCAAGCTTTCAAGGCAGACAATTCGCTATCCAGACTATCAGGAGTAATATCAATGCATAAGGATGCTCTCGTCAGATGTGCTTTCATCATCTGAGACACATTCTTTTCCTGTTTGGCATACTCGTAAATCTTTCGCAATTCTTGTATTGCAGATTTAGGCAGTTGCTTTTGTTCCAGAACTTCAACCTGTTTCCACATTTGTTCATACGACTGAGCGGAAACCCGAAGCGGCAGGCAGATAAGAATACTTATTATACCAGCCCAATAAAACATATTTCTCATTTGTGTTTTCGATTTACGTCCGACAATTAACAGGTTCATTCACAAAGATATATTTTTTATTCTTAGGGTAGCATGACTGTTCAGACTTAATAACATAACAAATGCCAACAGCCCAAGAAACCGGCTACCGGAAAGCACATCATTCCGAACAAAAAGTTACCGGAATGTCTTTTTTACTAACAGATGCCTCTCTGAAAACACCCCAAACAGAATCCTGCCGCATAATCCATGGAATATACATGCACGTTTTCTGCATAAAGCAGGCCGTATATACAATACTTATGCAAGAGAACTATACTTCTTCCATGAAGGAACTATAGATCTGAGGCGAAGGATCTATAGATGTAACGCAAAAGATCTATAGATGTAACGCGAACCATCTATAGATGGGAAACAAACGGTCTATAGATGGGAGACAGACCATCTGTTTTCAGTGCACAGACCATCTATTTTTCTATTATTAGAGTTGTACGTATTTATGTATTACACTATCAATCAACAAAATATTGATTTTCGTTCGTTTCTTTCCGTTCTTCCCTGCATCGGGACGGAAATATCGCATTCTCACTATGCATAAAAAGCAAAGTGTCAAAAACGCAAACATATGCAAACACACCATACTGCGGTATGCCCGGAACGAGAGAGTCGCCACAATGGATGAACTGAAAGGTATCCGCAACTTATCCCTCTGGACGACCGTATCTTATCGGAGAACTTAGAACCTATTCCTTTCAAACATCCGGTTGCCAATAATAAATACGAAGCGCTGTCCTGGTGCTTCAAACACGAGATGTGGCACAGTGCCGAAATGGAAGCGATAAAACGGGCATTAGGGCACCCTGTCAAGTGGATGTAATTGGGTACATCGGCACAATTAAAAATTGTATAACAGTTCTTCCAATGTAACACCACTATCCGCTCCCATCTTTTCCATACGGATACGTTTCAGGCGTTTCTTCACGGAATCCCGCTCCAGATGCATCACTTGTGCCATACTCGACTGAGACAATTGCATTTTCACCATGCAGCAGTAACGCAAGTCGTCTTTATTGAGACTTGGATAAGTCTGCTGCAAACGTTTCGTAAAGTTGTCGAAGATAATATCAGCATTCTGCACAATGTCATCCCAGTCTTCATCTGAAAGGATGACATTGCCGCCCTTCTCTAATTCTTGCACCACCTTCTGACTTAATCTCCTGAAAAAGGTTTCCTTCAGCCTTGCTTCTTTTTGTTCCATTTCCACCATGCGGCGAAGACTCTCGGAAGTGACCTTACGTTGCTGCTTCAGTTCCTTTTCCTGTTGCACGAGCTGATGTTGCTGCGCCATCAGGCGATTACGGTTACGGCGATAGATGAAATATACCGCACTTGCCACCCAAACCAACAGCAAAGAGATTGTGGTCATCCAATACACATTACGCTGCCTTTCCGCAGCCCGGGTACGCCAATACAGGTTTTCTACCGAAAGCTGTTCGTGTTTGTAAAGCTCTTGCAATGCAATGGCTTCCTCAGTATGACGATACTTTCGTATGGTATCGGATAATTCAATAAAGCGTTGTAGCATAGGATAGGCATCTGAAGCACGGCCCATTTTATGATATATTTTCGCCATATTATTATAGACGTCGGCCACCGAAGAAGGCTCCGGACTGGAGATAACTTTCTGAAAATAGTGATATGCCGAATCATATTGTCCCAGTTTTCCAAACAACTCCAACTTTACTCCATAGAGCGAAAGAATTCTTGCAGTATCTTTAGCCGGACGAAGAGCTATTGATTTATTTATATAATCCAGTGCCTTGGCAGGCTCTCCTTGCTGAGAATAGATACTACCCAGATTTGTATAGATGAAAGGAAGTTGCCGAGGAACAGAATCGGCTAAAGCCGCCTCATAGGCCGCCTCGTCCGGGTTGCCGTTTGCGCTATCCAATTGATTCAGAAACAAATATCCGGTAGAAATATCGCACAAGGCCATATTCTTATAGAACATATTTCCCAGATCCAAAGCCGCCTTCAAGGCTTCTTTGGAATAACGCACCTTACCGGAATATTCTTCCTGATTCAGACAAACAACTCCCAACCAGGTATTCACCCGGTAGAGCTGCTCATGATTACCACTATTTTGCAGGAAAAGCAGAGCTTTCAGAAAAGATTGCATGGCATCGCTCATCCGGTTAAGCCGTCTGTCCAGATGTGCTTTGCAGTAAAGGGCCCGTTCGGCATAAAGAGAATCGCCCGATTGGCTGAAATATTTAATTGCCGGCAGCAGCAAGGTATCTGTAGCTGCATTCAACTGTTGTTTCCTGTGGACAGCCTCGGACATCAGCAAGGCATAAAGTGCATAATCGCGTTTCGATAAGTTATGCAACGGTTCTTTAATCTCATTCATTACGGTTATGGCACTATCCGTCTCCTGTTTCGCCATCAGCTTCTCCGCCAAGGCCACGCGATTATCAGGACCACAAGCAACCAACATACCGCCCCATAGGATTATCCCTATCAAACTCTTCAATCTCATCTTCAATATCGTGTTATTCGTACGAATCCATCATTACTTCTCCAGTCTCTCCATGAATCAATATCACTCTGGCCATATCCGGCTGAATGGAATCGCGTATATCAATCTCCCACACCGGAATACCTTTTTGCCCGTCTATATACTGATTTACACTGACATGGGTGGTATCCGATAAATTAATATTCCTCAGTTTGGCAAAGATATAAATATCTCTCCATGTATACTTAAAAGCTTTTTCACTTTTTTCGTGCAAGCAAGAGTCAGGCGCCTGTGTCTGCTCATCTTCAGGGAAACGAACTTCTACTTTTTCCGATACTTTTGTTGCGGTTACCGAATTGATCTTCCGTATTACTCCCCATCCCAGCCAGCCGTCTTCCAACTCTATTTTAAGATAGATGCCTCGTTCACCGCTGAGCCGGTATGCAGAGTCAATGGGCAAGTAAATGCGAGTGTAACGGTCACCTTGTATAAATATCTCCCCGTAAGAAAATGTATTCAGCAACCATGCAGCAGAACGGGGAATGTTACTCTTACGCGTCCTATCGTGTGGAGCGATATTGACAATTATATACTCACGGGTCTGTACCCCGGAAGTAAAGCAACTGTTCAGCCAGAACAGAAAGACGACCAGCACATTGGTACATAATCCCACTACAATACCTCCACACATAAATGCATAGATGAAATTTCTCCAATGATACCACTTCCCAGTGCTTTTCTTATAGATATAAACCATCCAGCCACACATCGTTATTGTCATAAGGAGAATAACGATTTTCCGGTTCAATTCTAAATAGCTGCCGGAAGAAAATGCAGTGTGCATCAGCATTTCCTCTTCTATATACCACATCCTGCAATGCAACAGGAAGAGAAAGACAAAGACAGGCACCAGGATTTTCCATAGTGCCATTCTTTTCTTCGGCTGCTGTCGGGAGGCATCTTCGCCATGAACCGGTTGCTGTTTGGGTCTAAATTTCTTTCTGCTCATAAATACGGAAAAGCGAAGTGATTACTTGGTTTCTTCCCACTCTTTTTCCAGCTTACCATCGATATCATAGAGTTTCCATCGCCCGATGCGCCGCCCATTCCGACATTCACCCACTTCACGTATACGGTCGTTCTTCACGTAACGCGACTCAAACGGACCGCTCTGCCGGCCATTTATGTAGGTGGATATTTCCCAGTAATCATAGCGATTTGTAACTATCAGACGACGTTCTTTTCCATTGATACGACCGTATTGATAGGTGGCTTCATAAATAAGTTCACCATTCTCAGGATCGTACTCACGATAGAGCCCGTCTTTACGGTCATTTTTCATGTAGAATTCACGCTTACGGGTACCGGTTTTCCTATCAAACGAAACATGCAAGCCTTCTTCCCTGCCATTGACATAGGTTTCTATCATCAATGTATCACCACTTTCGGCAATCGTAATCCATCGCCCATCTTTCTGGTCATTCTTATAATGCCCCAGTACATGAGGAAGCCCAAAGATAAATATGGAGGAATAATCTCCGTCTTTCTGCCCGTTCTCATTATAATAAACGGTTTCATGAAGCTCATAGGTCCCTTTCATGAAAGTGAATTGCTTGCCTACCTGCTTACCGTCTTTATATGTATGATCCATGCGCAATGTGCCGTCAAAGTCATAGCTTAATTCCTTACCATCCTGTTTTCCCATGCGGTAGTTCCTTTCGCGTTCCACTTTACCGGTGGTATAGTAAGTTTTGTGCGCACCGTCCAATTTCCCGTCTTTATAAGACTTCTCTTCTTTCAGTCTCCCCTCATCGGAGTACATCTTGAAGACACCGTTTTTGCGTCCCTCTTTATAAGCACCCTCACATATCAGTTTGTTGTATTCATGCTCTTCATATTTACCATTGTAAAGGCCTTCTTTAAAGTCAGCCAGGATATAGGCAGAATGATAACCGTCTATGATACGGTGCTCACCATTCAAGGGCTTATCAGTCTTCAAGTCCCGGAACAAGATGCGGCCGTCTCCCATATTTATAGCTGACACCTGCTCTATCTGATACTCTTTCTGCGCACAGACATTCAGAAAGGCAAAAAGCAAAAGGCCAATAAATAAAATCAGCTTTTTCATTATGTCCTACAATTTAAGAATCAATCGTTTTCCGCATCTTTAAGCATCTGCCTTATTACATCCGCATGATCGAGATAATCGTTTCCTGATAAGGTCAGGACATTGGTCAGACCGATAATGTTGCTGTCAGAATCGTAAGAAGTCAGTAAACAATACATCTCCTGCCCTAATTTATCCTCTTCCACATGAATCTGGACCGGTGCGCTGTATGCTCCAGGCAACTCTGCCAGATACTCAAAGTCTTTTCTGAGAAACGCTTCCAGGATTCTGTTTATATCGGTTTCATCGCGCTTGAACTTCTTCAAACCCACCTCTTTGATCTTACCCCCACTCTCGCTATTATAATAATCGAAATTGCTCAAATACGCTGCAAGCAGACATATTAATACAGCAATTACTCCGACCGTCCGAACCAACCAACCCGCTACAGGGATAAAACCAGGAAAAATAACAATAATAACAGCGACTACAGCCAATCCATAATAAAGCATCGGCTTAACATTGTTCTTTCTTTTTTCAAATTTCACCGGGTTTGCTGCATAGAATTCACCCATATAGCTTGGGTAGAGTTTTGTTTGATTTTCCATAAATATTACTTTTTATAATGATTAATAATAGTTCCATCTTTCCTGGTTATCGTATGAAAACAAAAGTAAAAAGTAACCTGTAAATAATGAAACAATCGTGGGGGATAAATGAAGGGGATAATCCATAAACTAAACAGCTGTTTTTCAAATGATAACTCTATATAAAGGATAGACAAATAAGGGGACATTTGCATAAAGGAACTGATTCCATCAATAGCTTTTCATAAAGAACCAATGAAGGAGCAACATTACCTGCTACCAGACATATACTTTCTTGCTTGTCCCCATATTTTTATAATTACTACTATCTGATTCACTTTCCCGAATCGGATAACATCTTTCTCTGGAATCAGATATTTTCTCTGGTTCATCTGCAAAAAAGGCAATTACTTTCATAACTTGTATTCCAAAACAAAACCGGGATGATGAGATATAAATCTCATCATCCCGGCATTTACTTCCTAATTATTGATGTTTTATTTCGTACTTGCCAACATTAAAGTAACATTATCATCATTCATTTCATAAACAGTCTTTTTAATACTGCTGTCGTAAGCATTGCTCTTGGAGTTCCAGCGGGCATAGCTAAGTTCAACTTCATTGTTGGCATAGAAAACATCCATCTTGAAGTAAGGAACCCAAGCTTCTTTTGAGCTGTCCCATTTAGAAGCTTCCTTGCTGGTCACACGATTTTCTGTATCGTAAGTGTAGGTGTAACGGAGGTGGCGATACAGATGTCCATCTTCGTTCTTAAAGATAATCTTTGCGGTCATCAACTCGCCGGTCATCTCTTCATTCTTCACATACTGGGTAGGATTACTTGCACTTGCAGAGAAATTCATTACACTTGCCATTACTACTGCCAACATTACCACTGC
>ERZ779885.3307-NODE-3307-length-13726-cov-5.800015_pt1 | contig 13726 bp, 10 predicted proteins | sample MGYA00511554_ERZ779885 | MGnify/ENA primary metagenome ERZ779885 (study PRJEB29588, sample SAMEA2160998) | human gut metagenome | biome: human gut; feature: human-associated habitat; material: faeces | place: Denmark | collected 2008/2010 ... | reverse complement strand
TCGGAGGCCGCCGTATTCTGTCAATACCGGTGTGTAAAATGACGAAAGAACATGGAAAACCTTTTCTTTCTGTTTCCAAAATTATATCCTATCCATTTTCACGCGAGCAATTATTTCTATTATATTTTGCAGAAAAGCATATTGACAACACGTTATGATTGTAGTAATATACAAATTAAAGAAAACGTTTTCAAAAAAACAGGAGGCTGTACTTATGAGAAAAATCAATAAACGTGTCGTTTCTTTGGGTATTTTGGCAGCTCTTGTCCTTTCCATGACCGCCTGCTCCAGCGGGACCACGACGTCCAGCACTGCGGATGCCGGCGATGACACCGCCTCCACGGCGGGCGATACCTCCACGGCAGAGGGCGGAGAAACCTCCGACACCTCCAATGTCGGCGGCGAGATCGAGTGGCTGCACATTTGGCCGGAGTACGACGAGATTTGGACCGAGGCTGTTGCGGACTTTGAGGCTGAGACCGGCGCCAAGATCAACGTCATCGCCATAAGCTGGGACAAGCTTTCCAACTCCCTGTAGACCTACTTTGCTGCCGGCGACGCCCCGGACGTGATGGCGACCTTCGGCACCGGCACCTACAAGGCCATGGGCGCGATTGAGAACCTGACCCCCTATCTGACGGCGAATGACAACGAGTGGCTGAACCAGTTCTCGCCCTCCGCGATCGGCGTCGGCAAGGTCGGCGACGACTACTATGGCATCCCGCTGCGTTCCTCCGCTACGCTCCTGATGTACAACAAGACCATCATGGACGAGAACGGCTGGACCGAGCCCGCGAACCTCGCTGAGTTCGAGGAGCTCATGGCCAAGATCAAGGACGCCGGCTACACGCCCCTCATCTGCCCCGGCAACCCGGAGGGCTACCAGATCGCCGCTGTCGGCAACAACCTGGCCGAGCATGAGCTCTACAAGTCCGGCAAGCTCGAGACGCCTGAGTACCTGACGGGCCATGTGTCCGACCTCTCCGCCGAGTTTACCACCGCCGCCGCGAAGCTCAGAGAGTGGTTTGACAACGGCTATATCGACGCCGCGGCTCCCGGCATGACCCGTGAGGAAGCGCAGCAGTCCTTCCTGACCCAGAAGGGCGTTATTTTCTTCGCGAACAACAACGAGTATTCCGACTATGTCTCCGGCGCCGAGGAGGCCGGCTTCGAGCTCGGCTTCATGGCGATGCCCGCTCCCGACGGTGTGCCGACGATCGTCAACAACCTCGGCTCCGACGCATGGATGCTCAACGCCAGCAGCGAGAACAAGGACACCGCGATCGCGTGGCTGAAGTACCTGAGCTCCGACGAGTTCATGCAGAAGTTTGCCGATGAGACCGGCTCCGTCGTGGGCAACAAGAACGTGACCTACTCCAACCCCGACGTCCAGCAGTTCGCTGACATCTTCTCCAGCGTCAACTCCTACAAGGTCAACACCGACTATGTCTCCAACGCCTGCAACGTCGACATCAACATGGAGTTTGTCAACTTCCTGCTCGATCCTTCCTATACCCCCGAGGCTTTCGGCGAGTATGCTGCGAACGCCTGGGCGCAGAACATCGCTGAGAACGCCAACTGATTCATACAAGCAAACGAGCCAAACTGTCTTTGAATAGAGCAGATACGGCGCGAGATTGACAGTCCCTGCCCGGTCAACGGAATTCTGGTAAATGCTGCTGTTTACCCGGAATGTGTTTTCGGACCGGGCAGGGATTTGTTTTTTCGTTCCGTGAAAAAACACGAGAACAAGCGAAAAAAGTTAAGAAAACGTGGTGAAAAAAGTATGAATAAATCTCAGGTGTTCAAGCAAAAGCTGATGGGCCTTATATTCCTGATCCCCGGCCTGTTCTTCTTGGGCGTATTTATGATCTACCCTGTCGTTTACAGTGTGATCATGTCCTTCACGAATTGGACGGGCTTCAACGATGATTACAGCTTCATCGGGGCAAAAAACTATATTACCCTCTTCACCGCCACACCGGATTACTGGCAGGCTATGGGCGTCAACCTGTACTTCGCAGTGGTTTCCACGCTGATCCAGACGGTGCTCGGTTTCTTGTTGGCCTACATGGTGTATAACCTGACTGCCAGATGGCAGAACTTCTATAAGGTTTCCCTGTATCTTCCCGTTATCCTCCCGGCCGCTGTTGTCGCCGTCATGTGGCGTTTTATTCTGGCCGCCGATTCGGGTCTGATCAACCAGCTTCTGCGCGCCGTCGGCCTGGATTCCCTGACGCACGCCTGGGTCGGCGAGAAGGAGACGGCTCTTTGGGCCGTTATTCTCGTGAACACCTGGCAGTTCGTCGGCTTCACGATGGTGCTGTACTACATCAGCATGCAGAATGTTTCGAAGGATATCCTCGAGTCTGCGTCGATCGACGGAGCAAACGGCTGGCAAAAGCTGCGCTATTTCTTCCTCCCGCTGACGGTGGGCACGACGGAAACCAATATCATTTACTCCATCACCGGCGGTATGAAATCCTTCGCCCTGTTCTATATGCTCACGGGCGGCGGCCCCGGCACCGCGACCCGCGTCGTCTCCCTGGTCATTTACAACCGCGCCTTTGTCGACTATAAATTCTCATCGGCTTTGGCGATGTCCGTTATCCTGTTCGTGATTATTCTGGTACTTACTGTAGCGGCCAGAGGAATCGCCGGACACTTTAACTACGAAAATAAGTAAGGGAGGGAACAGGAGTGAAAACCAACACGGCAAAAAATCTTCCGTTACGGGTGCTCAAACAGATCATTCTGATCCTGTTCGCCCTGATTGTGCTCTATCCGATTTTCTTCGTTTTCATAACGTCCTTCAAGTCGAATTTTGACGTCATTTCGAACCCCTTCGGTATGAGCACCTTCCAGCCCGAAAACTACATTGAAGCCTGGCAGGTCGGTAAAATCGGCGATTACTTCCTCAACAGCGTATACGTCACCGCCATTACGCTGATCATTCAGATGGTGGTTATCGTTCTGGCCTCCTACTCCTTCGCCAAGCTCAAGCCCTGGGGCCACAAGGTACTCTTCATTCTGTTCCTGACGGGCCTGTTCATTACGACAGAGATGGTCACTGTACCAAACTTCTCCACCATGAAGAACCTCGGTCTGATGGACACGAAGATTTCCCTGATTCTTCCCTATGTTTCCACCGGTATCGCGCTGGCTACCTACATTGCGACCAACTATATCAGCTCGCTGCCCAAGGAACTCGACGAGGCGGCGATCATCGACGGCTGCAACATTGTACAGCTGCTCACCAAGATCGCCCTGCCGCTTATGCGCCCGATTCTGGCCACCATCTTCATCTTTAATTTCCAGGGTGCATGGAGCGAATTCTACTGGGCGTTGATCATGATTCGTTCGGAAGAAAACAAGACCCTTCAGCTCGGCCTGATGAATTTCCAGTCTCAGTTCAATACGGACTACGGTGTTCTGACTGCCGGCCTTGTCATCGCCACTCTGCCGATCCTGATCATCTATCTGAAGTTCTCCTCCCAGTTTATCGGCGGCATGACGGTCGGCGCTGTAAAAGGCTGACCGAATTGTACCGCGGAGCGGACGCTCCGCACTCATGACTGCGCTATGTAAGGCGGTCCCGCTCCAACGCGGGCATCCTGCCTTGAAAATGAGCCGTTCGGTAAATTGAGAAATCAATCTGCCGGACGGCTGCATTTTTTCAGGCGGCATTTCCCATCGCCTGGAAGCAATCAATCCGCCCCCGTTTCACTTTCAACTGCCGCCTGCCGCGGCGAAAGGAGCATCAGCTTTTTCATGGATGAATTGACTCTGCAATTTTTGGGAACCGGAGCGGCGGAGGGCATCCCCTCCCCGTTCTGCCGCTGCCCTGTGTGCGAAAACGCACGAAAGAAGGGCGGCAAGGAAATCCGCCTGCGCTCGAGCTTCCGTGTATCCAAGGAGGTTCTCGTCGATTTCGGTCCGGATGTTCTGGCTTCCTGCGCGCGCTTCGGCCTTGACCTGTCCGATCTGCGCCATGTCCTTATCACCCACACGCATGAGGATCATCTGGACCTGGGGACCCTCTCTCTCAAACCGCTGCTGTATAAGGAAGGCCAAGACAAGATTCACATCTATCTCAACGGCGACGCCTATCAGTTCCCGGAAGCTCTGGACAAGATGGGCTTCTGCGGTCAGGAGCATTACTTCACCGAGGAGTATGCAAAGGGCTATGTCTTCCACCGCCTCTCCTTCTTCGAGCCGTGCCGGATCGGCGAGCATACCGTCACGCCGCTCAAGGGCGAGCATCCGGCCCACTTTGAGAAGAACGCGGCAAGCTATCTGTTTGATCTGGCGGACGGCAGAAGGCTGCTGTACGCTCTGGATACCGGCCACTATGCCGGTGAAACCATGGATTACCTGCGCGGCCGCGCGCTCGATCTGCTTGTGATCGAGTGCACCTTCGGCAGCATGGACCGCGGCGATACGCCGTACTCCCATCTCGATCTGCGCAGCGTGCTTCACCTGTGCAGCGAATTCTATGCGCAGGGAACACTGACCGATCATTCCCGCGTATACCTGACGCATATCAATCAGGTACAGAATTATACCCACGAGCAGCTCGAGGCCATCTGTGCCGAGAAGAGCAAATCGCTCCCCTATCTCATCACTCCCGCCTATGACGGCATGCGGATCGACGGCTGACAGGAGGAATCACGGCATGAAAACACTCTCTTACAACAATCTGGAGCTCTCTTTCACCGACCGCGGACGTCTGTGCTGCCTCTCCCAGAACGGGGACCGCATCACCGGAAACCGCCAGGACGACCCTTATGTGACCCTTGTGATCGACGGAAAGGAATACTCCGACGCGCACGGCCTTGCCTTTGCGCGCTGGCAGGAGGAAAACGGCGCGCTCGCCGTTACCTATACGGGCGACGGCTTTGAAGTCACCGTACATATTGAAAAAGCCCTGTGCGGCCTTTGCCTGTATGCCGATATCACGGCGCTGCCCGGCGTCTCCCTGCAGGAAGTGCAGAGCGTCACCTTCCAGCTTCCCGCGGTACGGTACGATGGCCTTGACGCCGATCTCTTCCACGCTCCCGGCCAGGGCGCCTGCTATGAGGTGACCTCCGAGAATATCATCTTCTCCCCCGATGCGACCACGGGCGATATGCGCGGCTTTGTCACGCAGGAAGATATGTACTCCACCACGCCGGACAAGGGCGCCGGACTGCTCGCCGTAGAGCGGGCCGACAAGACCGCCTGCGTCGGTTTGACCTCCTACTGCAGCCGTGAAAACTTCTTCCCGATGACCCGCGTCACCGACGACGGCATCTATCTGATGCAGCGTGACATGCTCGTCTTTGACCTCCGCCGCTTCCCCAAAATGGAAACCGGCAGAGTGTACGTGCTGGCCGGTTCTTACCGTCAGGTACTCGAAAGCTACCAGACGCTGCTTTCGCGCGTCGTTGGGCTGCGCGTGCCGGAGACGCCCGGCTGGCTGCGCCGCGGCGCTATTCTGGAAGTGAGCATGGCGCAGCTCGGCGATTTTGACCGGGCCATCGGACAGCTTGACTGGCTGTACGGCATCGGCGTGCGCACCCTCTATCTCATGCCCTGCCTCTGCTATGAGGATCCCTCCATCTACTGCACCATCGACTATTTCCGCATTGAGCCGCGCTTCGGCGGTGAGGACGCTTTCCGCCGCTTCGTGACCGCCCTGCATGCAAAGGGCATGCGCATCCTCATGGATCTCGTGCCGCAGGGAACCTCGGCGGGCAACGCCCTCGTGCGCGAGCATCCCGACTGGTACGAGAAAACGCCGGACGGCAAGATGTTCGGCTCTCACGGCTGGGACGACACCTGCTCTCTCGACTGGGCAAACCCCGAGGTGCAGCAGTTCTTCGCCAGCGTGGCCTCCTTCTACGTCAAGAATTTTGACGTGGACGGCTATCGCGTCGATGCTCCGCACTGGAAGGAGCCCAACCGTGACCCGCAGCTCCCCTACCATGCGAGCTACACCTGCTTCGGCGGCGTGCGTCTGACGGAAAAGGTGCTCGAAAGCATCCGCGCGATCAAGCCGGACGCCGCTCTCCTCAACGAGGTCTGGGGCGCTGTCTTCCAGCACACCACGCACACCGTGTGCGAGTACAACATTCACTGGGCGCTCTACAACGCCGCGCTGAGCGTTTGGAACGGCTCGCAGCTGCAGCGCTGGCTGTCCGAATACCGCTTCACGCAGCCGCAGGACGCTCCGAAGGTCGTCTTCCTGGAGACGCACGACACGCGTCTGCTCACACCGCCCGCCCAGCGTCTGCGCGGCTCCGCCGTGACGGAAGCGCTGATGGATCTGGCCGTCTTTGCCGGCTGCCAGCCCATGATCTGGTATGACGAGCTGGAGCGCCGCGAGTCGTATTACACCGGCCTGCTCGCTCTGCGTGCGGAACTCGGCGGCGCGCTGGAAGGCTGGGCGGACACCGAAGCCGTCACGACCGATCAGCCGAATGTGTTTGCCGCCGCACGCCGCGGGGAACGCCGCCTGCTCCTGCTGGAAAACCTCGGCAGCTATCCCACCAGAACGCATCTTTCCGGCGCTTCCGCCTTCTTCGGCCTGGATCCGCAGAAATCGTACCGTGCGGAAGTGATCCGCTGCGCCGGCAACATCGGCGTCAGCTTCCCCTCCCGCAGCTTTACCTTTACGGGCAGCGACCTGGAAAACCAGGAAATCATCCTGGAAGCCTGCAGAAGCTGCTGGTACGAGCTGCGGGAGCTCTGATGCACCGGCGGCCGGAGCTTCCCGCCCCTGTGCGCTCCGCCGCCTTTTTCCCAAACGGAAACGGGCCGTGCATGACGCCGGAAACGTTCCCGGCGTCATCCCTCCCGTCCGAGCAAACCGATACCCCCGGGGAATCCGGGCTTTCAGAGTGGAGAGACAAACATGGTAAAAGATCTGACCAGGGGAAATCCCTTTCGCCTGATTGTGGAAATCTCCATCCCTATCTTTATCAGCTATCTGGTCCAACAGCTTTACAACATGACCGACACGATTGTCGTGGGACAGATGGTGGGCTCCACCGCTCTTGCGGCGGTAGGAAGCACAAGCAACCTGTATAATTTCATTCTGACCATGCTCACCGGTTTGACGCAGGGATTTGCCGTCATTGTATCGAACCGGTTCGGCGGATCGAATCCGGATGAGGTTCGTTCGAGCATCTTTCATTCCATCGTCCTGGTGGCGGGCGTTTCCGTCCTGCTGACCATCCCGTCCGCCATTTTCCTCAAGGACCTGCTGCGCCTGATGAATACGCCGGAAGAAATTCTGGATCTGGCGCACAGCTACATTATTATTATCGTGCTCGGTATGATTGTCACCGCCGGACTGAATCTCATGTACGCCCTGCTGCGAAGTTTGGGCGACGCGAGAACGCCGCTGTATTTTCTTGTCGCCTCAAGCATCCTGAACGTCATTCTCGACGTTGTATTTGTCCTGACAATGGAAAACGGCGTCGCCGCCGTCGGTCTGGCGACCATCCTTGCGCAGATGGCCGTTCTCGCGGCCTGCACCGTGTATGTCCGCCGCCGCATGACGTTCTTCCATTTCTCCCGCGAGGACAGGAAGCTGCGCGCTTTCACCGCTTTGTCCCTGCTCCGGATCGGCGTGCCGATGGCGCTGCAGGGAGCCATCACCCAGGTGGGTTTTCTGGCGCTGCAGTCGGCGATCAACACCTTCGGCGTGAGCGTCATCGCGGGCTATACAGCCGGAAACAAGCTTGAACAGTTCTGCCTGCAGCCGATTTATACCTTTGGCTCGGCCATCGCGGCCTATGTGGGACAGAATTTCGGCGCGAAACAGAAAGAGAGAATCCGGGAGGGCGTGCGCGCCTGCGTGATTTTCGCCGTGGGAACCTCCATCCTGCTTGGCATTCTCCTGCGCGTTTTCGGTACCCAGCTGCTCGGTCTCTTCGTGGAGCAGGGCAGCGACGACGTTCTGCAGTACGGCCTGCAATACGTCAACACCTTCTCTCTGTTCCTCATCGGCGTGGCGATGATCTTCCTCTTCCGCAACGTACTGCAGGGCATGGCGAACGTAACGATCCCGATGGGAGTCGGCGTACTCGAGCTTGTGGCCCGTCTGCTGTGGGTGGCCGTTTTGTACCGTCAGGGCAGCTATACGGCGCTCTGCTTCGTAAATCCCATTACATGGGTTGCGGCGGCTATTCCGCTTGTGGTAGGATATATTTGGATCATGCGCACAAAAAAGGATCCCTGGGAGAGGGCATAAAGATTCTCCGGCCGCACGCCGCGCCGGAGCTGTCAGAAAAAAGAGAAGCCGGAATTGAGGCGTAAAATCGCTTCGCGCAGCTGCCGGAGGTTTGCCCGGATGGGCCTCTCCGGTTCTGCCGGACTTCCGGAGAAAGGATTGGCACAGCAATGGAACATCAAAACGCTATTGTCTCAACCGCCTGCGGAAAGGTTCTCGGCCTTTCCTCCCAGGGACTTCTTGAATTCCGCGCCGTTCCCTACGCCGAACCCCCCATCGGAGAGCTTCGCTGGAAGCCTCCCGTGCCCGTTCGTCCGTGGGAGGGCGTGCGCGATTGCCGTGAGCGCGGCGTCATGCCGGTGCAGCATCTCACCGGCGCCGACGTCGAACCGTACCGCAGCGATTTTTATTACGAGCCGCTTCCCTCCATGGGAGAGGACTGCCTGTACCTGAACATCACCGTGGACGAGAACGCGCCGGGCAGCAAGGCCGATCGTCCCGTGTTCGTCTGGTTCCATGGCGGCGGCCTGACGACGTGCCATACGTACGAGCCGGAAGCCGACGGCCGCGCCTTTGCGGAAAAGGGAATTGTCTTTGTCTCCGTAGAGCAGCGCCTCGGTATTTTCGGCTATCTCTCCCTGCCGCAGCTGACGGCGGAGCAGGGAACGAGCGGCAACTACGGCCTGCTTGATCAGATCTGCGCGCTGGAATGGATCCGCGACAACATCGCCGCATTCGGCGGCGACCCGTCGAACATCACCATCGGCGGCCAGTCGGGCGGCACGGTCAAGTGCATGAGCATGGTCCTCTCGCCGAAGTTCTCCGTGCCGGTGCGCCGGATCATTCTGCAGAGCGGATTGCAGTGGGATCGTCCCTTCCCCTCCCTGTCCGAAGCGGAGCAAAACGGCCTTGCACGTCTCAGCCGCCTTGGCCTGGCGCAGGACGCCTCCCTTGACGAGCTGCGCGCCCTTCCGGCGGAAAGCCTTCTGGAGCTTCCGGAGGGAAATCCGTATATCGACTTTGTCACCTGCGACGGCATTGTGCTGAAGGACGCCTCCGCCCGCGACGGCCTGCTGCGCGGCGCCTGCCGGGAAATCCCGATTCTGTGCGGCTGCAACCTCGGCGAGGGCGAGTACCCGACCCCGGCGGGCAAGGATGCGTTTTATGCCGACTTCCGGGAGCGCCTCGGCGATCTGTACGATACATACGGCTTTGAGACGCTTGTACCGGCAAACGATTCCACCGCTCCCGCTCTGGCGCGCCGGCTTGCGGCCTACGGCCTGAGCAATCTGTGCTGGACGAACATCATGCTTCCCCGCCTCTATGGCGAGTGGAGCCGGAAAGCGCTGCACAGCGATGTGAAAAACTACGTTTATCTCTTTGCCCACCGCACGCCGTCGCGCCCGTGCGAACTCGGAACCGAGCGCGACGAGGAAATTCAGTGGAGCTGGCATTCCAGCGAGCTGTGGTACACCTTCCGCTCCCTGCGGGAGGGAACGCCGCCCGCCCGCCGCTGGACGGCTTGGGATTACGCGCTCGCGGAACAGATCAACACCTATTGGGCCAATTTCATCCGTACGGGCGATCCGAACGGAGAGGGACTGCCGTACTGGCCGTCCTCCGGCGACGACCTGGGCTACGTGCTCCTCGGAGACGGAATCTCCGGAGAAACACGCTGCGGATCGCCGCTTGAGTCCCTGATGGAGGACTATGTCCGCAGACAGTTCGGACTCCCCCCTGTATCCGGCGAATGAAATAAGGCTTGATGCGCCCGCATGCGCCCTGTAAGGGACACACAGGCATCACGTATAAAGGAGGAGTGGGGTGTGCAGATGGAATGGAACAAGAATTATTCCATACGGGATTTGGCGAAGGAGTGCGGTGTAAGCGTTTCCACCGCCTCCAAGGCGCTGAACAATTATCCCGGCGTCAGCGAGGAGACGCGCAGAAAAGTACAGGAGGCCGCCAGCCGGCAGAAGTATACGCCCAACGCTGCGGCCAAACTCCTCAAGCAGTCGGAAAACAAAACAGTGGTGCTTCTGATCAACGACGCCATGCACCCTTACTTCAACCTGCTCGTCAAGGAATACAGCGAGGCGATGACGGGCGAGGGCTATGACATTGCCATCCGTTTTATCAACGGGGAGGATTCGGTTTACGCCGCGCTCAAGGCGGTGCGGGGAACGCGCGCCTGCGCTCTCGTTATCCTCGGCGGCTCCTTCCTCGGACGGGAGGAGGAGCTGGATCGTCTCGGCATTCCGGTCATTCTCTTCGGAAAATATCAGGATTTAAGCGCCTATCATAATATTTCCTCCTTCTATGTCGACGAAATGATGGAGTGCTATCGCCTGACGCGCTTTCTGCAGGAACGCGGCGCTCGCGAGATTGCTTTCTTCACCACGGAAAAGGAGGGGCTGACGGTAGGCGGTCTGCGGACTGCCGGTTACCTCAGAGCCATGCGTGAGATCGGCGCGGAGGATCCGGAGCTGGTCGTCACCGTGGAGAACAGCTACTACCGAAGCGGCTATCTCGGCATGCAGCGGCTGCTCAAAAAGCAGATCCATCTCTCCGGCGTGCTGTGCGTTTCGGACCGCCTGTGCGTGGGCTGCTGCCGCGCGCTGTATGACTGGGGTCTGCAGGTTCCCCGGGACGTGCTCGTTGCGGGATTTGACGGAAGCGAATTTACCGATTTTCATGTACCGACGCTGACGACCGTCGCCATGTCGACCCGCGATCTCTACCGAGACTCCGCCCGGCATCTGCTCGACAGGCTCCAGCACCAGGGAGAAACGCGCTGCCGGGGCTACAGCTGCGCCATCGTCGAAAAGGAATCGACGCAGCCGGCCAGACGGATGCGCACGCTCTACAATACGGCGGACAGGCCGGAACACCAGGAGGAGGAATCTCACAAATGAAGCAGGGCCTGAACCTGATTTATCTGCATACACACGACACGGGCCGGTACGTCCAGCCCTATGACCCCAACGCGGTCACCCCCAACCTCATGCGCCTCGCTCGGGAGGGCTGCGTCTTTCGCTCCGCATTCTGCTGCGGGCCGACGTGCTCGCCGAGCCGCAGCGGACTGGTGACGGGCCTGTACCCTCACCAGAACGGTATGTACGGCCTGGCGCACCGGGGCTTTTCCCTGCATGACTACAGCCGCCATCTCGGCAGCTGGCTGCGCTCTCACGGGATGGAAACGGTGCTCTGCGGCGTCCACCATGAAGCGGCCGACGTTTCCAGTCTTGGCTACTCCCACGTATTTCAGGAGGAAGCGCCCGGTATGTCCTCGCTGGAGGCCGACACACGCAACACGGAAAAAGCCGTGGAATTTCTGCGCAGCCCGCATGAAAAGCCCTTCTTCCTCTCGCTCGGCCTGCACAACACACACCGCCCCTTCGAGGGAATCGATCCCGGTATTGAGCCGGACTACGTGAAAGTTCCCGCCTGTCTGCCGGACACGGACAAGACGCGCCGCGATTTCGCCGAGTTTCTCACCTGCGCCAAGCGGGCGGACACCTGCTTCGGCCGGGTTCTCGATTGTGTCCGCGAGCTGGGGATGGAGGACAACACCCTCGTGTTCTACACGACGGATCACGGCCCGGCCTTCCCGCACATGAAGTGCACACTGCGCGATGACGGCATCGGCGTTTCCCTGATTCTCAAGTATCCCGGCAACCCGATGGCCGGAAAGGTGTGCGACGCGATGGTCAGCCATCTTGATCTCTACCCAACACTCTGCGAGGCCGCGGGCGTGCCGCTTCCCGGTCCTGTGGAGGGTCGCTCCCTCTTCCCTCTTCTGGAAGGCTCGGAGGAAAAACTCCATGACGCCGTATTCTCGGAAATCAACTACCATGCCGCTCCCGAACCGGCCCGCTGTGTGCGCACACAGCGCTGGAAATATATCGTGGAATACGCTCCCGAAACGGGAACGGTTCCCGCGAACATTGACGGCGGCGCATCGAAGGATTTTCTGGCGCAGTTCGGCCTTCTCTCACACGGAAAGGACCGCGAGCAGCTCTACGATCTGATGCTCGATCCCGCCGAGGGCTGCAATCTCGCCGGAAACCCGGAGTATACCTCCGTTCTCAGCGAGATGCAGGAACTGCTGCGCCGCCACATGGAGCGCACCGACGATTTCCTGCTGCACGGCAAGCTTCCCGTTGTACCGGGCAGCTTCATCAACAACGTCACCTGTGTGGATCCCGAGAGCACCGACCCCGCGGATTATACGTACTTTTAACGGATTGCCGGACGGGCTCTTTCCCGTCCGGCAATCTTTTTGTTTGCCCGGCGCCGGAAAAGCCGGAACGAACATATGGCGGGGGGCTTCCCGCCCGAAAACAACACGGTCCCCGGAGGGGATCGAACAGGAGGAGTTTTCATGAAGGACTACGAACGACTGAAAATGCTGGAACTCCCGGAGGGAATTCTCGATGTGGTGATCGACACCGACACGGCCACGGAGGTCGACGACCCCTTTGCCGTAGCCTATGCTCTGCTCTCCCCGGAGAAGCTGCGCGTACAGGCTCTGTGCGCCGCCCCCTTCTCGATGAACGAGCGGGCGCAGGATCCAGCGGACGGCATGGAACAGAGCTATCGCGAACTGCTGCATTTGCTGGATCTTCTCGGCATGCGCGGCGAATACGAATCCCGCGTCTTCCGTGGTTCCCGCAGCTACCTTTCGGAAAAGACTCCCGTGCCTTCCCCGGCAGCGGACGAGATCGTCCGGCTGGCCCTCGCGCACAGCCAGGAGCATCCGCTCTACGTCGCCGCCATCGGCGCTGTTACCAATGTCGCCTCCGCTCTGCTCGCCTGCCCCGAAATCGCGGAGCGGATGGTGCTTGTGTGGCTCGCGGGCGACGATCTGGATGCTTCGCCGAATGTTTATAATGTATATCAGGATGTGAAGGCCGCCCAGGTTGTCTTCGACAGCGGCGTTCCGCTCGTTCACGTCCCGTGTACGCCGGTTTCCTCGCATCTGACGACCACCATGGAGCAGCTGGAAGCGTGCATCGGCGAAAAAAACAGCCTGTGCGACTACCTGACAGAGAGCGTGCGCGCCTACAGCGACGATCTTTTCGCCTGGAGCAAGCCGATCTGGGACATCGCCGTGATTGCGTGGCTCCTCTCCCCTGACTTCGCTGAGTCCGAGATCACCACCTCCCCCATTGTGACGGACAACCTCACGTGGAGCCGCGACTATCACCGGCATCTGATCCGCAACGTCAAGTGCTTCCGCCGTGACGCCATCTTCCGCGACCTCTTCCGCAAGCTTGCCGGCGTTTCACCCCGCCCCTGAACCGGATGCGGACGCCCGGATGACTGTTCGGAAGCGCTCCTCCGTTTACGATACGGCGGAGCCCACTGTCCGCAAACGGGAACCTTTCTGTCCGGACCTGCGGCCATCCATTTGCGCAGGCGGTATCCTGCCGCTCACCCCGCAAAAAGCAGGGGCCGCCGCGAAAGAAAAGTCTGACGGCAATCTGCCCAAAAGAAAAAACGCCC
>ERZ779885.3303-NODE-3303-length-13734-cov-4.920462_pt1 | contig 13734 bp, 13 predicted proteins | sample MGYA00511554_ERZ779885 | MGnify/ENA primary metagenome ERZ779885 (study PRJEB29588, sample SAMEA2160998) | human gut metagenome | biome: human gut; feature: human-associated habitat; material: faeces | place: Denmark | collected 2008/2010 ... | reverse complement strand
TTTTTTGTGATCTCATAGCCCACGCTGTCGGGGCCGACGGTCACGCTGCCGTCATTGCGGCAGTTTGTGATCTGGTTCTGTGCTACGTTGCGCCAACTGCTGTCTGTACGGGCCACGATACCGCCCGCGAAGCAGTTGAGCGTGTAATCGGAACCGCCTTGCATTTTATCCGACGGCTTGCAGGTGACCGAAGCCTCGTTGACGCAGTTTTCGAGTGTACCACCGTCCTTCAGATACAGGGCGAAGGAACCGACCCACTGGCGGGCGGTGAAGCTGCATGAGCTGTCGATGGTCAGGTTCTTGACCGTACCGGAGATGGTATGGAACAGGGCCGCACAGCCGGTGATATTTTCATTCTTCAGCTGCAGGCCGGTGATCTTGTGGCCGCCGCCATCATAAATGCCCTTGAACGGGTCACCCTGAACGTTGACGATCGCGCCGCCGGTCTGGGCTTTGAAGCCGCTCAGATTCAGATCACACGTCTGCTTGTAGGAACCAGCCGGGTGCATTTGGACGAATTTCCTGAAATCGTCGACGCTCTCGATCAGGAACGGGTCTGCTTCCGTGCCGGAGCCGGTCAGCTCCATCTGATAGGGCGTTATCCAATAGTACTGCACATGCTTGCCGTCTTCGGCGCGGACGATCACCCTCGTTTGGCTGCCGTTTGTGAATGTCAGGCTGTCCGCATTATCGACGGTCGCGCCCTTGCTGAGAGTAAAGACCGGTGTGAACTTAGACAGGTCATCCTGTGCGGTGAAGCCCTCGATCTTGAAGCTATTACTGCCGGAGACCACACCCTCGTGGCCGCCGAGCGAGATACCGAGCAGCCGCGCGGCGTTCGATTTATCGCTCGGGCCAAGCGGTACGAACTCTGCAGAAACTGTGACCTCTCCATAAGGCGCAGTAAAGGTGCAGACCGTATCACCGTTCGCATTTATGCTTGTCGTGTAATCGGTTATGAGCTGCCCAAACGCATTTTTGATCGTAAAGGTGCTTACCTTATAGCCATCATCGGCTATCGCCGTCCAACTCAGTGGATTCCCTGAGAGGGCGAGTGTATCGTTTGAGGAAACGCTGCCATTCGTGCAGCTGCCTTTGATCTGGTTCAGTGCGCGCGAATCGGTGATGGTGATGGCCTGGCTTTTGATGCCGCATTCAACAGGATAGTTTCCAAGCGTCAGCTCGATCGTGCCGTTTGCCTGATACCAGTTGACGATGGCAGATGCTTTGTCTTCGCAGATCGTAACAGCGCCATCGGGCTTTGCATCTGTTATTTCACCAAGGAACTGAGTCAGCGTCAGCTTTGATGCTTTTGCCGTATCATCCGGCCTATCCCCGGCTGCAGTCTTCGTTTTATAGGTCGTTACGCCGGGCTGTACATCAATGAAATACGACAGTATTTCCTTTCGGGGGTTCTCTTTTGTGCCTGAGATTATTGTCGCATATGGATATTTGATTGCTTTGCATACTTTCCCAGCCGTAAGAAAATAGCCAAGATAGGTTTCTGTATTTCCGTCTTTATCTGTTACTTTAAATGTCAGGGGATCCGTTGGCTCGTGTCCGCCAGCCCCATACAAACCATCAAACGTTCCTTCACAGGTTATCGTGAGGTCCGGATTATCGGTTTCACACGTATAATTTGTTTTTGCTGTACCATCTGGTTCAAACCAGTCGTTGTCGGTTAAGGCTTCGTATCGAATCAGTGTTTTTGTCCGATGGTTTGGATAAAAATAATATGTTGCTTCCGTCAGCAACGCATCAGGATCGTTATTCGTAGTATGTAGTGTTACTTTTGAGAAACTTCCCGTCTCTGCATTAGCTGCAAGCACAAACAGGCCAAACATAACTGCTGCCGCAAGGAGCAGTACAAGGATTCTCTTCGTTTTCTTCATATAAAAAAATGCCGGGGGGAGCGAACAAAGGTCCGCTTCCCCCGGGCTTTATCCGAATTATGTTCCTATTCTATCAATAACCTACGCAGAACCAACGGACCACGTCGCCGTCAGTCAGCACATAGCTGCCAGCGCCGACCATCGGGACTGCGCCGTTCACGGAGTACATCCAGCCCGCGGAGCCGCCAGCAGCGATGCCGCCGATGGCATTGACGTAGACGCCGTAGCTGCTCTGCTGCGCACCGATGGTGATGCCAGCCTTCGCGCCAACAGCGACCAGCGCGTCATAGACGGTCGCGCCGCTGTCCAGCTCCATGCGGACAAGGCCGCTGCCGTCGCCGGAAGCCGTCGACATCTTGGTGTTGATGTCCGAAACCGCATCGGGGTATCTCGTCGAAGCGTTGTTCGGGTCGATCGTGAAGCTGATGTTCACCTTGCTGCTGCCAGCCACAGTCGCTGCAACATAGTAGTTTCTGGTCTCGCCGCCGTAGGTGACGGAGATCATCTTGTCGGTGCCGTTCAGGTTCAGCGTGTAGGAACCATCGGTGTTAGCAGTGACAGCCGTGCCGGTGATGGTCGCAGCCGCATTGTTCTTCACAACGCTCATCGACAGCGAAGAAAGGTTCGAGCCGGAAGGCAGCGTGCCGCGCACGGTGTAGGCGATACCGGTCCAGCCGTCTTCCTCCCCAGAGGTGCCGATGTTCGGGTTCTGGACATTATAGGCGTTGTTGGTGAAAGCCACACCGCCGATCGTAAAATCGACCTTCCACGGGTCGTTGGCGTCAATGTCAACGTCACCGCTCTTGAGGCCAGCCGCGAAGCGGTAGACCGTACCGTCGACCGTCACGTCCAGGCACTTGTTGAACAGGTCAACGCCTGTCGCTGTGTAGTTTCCGCCACGGCCGGAGAAGGTGACGCCAGTCGCCGTCGGTTTCGCGCTTGCTGCAACAGTAAGCGTTGCATTCCGCAGGGAGTACTCGGATGCTGTGTAATTGGTTGTGCCATTCAAGGTCGATCTGACGTAGTTTACGCCGTTGATGGTTGTGATCGTTGCGGTCTCGCCGTTGATGGTCGCGCTGGTGATCGAGCCTCCATCGCGTGCAAATACTGCGATGCTCAGGCTGAGCACCATGACCACTGCGAGCAGCAGGGCCGTCAATTTGCGCATGTTTTTCATGTGTATTTCCTCCTGAAAAATATTTATCTTCACGGCTTTCGCCGTCAGATATGAAAAGAAATGCTGTCCACTGCGGTCAGTCTGTCTTCCTGTGCTCTCGTCCGCCTCGACGAAGACCACGTTGGCAGCCCCTTGACCGGCTCGTCTCGTCGCCGATTTCCCCGGGGTCTGTATGCTTTCCTGCCGCAGCTATTCAGTTGTTGACGCGGATCATCTATGAGACGGGCGAAGGCCCGATGGGTACGTGTTTTTCCGCCGGCGGGCAATGAAAAAAGCAGCGACAAAGATCGCTGCTTTTGTGCACACCGGCCAGACCCCAGAGGAGCGCACGCTCCCCTGCGGTCTTTTGCTCGCGTAGGTCTTCTGACTGATGCGTTCAGGGGGGCATCCCCCAACGCGCTCGTCCGGCCTTCTCTCCCCGCCATTACAGCAGTTCCAATGACCCGCTTTCGCAACGCGCGTCTCCGCGCGCGAACAAGCGCTCCGCAATCACAGCTACGAAACCGAAAGCCTGCCGGCTCCGGTCCCATGTCCGGGACTTGCACCCGATTCCCTTGTTCAGCAGAACAAGATCTGCGTGTCCGGGTCTCCCCGGGTCGCGCAGTTGCCACAAAAGCTGCGTATTGAATTTTCGTATGTATCAGCACCGGCAGAATGCCGGGGAGCTGCTCTATTGTCCGGCCTTGCGCCGGAGCTTGTCCTGCTTCGCCTGTTCCAGATTGGCCTTTTTCCGCTCGGCCTTGGTCCGCTTGTCCAGCTGGCGCTGGGCCTCAAATTCCTTCTGGAAAAGGTCGGTCTTCGTCAGGGCGGGGTGGACGCGCCGGATGGCCTGCTCCGCCGGGACGCCGCTGGCGCACAGGGCGTTCGCCCAGCCCCGGAAGCGCAGCTCGATGAGATCGCCGCCGATCACCTCGGTGCGCCCGGGGATATGCCCGAGCTCCGCCCGGCACTGGCGCAGATAGTCGGCAAGCTGCTGCTTGCTGTCCGCCTGATGGGCCAGAACGAATTCCACGTTCCTGCGCGAGAGCGCCAGCAGCGTGCGCTGGGTCAATACCTTTTTCAGTGCGTCCATATTCTCCTGACAGGTCCGATGCGGATTCATCGCTGCACCTCCCCTGCGCTGCGCTCCTTGCGGCGAAGCTCGAGCGCGTAAAGATCCCGGACGATCTTGCGGGCGGCGAAGGGCGGTGGATTTTTGGAGGAGGCGATCGAGCCGGAATAGAAGCTGCCGAGCGCCTTGCGCCACGTGCCGAAGCGGTATTCCAGATAATCGCCGCCGATGACCTCCACCTTGGCCGGGACATGCCCAAGCTCGTCCATGCAGGCCTTCAGGTAGGCCGACAGCTGCTCGGGCGTGTCGTGCTGGTGGTCGATGATGAACTGGACGTTTTTATAGGCGATGACGCGTTCGATGCGGTCCAGCGCCGCCTTGTCCGGGGTTTCAGGCAGATGCAGTGTTTCCATCGCGGGTGTCCCTCCTATCGTCGTTTCCTGCGGGCATACCGGTCCCTGAATGACAGGAACTGGATGTCCGCACAGCAAAAAAGCCGATCTGCCTCCACCATTTGGGAAACAAACCGGCGCCCTGCTCCGCGTTTTCGATAGGATCATCGTGCTATCTACCCTGTTTATCAGCCTCTGCACATGCTGGGATATCAACAGACAGAATCCCGTGCAGCAAAGATAAGCGATTCTCCTGACTTGGACTATGGACGCGACGCGTCCGCGCGCTGTTTCCTACCTTCTCACGGGGAAAGCCCCGCAATGGCGGCCTTTCGGCCACATAGACTGCGAAAACGCGCTGTCTGACGCGCTGCGCAGGCTACTTCGGAAACTTGCTCATCCGCACAGTTCCGGGCGAGTAGATTCATTGCTCTTTCACTGCGGACTATCCGGATAACCCGCGGTTACAAATCTTCAGCTGATAAACGATATGCAATTGTCAAAATGGCTGCGCGCAAATGTAGACTTTGCTTTTCAGGCAGTTTTCCCTGCTGTGCGCGCCGTTTCATTGCTAATTTTTATCATACCGCAGGGGAATAGAAAAGTCTACTATTTTTTGCAGGATTTCATCTTTTTTCACAAAATCTTGCTTCTTTCAGACCCCCACAGATTCACCGCTTTTGCAAGCGATTTGGGCCAGATCCGGGCTAGTGAGGGAAGAAATGCGGCTGCTGATTGGGCGGAGAGAGGGAAGTGGTCGGCGGGCTGCTCCGGCGGCTGCGCCGCCTCCGTGCCGATTGCATTTTCTTATGTTTTCTGCATTGCATGCAGAAAAAGCGGCGCTTTTGCGCCGCAAAAATGCATTCGGTCGAACCACAGCGTTTCTCGCGCCACGTATGCCCAGCCAAAACAAAAAAGCCATTCCTTACGGAATGACTTTTTGTTTTGGTGGAGATAAGCGGGATCGAACCGCTGACCTCATGACTGCCAGTCATGCGCTCTCCCAGCTGAGCTATACCCCCATCGGCGAGAGTTATTCTAACAGATTCCGGCGGAAAATGCAAGTGTTTTCTCGAGAAAATTTGAAAATTACGGCGATGACGGAAAACACGGTGCGTGCGTCGGCATTTTGGCAGAAAAACAGAGTGCGTTTTTGTGAAAACGGGGTCTGCCAAACAGCGCGCATTTGTGATAAAATACAAAAAACAGCCATAGGCTGCTGGCAGAACGCCTGTTTCCGGTACGATGTGCCGAAGCAGGATCAACGGCGAAAGGAAGACTGTACATGAAAACATTACTCAAGGGCGGCACGGTGGTATCCGGCAGCGGATCGCAGGTCTGCGACGTGCTGATTGACGGCGAGAAAATTGAACGGGTTGCGGCGCAGATTACCTGCCCGGAGGCGAATGTGGTCGATGTGACGGGAAAGCTCCTGTTCCCGGGCTTTATTGACGCGCACACGCATTTTGATCTGGACGTCTGCAATACGACGACAGCGGATAATTTTGACACCGGTACCCGCAGCGCCATCCGCGGCGGCACGACGATGGTCATTGACTTCGCCTGCCCCAACAAGGGCGAGAGCCTGCAATACGGGCTGGACCTCTGGCACAAAAAAGCCGACGGCAGATCAAGCTGCGACTACAGCTTCCACATGACCATCGACGACTGGAATGACGCAATAAAGGCAGAGGTGCCGAAGATGTTCGAGCAGGGCATCTCGTCGTTCAAGATGTATATGACGTATCCTGCAATGATGATCGGCGACAAAGACCTTTTCTATGCGCTCGAGGAAATCAAACGCTTCGGCGGCATCGCGGGCGTCCACTGCGAAAACGCGGGCGTCATTGACGCGCTGATTGAGCAGCACAAGAAAGACGGCAAAATGAAACCTGCCTCGCACCCGGAGTGCCGCCCGAACGCGACCGAGGCGGAGGCGGTGGCGCATCTGCTGCGCATCTGCGAGGTGGCAGATACGCCGGTCGTGATCGTCCATCTGAGCACGAAAGAAGCGCTGGGCGAGGTTCTGGCAGCAAGAGCGAGAGGGCAGAAGGTCTATGTGGAGACCTGCCCGCACTATCTGACACTGGACGAATCCGGCTATTATGAAGAAGACTTCCGCAAGGCAGCGGGGTATATCTGCGCGCCTCCGCTGCGGACGAAGGCAGACCAGGAGATGCTTTGGAAGGGGCTTTATAACGGCGCGATTCAGACCGTCTCTACCGACCACTGCAGCTTTACGCTTGCGCAGAAGGAAGCGGGAAGGGGAGACTTCACGAAGATTCCCGGCGGTCTTCCCGGCGTGGAGACCAGAGGCGTTCTGATGTACACCTTCGGTGTTGCCGCGGGCAAAATCACAAAGGAAAAAATGGCAGAGGTTCTCAGCGAGAATCCGGCGAAGCTCTACGGCGCGTACCCGAGAAAGGGCGCGATTCTCCCCGGCAGCGACGCGGACATCGTGGTCTACGACCCGGACGCCGATACGACCGTTTGCGCGGCAGACATGATCTCTGCGGCAGAATATACGCCCTATGAGGGCATGCGCACGAGCGGTTCGATTGCGCAGGTCTATCTGCGCGGGCAGCTGGCGGTGGACCACGGCGAGGTGCGCACGGGCGCAATCGGCACGTTTATTCCCCGGAAGACCGGGTGCCTGTAAGCGATTCGTTGAAGCACCCTTCGGGAGTTTTTCGAAGGGTGCTTTTTTCTGCCGCCACGCCCGGCAGAAAAAACCGACCGTGTTTCCACGGTCGGTTGATGTGCAGCTGTTACGGCATAAGCGCCACGTCGCAGATGATATCCGCGCATTTGTCGACGCCCAGCGTGCCGGAGTCGAGGCACAGATCGTAGTTCTCTGCTTCGCCCCAGTTGCAGTTGGTGTAGTGCTTGTAGTAGACCTTGCGCTTGCTGTCTTTTTCCTGCAGACGCTTCTGCGGGGTCTGCTTCGTCTCGCCGTACAAGCGCACAATGCGCTCGGCGCGATGTTCCATGTCGGAATGGATGAAGATATGCAGCGTGTCGGGACGGTCCTTGAGGATGAAGTCCGCACAGCGACCGACAATGACGCACGGACCCTTTTCCGCCAGGTCGCGGATGACGTTGGTTTGGCAGACATAGAGCTTGTCGGAAACGGACATCGTGTCGATCAGACCCATCGGATGGGCAGAGACCGCGATATTGAACAGGAAGCTGCTGGTGACGGAGGCGTATTCACCGATTTCCTCGATGAACTCGTGCGAGAAGCCGCTTTCCTTTGCTACCTGATCGACCAGCTCCTTGTCATAGTAGGGAATTCCGAGCTTTTCGGCGACTTTTTTGCCAATGGTTCTGCCGCCGCTGCCGAACTGCCGGCTGATGGTGATCACTTTGTTTGTCATGGATGATTCCCCCTTGCTCTTTGGATGATTCCATTATACACCACGCGGGGGAAAATCACAATCAAAAATTTTTTGGACGAGCGCTAAAAAATCGTGTAAATTACAAGTACGGCTGCATGGACTTGCAAAGAAGCTGCTCGGAGTCGATGAGCTGTCCGGCAATGCTTCTTGCCGCTTCGCTGGCGTTCGGATAGCGGTTGCGGTAGCGGATGAGGGATTTGACGCCCATGTTGCAGCCGTCGGTGATGAGATCTGCGACAGTCTCGTCGGCAGGGGAGACGGCAAGCTTGGTGCTGGTTTTCAGCCAGGACATGCCGCGCGCCATCGCGTTTGCGCTCTTTTCAGGGATATGTTCGGCGGCAAGCAGCGTTTTCGTCTGCTTTTCCAGCGCGCGGTGGGTTTCGCGGCAGGTCAGAAGCGCCTGCTCGAGCGCCTTGTCGCGCGTCTGACCGAGCACGTCGTCAATCGCGCCGAGCGCCATCTGCACGCCCGCGCCGCATTCCAGAAGCAATGCCTTTGTATCGTGGTTCATGTGTGATTCCTCCAGTTCTCAATTTGCAATAGGTTGTGCAAAAGCGAAAAAAGTATGATATAGTAGATGCAGAAAACTGCGCCGCGCCGTGCGGCGGGAAGGAGACAGCATGATCTTTGAACGCACCGTCGCCGAGATTGCGGGCGACTACGCGGTGCTGGTGTCCGAGAGCGGAACGCGCACAGAGGTGGCGCTGGCGCTGCTGCCGGACGGCATCCGCGAGGGAACGGTTTTAATCTGCGAAAATTTTGAGTACCGCATCAAAACGCTTTGAGATAAGAATGAACGAAAGGGAAATTGCCATGCCGCGTTATCTTCTCGCCCTCGACCAGGGCACGACCAGCAGCCGCGCGATTCTGTTTGACGAGGACCAGAACATCGTCACGCTTGCGCAGAAGGAGTTTACCCAGTATTATCCCCGAGCCGGCTGGGTGGAGCACAACCCGATGGAGATCTATTCCAGCATCTATGGAGTCATGATGGAGGTCATTTCACAGTCGGACATCCATGTGCAGGATATTGCTGCCATCGGCATCACGAACCAGCGCGAGACGACCGTCGTCTGGGACAGAAAAACCGGAAAACCCATCTGCAACGCCATCGTCTGGCAGTGCAGGCGCACCGCCCCGATCTGCGATGCACTGGAAAAGCGCGGGCTGAAGGACTACATCAAAAAGACCACGGGTCTGGTGCTGGACGCCTATTTTTCCGGCACGAAGATCAAATGGATTTTGGACAATGTCCCCGGTGCGCGCGAAAAAGCCGAGCGGGGAGAGCTGCTGTTCGGCACGGTTGACACCTGGCTCGTCTGGAAGCTCACCGACGGCAGGGTCCATATCACCGACTACACGAACGCCTCGCGGACGATGCTCTATGATATCCACAAGCTCCGCTGGGACGAGCGGCTTCTTGAGGCGCTTCAGATTCCGGCATCGATGCTCCCGGAGGTGCGCAATTCCTCCGAGGTCTACGGTACATGCAACATTCAGGGCGTGCAGGTGCCGATTGCGGGCATCGCGGGAGACCAGCAGGCGGCGCTGTTCGGGCAGTGCTGCTTTGAGAAGGGGCAGGCCAAAAACACCTACGGCACCGGCTGCTTTTTGCTGATGAACACTGGCGACACCATCTGCCGCAGCCGGAACGGCCTGATCTCTACCATTGCCATCAGCCTGAACGGTAAGGTGGAGTATGCGCTGGAGGGCAGCGTCTTTGTGGGCGGTGCCGTCATCCAGTGGGTGCGCGACGGCCTGCGCATGATCCAGGAAAGCCGCGACGCGGAATACTATGCCCAGAAGGTGCCGGATAACGGCGGCATTTACATCGTGCCGGCCTTTACTGGTCTGGGTGCACCGTACTGGGATATGTACGCCCGCGGTGCCATTGTGGGCATCACCCGCGGCACCACCCAGAACCACATCATCCGCGCGGCAGAGGAGTCCATTGCCTACCAGAGCGCCGATCTCGTGGCTGCTATGGAAAAGGACACCGGCGTGCCCATCACCTCGCTGAAGGTGGACGGCGGCGCCTCCCGTGACCAGTTCCTGATGCAGTTCCAGGCCGACATCCTGAACAAGACCGTGCTGCGCCCGGCCATCCGGGAGACGACTGCTCTGGGCGCTGCCTATCTGGCAGGCCTTGCCACCGGCGTATGGAAGGACCGGGACGAGATCCGCAGCCTGTGGCACTGCAATATGACCTTTGCCCCGCAGATGGACGAGGCTGAGCGCACCCGTCTGCTCTCCGGCTGGCACAAGGCTGTGGGCCGCAGCTGCGACTGGGCAGAGCATTGATCGTTTTCGCCCAGCTTTATGGTTCACGCACAAAATATTTTTTAATTGTTTATTTTCTATTGACATTTTGTTACAAAACGCTATACTAGAAGCATCCCAAGAGAAGTGAGATGGGGATGCACTGTATCGTCCAGATGCAGTGTGTCCCCATTTTTATTACGGAAAAATCAGATTCAAAAAGGAGGTCCCAAGCATGTCGCATCAAAAAGGTAGGTTGAAAAACAGCAAATTCTGGTTGTGCCTGTCACTGATTCTTTGCCTTGTAAGTGCCATCGTAGCGTCCGCTGTACAAACTTCTGGTGGGATCAGGATCAAGGAAATGAGCTGGGAAAGTCCCTCTGGACACCAGCTGGCCGCATACCTTTACATTCCACAGAATGCAACCAAAGACACACCAGCGCCGGGTGTTGTTACAATCGAAGGATGGTATAACAACAAAGAAATGCAGGACTTGTATAGTATTGAGCTGGCTCGCCGGGGATATGTGGTGCTGGCACTTGATCTGCACAGTCATGGCGACTCGGAAAGCCTGTCGATTGCAGAACTTTACGATGGTGCTGTGGGTGTCGATGGTGCAGTTCAGCTTATTGCAAGCCTTCCGTACGTTGACACAGCTCGTATTGGCGTTACAGGCCATTCCAGCGGCGGTACAGCTGCTAATATGGCGGTAGAGATCGATAATTCCCGGGAAACTCCTTTGATTGCTGCCGTTCTGCAGCAGGCTGGTGACTGGCAGGATGACACCGGCGGTGATCATAGCGGAGATTACGGCTCACGCAGTGTAGGCATTATTGCCAGTACCCATGATGACTTTTACTTTGGAACTTATGATGACGCTGGAAATATGCTGACCAATCCGGCAGCCTTCATGGAAACAGATGGTGCTAAAAAATTCCTGAATTTTAATGAGGACGGCTTTGCCGGTATCGCAGAAGGCGGCAAATATTACACGCGCGATTTTGATGGAAAGACCGCTTATCGCGTGATTTATCGGCCGAACATGATCCATCCTCTCGTTGCTTTTTCTACTACTTGTGTCGGCTATGCCGTTGATTTTTTTGATACAACGCTCGGCACTCCAAAGCCCCTGCCTGCCAGCGATCAGATCTGGCCCATTAAAGCGGTGTTCAACAGCCTCGGCGTGATCGGTCTTTTGATCTTCATGGTCAGTTTCACGCTGGTTCTGCTTGATACTCCCGTATTTTCCGCTCTCCGCAGTGGTGAAATTGTACAGCCAGCCCCAGTGCAGGACAGCGGAGCCAAGGCATGGTACTGGGTTCTGCTGATTATCGGTGCAGTTTTTTCCGGTTCAAGCTTTTTGTTCTGCATGAATACCGTTTACTCAAAGACAACAAACTTCTTTGTGCAGACCGGCCCCCTGACGATCGGTACATGGGCTGCTCTTTGCGGCGTCTTTGCAATATTCTGCTCTGCTGTTTTTTACGGTGCTTATGGAAAAAAACACGGTTGGAGTGCTCGAAGAGCGGGTCTGTATTTGAATCTGGAGCAGCTGTGGAAGACCATTGCCCTCGCTGTTATCGTGATCGTTGTTTCGTTCGGCCTTGTTTTTGCAGCACACTATTTCTTCCAAGTTGATTATCGGATGTATGTCGTTGCGTTCAAAACCTTCGGCGCTGATAAAGTGCTGATCGCACTTCGCTATCTGCCATTCTTCCTGCTGTTCTACGTTATGAACTCGATCTCGGCAAATTGCTTCAACTACAACACCATTGGCGGAAAAAATGGCAACATCTTGATTTTTGCATTCTTTAATGCGCTTGGTGCTATTTTTGTGGTTGCAAGTCAATATATCTACTTCTATGCAACGGGTTATCAGCTTTATGGTTTGACCGAAGGCCAGCGCATTGGTCCCATTTGGCTGTTCCCCTGTATGGTTCTTCTGTTTGTCACGCCCATCATGTCCCGCATCATCTACAAACGCACCCGCAATCCGTACATTGCAGGTCTGATAAATGCAATGTTTATTGTAATGATCAGCTGTTCCAATACTACTACCATTCTGGGCGGCGGTGAGCTGATTGCAACCACATTCTGATAAAACCTAGATTTTACATTACAGCCGCCGTGTAACTTATTTACATGGCGGCTTTTTTGTAGAATAATATAAATCAAGTAATTGATAAAAAAGGAGTCTTACCCAATGCATCCTCTTGCTGAAACCCTGCTGGACGAACCGGTGATCGCCGCCGTGAAAACGGACGAAGCCCTGACTGCTGCGCTGGCCTCGCCCTGCAGCGCCGTTTTTCTGCTGGCGAGCACCCTGCTCACCGTAGACGGGCTTGTGCACCGCATACATGATGCCGGAAAACTGGCCGTGGTTCACATCGACCTTGTGGACGGCCTTTCGTCGCGGGAGATCGCGGTGGACTCCCTCAACGCCCTGTGCCACCCGGACGGCATCATCTCCACCCGCCCGACCCTGATCCGCCGGGCGCGCCACCGCGGCCTGCTGACCGTCCAGCGGGCATTCATCCTGGATTCCCTCTCGCTGACCAGCCTGTCCGGTCAGCTGGAGCAGGGCAAGCCGGATTTCGTCGAGATCCTGCCCGGCATCATGCCCCGGGTCATCGCCGAGATCAGCGCCCGCACACAGGTGCCTGTCATTGCAGGCGGCCTGCTGCGAGACAAAGCCGACGTCATGGCCGCCATGCGCGCAGGTGCCGCCGCAGTTTCCACCTCTGCGCCCTCCCTGTGGGATATCTGAGCCAGAGCAAGATCCCAGCTGAAGTACGAAAAACATAATAATATCCTGGTGTTTTATTGGATATGCCCGCCCACCGATGGAGCCGGATCTCCACGGTGAGCGGGCATTTTTTCGTTTTCATTCGATTCGAGTGAATCTATTCAGCCTGCGGATTAACTCGATAATTTAAAGCAATACTACAAGTCGCACTCCCCTTAAAGTCTTTCTGCTTCCTGCATCTTAGCATCATACTGGATGGCAGAGATCGGCACGAGGCCCTCGATCATATCCAGTTTGCTGTCGACAAGTTCATCATACACATCTTTGATGGACGATGTAATGGAAGGCTCCAGCTGTTCATTTGCAATTACGCTTTCCACCAGTGCTTGTTTGTTTTTCAGTTTCTGCGCCATATCGGGCAGGAAGTGATAATTTTCAATCATGCGCAGAATGATGTTTGCCATAAAATTGCCGTGGATGCTGCTCAACTCGATATAAATCGCTCCGGCATCCTCCACGGAAATTTGTGCGATGCTCATCAGGTAATCAGCCAGAGTCGTTTGCGTATCGTTCAAAATTCCCTGACTTGCCATACTGCGTTGCAGGATATTCATTTTTCGATAGTCCTGAATTATACCGGTTTTTATCAGTACATTCCACTACTTTATGCAGTCACATGGGTGGCATTTTCTTTCACCGAATTGATCGTATCCATCAGTTCACTCCCTGTTTTGCCATCAAACAGGCGGGTAAACAGAATGGGCTGGTCAAAGGGTGGTTTCATCAGCACCGCTTTGCTTTCCACATAACCGTTCTGCT
>ERZ779885.3301-NODE-3301-length-13749-cov-15.026727_pt1 | contig 13749 bp, 8 predicted proteins | sample MGYA00511554_ERZ779885 | MGnify/ENA primary metagenome ERZ779885 (study PRJEB29588, sample SAMEA2160998) | human gut metagenome | biome: human gut; feature: human-associated habitat; material: faeces | place: Denmark | collected 2008/2010 ... | reverse complement strand
AACGTGCACCCCAACAAGCTGGAGGTGCGCTTCCAGAACGAACCCGCCGTGGCCGAGGCCGTGCGCGCCGGACAGCAGCTGCGGGTGCGCGGCTTCCGCGTCTGCATCTTCTCGGACAACGGCCCGGAGGCCCGCGAAGGGGCGTTCGCCGCGCGGAAACTTTTCGAGGAGACCTTCCCGGGCGTGAAAGTCTGCATGGGCTACGACATCCCCTATTTCAAGGTGTCGGTAGGCAACTGCCTGACGACCGAGGAGGCGATTATCCTCAAGGAGCGCGTGTCGGCGACCTTCCCCAAGGCTTTCGTCAAGAGCGAGGAGCTTTCGGCGGCCGATCTGACGGAGTAGCGCCGGGGAGCGCGGCCCGTGCGGTGCTGCTCCGGCGAATCAATAAAGACAACTGTCCATGAAAGTACTGTTGATAAACGGAAGTCCGCGGCATGCGGGCAATACCTTCATCGCCCTGTCCGAAGTGGCCGGGGCGCTCGAAGCGGAAGGCGTACGGACGCAGATCGTCCAACTGGGGAACAAACCCGTGCGGGGATGTATCGCCTGCGGGAAGTGCGCCGACCTGGGGCGCTGCGTATTCGACGATCCGCTCTACGACGAGGTGCGCGTCGCCCTGCGCGATGCGGACGGGCTGGTCGTGGGATCGCCCGTCTATTATGCCGGGCCGAACGGATCGCTCTGCGCGCTGCTCGACCGGGTCTTCTACTCCTGTTCGGAACTGCTGGCCTACAAACTCGCCGCAGCGGTGGTCGTTTGCCGCCGGGGCGGGGCGAGTGCGGCGTTCGACCGGCTGAACAAGTATTTCACCATCTCGAACATGCCTGTCGTCTCGTCGCAGTACTGGAACAGCGTACACGGACGGCTGCCCGGCGAGGCGGCGCAGGATGCCGAAGGATTGCAGACGATGCGGGTGTTGGGACGCAACATGGCGCGGCTGCTCAAGGCCGGCCCGCTCGCTTCGGATGCGCGGCCCGAAAAGGAGGAGCGCGTCTGGACGCATTTTATCCGGTAGTTCGGTCGCCGGAACCGGAGGAACGGGATGCGGATGCCTTTTTTCGGGGCGGGGGTGGAGACGGAGGAATCATCCGGATATTCTCTCGTCGCCCGATAATATGAACGGCCCTGCAACGAATATGCGATGTCGTTGCAGGGCCGTTTCCTTTTGTATCCGCAGGGAGCGGTCTGGCTTTTGCGGATTATGTGTGTTTCATCGGAAAACTCTCCGATTTTTCAGTGGCCGACGATCGGTTTGCAGTCCGTCACAACGATTGGGCGACGACCTCCCATTTCAGATCGCCGGGCTGATTGCCTGCGCCGTCGATCGCCTGCCACTTGTAGCCCTCGGCCGGCTCGTAAACGACCTTGGTCTCCGTGTTGTAGGCTTTGCCGCTGAATTTGCCGCCTTTAAGAATTACGCTTCCGGTCGGCAGATTCACGTCGTTGTCGCCCGATACGACCGCGCTGGTCCCTTCGATCTGCAATCCCGACCGGTCGTTGGGCGCGGAAAACTCTCCGCCCGTGATCGTGACCTTCGCGCCGTTGGTTATATACACCGGATAAAAGGCATCTTTCTCCCCCGGCGTATTCTCCGTATAGTATTTGCCGCCGCTGATTACGGCATCCTGGCAGCTTTCGATGGAAATACCGCCCTGAATACCTTTGACTTCGCAGTTGTCGATCCGCACTTTCGACCCGAACAGACGCATCGCGTAAGCCCAATGCTTACCATTATCCAGATTCGAAGAAGTGGACTCGAAATAGCTGTCGGTGAGCGTGATCTCGCCGCTTGCGACGTCACGCCCCATACCGCAGACGGTGAACTCGCCCGAGATGATCCGGGCATTCCTGATGGTTACGTTCGCATCGTTCCAATAGGCGATCGCCGCACTGTTGTAGGGATGTCCCGTAGCTGAGCTGCCGTGCCAATGATAGTCGGGGTCGTTGATCAGGGTGACACCGTCGATAACGCAATCCCCGCCCGTAACGTGAATCAGGGATTTCTGGTAACCTTCACCCCCCCCCTTCAGGCCGCTATCGTTTTCCGAAGAGTTGTCGATCGTCCCCTTACCGGTCAGCGTGAGGCCCTTTTCGGCCGTCAGGAAGTTCTCGCTGCCGAGCCGGACGGTCGTCCCCTCCTTGATGTCGATGGTTTTGTGTTCGGTGAACGAGAGATTTTCCGCCGGTACGGAGGCGAGGTCTATATCGGAAGCCACGGCGATTTTGGCAATGGCCGGATTGAACAGTGCTCCGGTCAGATCCGCTGCGTCATTGACTTCCACGGGAACGCTCGCCTGTCCTCCTGCCGGAACGACTTCGTAGGTGCCGTTCGGTGCGGGAGTTGTACTTACTTTTACAGTCGTGGAACCCTCTGCAACGAAATTCTTGACCGGATTTTCCGTCATTGAATTCGACGGGTCGAAATTGATGAACGTGCCGCCGTACACATTGATGGCAGCGTTCGAATTGTCTTTCAGATTCAGCACCCAATAGCCGCGCTCATTGGCACATGCCGACTCGAACCGGCCGCCGTAGATGTTGATAACGGCATTTTGATCCGCATAGATGAGGTCGAGCTGGGCGTTACCGTCGTTGAATTCCTGATTGTTGTAGAAATTGCCGCCGTAGATGTTCACTTTCGCATCACCGTAAGCATATACTGCCATGCGGTAGCCGTCCTCGTTGGGTTTGGTTCCGATGGCATGGATGTCCCCGTTTCCCCTGATGTTCAGCGTGGCGCCTCCTTTCACCTCGAATACGGTGGTGTTGCCGTATTGTCCGTCTGGGAGCGATGTCTCGTTGATGATGTTCTTGCCGTTCAGGTCGATCTCGACCGTCTTGTCCCCTTCGACGACCAGCGGCGCCTTGACCGTTACGTCCTCCGACAGGGTGACGCTGCCGCCGTTTGCCAGCGCGGCACGCAGTTCGGGATAGTCGTCGATGTCGGGTTGGTCGAAGTCCGGATTGATCGTCACGTCGAGTGTACCCTGTTTGGTCAGCAGGTTGCCCGACACATTGGTGCGGTAGTTGCGGCGGATGGGAATGTTCTTGAAGTCGCTGTTGGTCGCTATTTCGGTATCGTCGGAACCGTAGAAGGTCATCGAGAAATCGGCCAGCGTGGCCTCCTCGACGGGCGCCCAGATATAATCGACCGTAAGATCGCCGTCGGCGCTGAGTACGTCGGCCGTATATTCCACCGCGGCCGTCTCCTGGCCGACCTCGCCTTTCTTGGCGTCGAACGAAGTCGGAACGGCCGTGAAAGCCACTTTCACCTTCGTCGGCTTCAGTGCGGGATCGGGGATCGCAGTCATGTCGAACGTCTTGACGTTCAACTGGCCGAAAGGACGACGCAGGGTGATGTTCTCCGAGAACGATCCTGTTACCTTGTAGTCGGACAGTATGCCGGTAAAGGCGTCGAATTCGTCGTCGTTGCCCGCATAGGCGCCCTTCACCGTAATATGGGTCAGATCGTCCGTGTCATAGTGGTCTCCGGTCGAGCAGTCGGCCCAGAAAACGAAATCGTAGGTCTGCGAAGCCACCAGACGCAGGTTGAACGTCGCGGCATTACCCGTTACCGCCGCAGTCTGCTGCTCCCCGTAGAGTTGCCCGTTCCGGTAGATTTGAAGCAGACAGCGGTCGATTTTCGCTCCGTTGCCGAAGTCCGCCGCCGTGGCGCGTGTCCGCGTTCCTTGCGGGATGGCAATCGTAATGGTTTGGGCGGCCCCTTCGTCGGACACGAGCCCCTCGTCCTTCTGACATGCGGTGAGGGTCAGTGCAAGACCCGCCGCCAACAAGAATAGTTTTTTCATGGTTTGTTGAGTTTTGTGAATTACCCCCCCCCTCCGATTTTTCGGAAGGAGGGGATGTAACTCAACGGTTTGTAATTTATTTCGAAATACCCTTCGATTCTTTGTCCGGGACCCGGAGGAGCTGTCGGACTACTCCGGATTGAAAGTGTTATTGAGCCACCACCTCGTAGTTGTAGGTGATGCCGCCTACTGTCTGTACATTGTCCTTATAAACGTATCCGTCGGCTGCGGCCGTCAGGTTGTCCTCGAAATAACCGCCCTGAATTGCTACCGTACCGCCGGCGATATACACGTCTTCCATGCCCGGGTAACCGGAGAAATACCCGCCTGTAATCGTGGTCTTGCCACCCTCGTTGTAAAGCGCATAGTATTTGCAGTCGTTCAGAATCGTGCCGCCGGATATCGTCACGTTGGCCCCTCCGATCGACTGGATGGCTTCGATCCGGCCGCCTTTGACCGTCAGTTTGGCATTGCTGCCGGCTGCCATCAGCGCATAACCCGTCGGAGAGTTCCGGTTAATGACGTTACCGTTCTCGATGGTCATATCGGCGCTGCCGGTATTCATCAGCGTGAAGCCGGGACCATCGAAGGTTCCGTTCTTGATGTTGCAGATGCCCTGATTGTAGATAACCACGCCGTTGGCATCCGTAGCTTTCGTAGCGGTATAAGTTCCGTTTTCGATCGTCAACGTTGCACCGGCTTCATTCATGAAGATATAATCGGTGGCAGTCATCTTTCCGGCGCCTTTGACGGTAAGCTCACTCTTGTTGACGATCTGCTGTTTGCCGACAGTCAGAGTAACTGCGTTCTTAAAGTCGATGACGGTAGGTTTCTTGATTGCAATCTCGCCACTCGTTTCCGGAATTTTCGTCAAATCGTAATGATACCATACGTTGACGTTACCGCCGTCTTTCAAGAGGGCAACGAAACGTTTCAGTTCGGTCCAGCGATCCTTAACAACGCCATCCACGATCAATTTGGCCGTGTTTATGTATCCGGCAGTGAAATTGGAAGCCCACCAGCCCATATATTCATCTGTGAAATGGCCGGTTGCTACTCCGTCTGCCTGTTTGTCCACCTTGTTGTTGCGGAGTTCTACGGTGTACTTGTCGTAGGTGTCGGCTTTTTTCGATACATTTACCATATTGCCGATAAATGCGTGGGAGAAACTTTGCTCCATAGCATAGAACAAATCGCCGTCGCAATAGGAATCCGCATCCTGACCTTTGTAAGTATTGTTGAGAGTGATGCCGCTGACCGAGCAGCCCTCGATGAGCACGTTGCGCTCGAAAGTCTGGAAATAACCGATAAGGCCGGCTGCTTGCGAACAGTAGGTGAACGTTCCGGGGTTAAATACGTCGATAGAGCAAGCGGTTACCGAGCAGTTGCGGACCGTGACGTCTTTCGAGCTTGTGCTGACGAAACCGATCAGGCCGCCGATTTTCTGAACGCTCTTAATGGTCGTATTCTTCATATGGCAGTTTTCCACCGTACCGTAGTCCATGCGGCCGACCAATGTACCGCCGCGATAACAGGTCACTTCGGCACCGTCGATCGTGAGGTCTTTCACGTTGCCCTGAAGCACATAGAAGAAACCGCCGTAGTAAGTGCCTTTACCATTAGGTTGACCTGTGGCGTTGTCGACGTATAGGTTCTTAATCGTATGGCCGGCGCCGTCGAATTCCACGAAGCCTTTGCCTTCCGTATCGATCGGAGTCCATTTCTGTTTTTGGAGGTCGATATCCGTCGTCAGCACGATCTTCGCACATCTCTTCTCTGCCACGAGTTGGACTGCTTTTGCAAGGGTCTTTGCGTCGCCGACGGCATAGACCGTTACTTTGTAAACGGCATCCGCTTTGCTGAAATCGATATTCTCCACCGCTCCGTAGATTTCCACATTTCCTTTATTTACGTTCAGTGTTTTCACCGTGACGCCTTCGGGAACGATCAGCGTTTCGCCGGCCGTCGTGGCGTCTATTTCCCCGAAGGAGCCCTGAAGGGTAACCGTCGATTCCGGGGTATTGATGGTCAGTTTCCCGGTGGTATTGGCCGTGATGGTAATATTTGCGGGAGCTTCCGTGTTACCCGTTCCACCGGTCCGATCGTCGTATTTTACAGTAACGGGGTTGCTCGTTTCGGGGAGTGTGAGCGAGATTTTCACGTTATTGTCCGTAGCATATATCTGCGGTATCACGATCTCGTTGCCCGCGGCATTCGTCAGATTCTTGACGACGATATCGGTCGCGCCGCTTTCGAGGGCCGCCTTGACATCTGCCGCGCTTTCGACTTCGGCAATCACTTTCTCGATGGGGCTGTTTTCATCGAATTCCGGGTCGATCGTTACGCTGATCGTGCCCTTCCTGGTCAGCAGGTTGCCCGACACGTTGGTGCGATAGTTGCGGCGGATCGGAATGTTGGTGAAGGCGTCGTTGGTGCAGATCTCCGTACCGCCGTTGTAGAATGTCATCGTGAAATCGGAGAGCGCGGCCCCGGATTCCGTGGCCCAGAGGAAATCCATCGAGATCGTACCGTCGGTCTTGGCGAATTCTGTCGCCTTATAGCTGACGTCGGCCGATCCGCTCACTTCGCCCGTCAGGGCGTTGAACGTCGTGGGAAGGCCCTTGAAAGCGACCTCGTATCCCGTGGGTTTCAGCGCCTCGTCTCGGATTTCGTTCAGGTCGTTGGTCTTTACCACCAGCAGACCGAAAGGACGTTTCAGGGTTACGGGCCTGGAGAAAGAGCCCGTCACTTCGAACGTCTCGTGGGCGAAGAACGCATCCCGCTCGTCGCTGTTGCCGACGAACGGCCCGATTTCCGTGATCGACTTCAGATTCGCCGTATTGTAGGTCTTGTCCGTGAAGCTGCCTTCGCTGCCTTCGGCGCAGTCGGCCCAGAATACGAAGTCGTAGGTCTGCTGGGCGACCAGCCGCAGGTCGTCGAAGGTAACCGTCTCGCCGGTGACGCCCTTCTCGATACGGTTGTAGAGTTTGTCGTTGCGGTAGATCTCCAGAATACAGCGGTTGGCCGAGGTGCCGGCGCCGAAATCGTCGGTAACCGCACGGGTTCCGTTCTGCGGAATGGTGACCGTAAACGAGGAGGAAGATGTCGTGTCCGAAACGACACCTTCGTCCTTCTGACATGCGGTGAGGGTCAGTGCAAGGCCCGCCGCCAACAGGAAGAGTTTTTTCATGGTTTGTTGAGCTTTTGCGAATTACCCCCCCCCTCCGATTTTTCGGAAGGAGAGGATGTAACTCAACGGTTTGTAATTTATTTTGAGGAACTTCGTTTTGGGATTTAGGTGAGATTCGGATTCGGTCGTCCGTCATTCGAACGTCGCCGTCACGCGGGACGTGCAGTTCGGTCGCAGCGGCAGTACGTCGAGTGTCCTGGTCGTACTTCCCACCGTGACCGAAAGGCCGACGGTGTGTTCCGCGCTGGACGGAACGAAGAGGAAGTCTTCGCCGACCGAGTCCGATCCGGCGGTCGTCGTCGGGAATGCGAGCGTTAAGGTTTGCGGGGCGGATGCCGTTCCGGTCAGCACGTCGTACTGCGTCGGCACGTCCGTGTAGGTAACCGCAACCGCTTCGCCGCCTGTGCCGAACGCCTTCCTGTTCCGCATCTTCAGCTTGGCCAGCGGGCGCTTCAGCTCGGCCGATACGGCGTTGCCGCCGTTCCATTGCACGTCGGTCAGGACGCAGGCGAAGGCGTCGCGTTCGCTTGCGGCTGCGGGCGTGTATTTTTTCGCGGCGACCTGCCGCAGGTCGCCGGTCTCGTAGGCTCCCGTGCCGTAATCGGCCCAGAAGAGGAAATCGTAGGAGCCGGGAACCAACGCGATCTCGATAGCGGCTTCGGTGAGTGTTCCCGCCGCTGTCTTATGCAGCACGCAGCGGGGATTGGCGCCCCGTGTCCACGCCTCGAAGGTGTAGGTCAGCGCCTGTTCTGCGGCAGTCTCGCTGCGCGTCGCCGCCTTGGCTGCGGGTTCGTTCTCCAGCGCGCCCTCCGAGCGCAGGGAGATCGCACCGCCCACGGGCTCCGCCGGGGCGGGCGTGGGGCTCTCGTCCTTGCTGCATCCGGCAAGGACGGTCAGAGCGAGAAACAGTGTCAATATCTTTTTCATGCGAATAGCGTTTTAATCGGGGATCACGATATCTATTTCTCCGTCAAACCCGGGGTCGATGCCGATGCCGGGGGCGTAGTCGCGCGTGAGAAACTCGTCGCGTACGGTCGTCAGCTTGCCCCGTACGATTGGCACGTCGATGCCCTCGATACGGTTCAGCAGGTTGCCCTCGCTGTCGCGGATGGTAAGATCGACCTTCACGGCCGATTCGGAGCCATTGACGAAGATGTAGTCGCTGGCCAGGTGCGCCTCCTTGTCCGTCAGCGGCGTCATGTTGCATCCGAATGACATGCCCGTTCGGGCGTCGTTGGGTTTGTTCGTGTAGGCGTTGAAGCCCGACGGGAAGTACCCCGCATACTCCACCTGCACCCGGATTGTCGAAAGATCGGGATTCTTGACGAGCAGATTTTCGGCAATGGTGCCGGCTTTCGCCCGCCGTGCGGCCAACTCGTCGAGAAACTTGTCGATGTCGGTGGTGATGAATTCGATCTTGGCCATCGGACGCTGAAGCGTCACGGTCGCATCCACGGTCGCGTTCCACCGGTCGCGGTAATCCTTGAGGTCGATCTCCTGTTGTGCGATGTAGGCGTCCTTGTGGTCTTCGTTGCCGATGTAATCCCCGGCTTCGGGAACGCTGATCGACGAAAGGGAGTTTACATGGTAGTATTTGTCGGCCGTCGAGCCGTCGTCCACATAGTCCATCCACGCTACGACGTGATACCGGGCGGCATGCACCGCCAGCGAGGTGCGGATCGCATGATGTCCGTCCGCCGCCTGCTCGCAACTGAGCACCTGCTGCTCTACGGGTTCGCCGCCGATCTCGTCGCGGAACACCTCGACGATCCAGCGCACGTCGTGCGTGTCGGCTTCCGGCGCTTCGGAACGCCCCGTCGGCTCGTAGGGTTCTATTTTCGAGTCGATCGCCAGGGTCAGGTTCATATTGACCAGCGTGGGATCCACGCCTCCGTTTTCCGGAAATTCCAGTACGGTCTTGTCGCAGCCTGTCGATACGAGGACGAGCAAACAGGCGATATATGTTGTCGGTTTTTTCATCTTCCGCTCCTCCTTTATTTTCCGAATCGGTAAACCAGACCGATTCCCACTTTCGTCAGTCCCCAATAATTATAAGCTATTCCCTTCTCGAAGCGGGTGCCGTTCGGGATATTATAATAGGTATCGTATTTCGTGTGGACGTATCCCGCTCCGATGGTGAACTCTGCCGCCCAGTGGCGGGCGAAGGGCAGCACGTAGCCGTAGCTCAGACCTGCGCCGTAGAAACCGTCGGGCGACTGGTAGCGGTTCTTGTCGTCCACGGCGATATTGAAGGCTCCGATATTGAGGTGAGCTCCGAGGAAATGACCTTTCATCGGCTCTTTCAGCCAGTAACGGAATTCCGGCTGAACAGCCAGAAAACGCAGCCGGTAGTCGCGCGCTACGGTGTAGGGACTGTATATGATCGGAAGATCGACCGAGCAATGCTTGCCGAAACCGTACTCTACACCGATGTTGGCGACCGTGGCGGCCAGATAGGCTACGTTGGTTTTGACCGCCCAGCGGTAGGAGGAACATACGGGATCGGACTGCGCTCCTTCCGGAACCCCGGCGACCGGTTGCGCCGGTTGCGGTTTCGGCCCGACGGACGTCTTCTCGTCAGGCGTATCGGGTTCGGCCGGGGATTCCGGTGTTCGCGATTCCGGCCGGCTTTCGGATTTTTCGTTTTCGGGCAACGAACCGGACGGCACGACGTCTCTCTCGGACAGCGTGTCGGGAACCGTATCCGCCTTCGCACTCGGAAGCATATAGGTTACGGCGGTCACATCTGTCATCCCGCGCCACCGTTGCGTGGAATTCGTCGTCCTGAAATGGTCTTCTTTCAATCCCTCGTGGACGATGAAGTAGGATTTGACCTGGTTGCTTCGGTTCTTCGCGGCCGCGAGGTTCTCCTTGCGGGAGTTGTACGAGGAACAGAATCCCAGTACGCGCACTTTCATGTCGCCCGATTCGATCGAGAGCCTGTGTTGCCGAATGGACCGGGTGAGCAAGTCGATAGCGGCTGCGTTTCCCTTGTAGTCGGCCCAGAACATGCGTTTCTTCGGAGCGAACCGGAAGACCGCCGTATCTCCCCGAACGAATGGCTCCGCAGACATGCCGGCATCCTGCCCTGATGCCATACCGCAGGCAAACGACAGGATCGGCAGAAATAGCAGTTTGCACTTCAGTTTCATCGGATGAATAGCTGTTTTCATGCTTGTTTCCTTCCGCCGGACGCGGCATCGGAAAACCTGTTCAAACCGCTAATGGCAGATGAAAACGTTCGTTAAATCGGCATGTCGGAAAAAGACGACGCATAAAGCCGACGAATGAAAGAGCAGGAGGGAGAAAAGAGTTGATATGTAAATTTTTAGCAATACTTTTTTTGCCGATACGAATAAAAAATTATACCTTTGGAGTATTAAACGAACGTTTTTCCGCCGTCTGCATTTCATGTCGTCCGGGATCGAAGCGGTCCGGCGACATCGCCCGGGCGTACAAGGCGTGATACGGTTGTATTTTCCTGATTTTCATCGTCTCCGGGTTCGGAGAAAACCTGGCGGGCGTTTTGTGGCGTGTTTCGCGTATCCGTGGGAAGACTTGGAGATTCGGTTTGACCGTGTGAGAAGTGGGCGTTTGTGTTTTGGAACAATGTCCGCATTCGTAAATGGGATGTACCTTACTTCGTTTTACGATCGTGGGCCTTAATGTATAAAACCCTGCAAATATATAATTTGCAGGGTTTTGCTTCTGTTCGTGTCACTTGGCGGAGAGAAGGGGATTCGAACCCCTGAAACACTTTTGATGTTTACTCGCTTTCCAGGCGGGCCAGTTCAACCACTCCTGCATCTCTCCGAAAACGCCCCCAAAAGTACGCAATATTTCCCGATTCTGCAAATGACGGCCGTTTTTTCTCCTTTCGGGATCCGGGTGTCCGCTCCGTTTCGGTCCGGTGGTGTCTTGCCCTCCGCTCCGTTTGCGGCCCGTTTGCCGTCCCCGGAAGGAACCGGATCTCTGCCGATTCCGGGGGAACGAAAACGGGACGACCCGCGGACCTTCCGTTTTCCAGGCGGAGAGAGGCAGCATCGTTGGACTGGCTCACACCAGCTATCTACCGACTATGTACTATATCGGTTGGAGCGTATCGCCGAACAGATACCGCATGTGCGTCCGGTATCATTCTCTTTTTGGAAGCAAACCTCTTCCGAACCGGTCTTCCGGTGGCAGGCGATAGTGTTCCGCTGTCGTCTCTTGTCCTGTTTACTTGCAGGAAGGAATAAAGATAGCGCTGTTGAAAAGAGAATGCAACGTTGTCGCTTTTCCCAACGTATCGGGCGAATCTGGGTTAGCGATTTTATGGCTAAATATTCGGCTTAAATAAAGCGCAATACCTTGTACGGCCTCGTCGGAATTTCTGAAAAGTGCCTCCGGAGAGGGGTTGTATAGTTTGTCTTTGAATTTTAGCGTCCGAGGAGTTCTCCTGCAACCGTACGTGTGAGACTCATGCTGTCGTCATCAAGTTCACTGCGCCAGTACATGCCGCCTCTGAGACCTTTTTCCTTGATATAGTCACATTTGATTTTCAACGATTTCGGATTTTCATATCCGACGATGAGGGTGCCGAGACTGTCAACGATATAAGGAACGCAAGCTATCGAGTCCCAGCGCTCTTCCATGCCCTCGGCCGCCAGATTGCGGTTCACGATATCGCGGTAATCGGTCCAACCCTTGAAATCCTTGTCGTTACCGCGACCGTAGAACGCAAGGCCGAGAACCATGTCCTTGTAGTCAAGACCTTTTGTTAGGAAAGAGTCGATTGACTCCTCAATCGTCGAAACTCCGGCCAGCTCCGAGCGGCGCAACGCAGTGTGATGATAGGGAGCCTGCCAGCCCATGTCGTAGGTCATCAGATTGACATAATCAAGATATTTCATCGCTTCGCGCATGTCGAAACCGTTGCCGAAAAAGCCTGCTGCGGCCGAAACCACTTTATCTCTGCCGAGTGCGTTGCGAACGTCGCTGAAAAGACGGATGTAGTTGGCCTGCTCTTCTTCATTGGCCGGAAACTCCCAGTCGAAATCAACCCCGTCGAGTTCATATTTGTCCACAATGCGTTTACAGTCAGTTGCAAATGCCAGACGAAGCGAGTCACGGCCTGTCATCTCTGCCCATCCAGATTCGGCTCCTGCGCCACCCATCGAAAGTATGACTTTAAGTGCCGGATTCTCTTTTTTGAGATTGAGTATCCGCTGAAGGCGGGGTATGTTGTTGATCTGTACGCCATCGTGGGTCCGATTGGGGATGGCGGCAAGATAATTTATGGCGGTCACCATATTGGCTGGCGGCAGTTTGCCCTCTTCTTGCCACACGTAGGCGATACATTCGTATTCGGGTTCGGCGGCCTTTCCTGAAGTCCTTTTGCACGAAACCGCGGCACCCATGAGAACAAGTGCAGCGAAGCCGATCGAAATCTTTTTTATCTTTATATTCATCATATTAATGTATTATATCAGTTAAATTTATTCGTCTAAACCGAAAAATGCACGAACCGCTGCGTATGCAAACCGTATGTTGTAGGGATGGAATTCGATGTAAACAAAACACTCGGTTTTACATTATTTGATGTAAAACCGAGTGCCTGTTTCGCAATTTGCTGATTTTTAGCGTTTATTGCGGAGAGAGAGGGATTCGAACCCCCGGTACAGTTGCCCGTACACCGCATTTCGAGTGCGGCCCGATCGACCACTCCGGCATCTCTCCTTGAAGATCGTTCCCCGAAACCATCGTTTTGGGACTGCAAATATAGACATATTTTTTATATCCGCGCATTTTCGGACGGAAAAAATTGCGTCCGGGCGAAAAAAAGCTCCGGACGGGGGCGTTTGCCCTCCCCGGGTTGCTTCCGGTTCCGGAATAATTCCTATCTTTGTCCCGAAAGGACCGCCTGCCGGGAGCAGTATTTCGCCGCCGGGAGCGTTTATTGAACAGGGGAGCGACAGGAATACTAAAACCGGTACGGTTTTCGTTTTCTCCGAAAGAACCCACGCAAATCGAAGTGTGTTATGAAAACGTTGAATCTTTGGATCGGGGCCTTCCTGGCGGCCGCGGGGCTTGCGGGCTGTTCGTCTGCCTATTACGCCTCTTCGGGATACGCCTCCGACGACCTCTATGCCCTGCACGACCGGACGCAGATCGCCCGTAAGCAGCAGGCGCAGGCCGAGGCGCGCAAGGCCGCGGCCGAAGCGCGCCGCGCCGAATGGGAGGCCCGGCTGGCCGAAGCCGAGGCCGCAGCCGCCGAAAACGGATATTACGAATACGACGCCAATCCCTACCGGAGCGTGCTGGCCGACGATTACGAGAGCGCCTATGCCCGCCGGCTGCGCGGCTTCGAGTCGCCGTCGTACAACATGCCCTCGAGCTATATCAACGCCCGTTACAGCCGGGCGTTCGACTACGTTTCCGCCTACGATCCGGCCTTCTATAACGTGATCGTGATGGGCGACGAGGTGTGGGTCGAGCCCAAATACATTACCTCCATGTTCGGTACGTGGGGGCGGCCCGTCGTCTTCCTCGATCCGTGGTATTACGGCTGGAGTACGCCCGGACTGTCCTTCTCGATCGGCAGTTGGGGCTGGAGTTTCGGCTGGAACTCGTGGTACAGTCCCTGGTACAGCCCGTGGCACGGTCCGTGGTACGGCTCCTGGTACAATCCGTGGTGGGGGCCGTCGTGGGGCTGGGGTCCCGGCTGGCACGGCCACCCGCATTGGGGCGGCTGGGGCCCGGGCTGGG